>Ga0129311_1000808_pt1 | contig 24996 bp, 20 predicted proteins | sample Go1ome_FD_94435 | JGI IMG/M metagenome (GOLD analysis project Ga0129311, IMG submission 94435) | Western lowland gorrila individual fecal microbial communities from Wisconsin, USA - Go1022B metagenome | ecosystem: Host-associated > Mammals > Digestive system > Large intestine > Fecal | place... | reverse complement strand
GATACAGACCGCAGTTCTATTTCAGAACAACTGACGTAACCGGCGATCTGCAGCTTCCGGAAGGCACAGAGATGTGCATGCCTGGCGACAACATCGTGATGACAATCAACCTGATCACCCCGATCGCGATCGAAGAGGGCCTGAGATTCGCGATTCGTGAAGGCGGCAGAACTGTAGGTTCTGGAGTCGTTACAGAAATTATTGAATAATACAAGAAACATAGGCGGCTCCGCGAGGGGCCGCTTTTGTATTGCATTTGGGGCAAAAATGTGGTATACCAATCAGTAAGGGTGCAGCGCGCAGGCGCCTGCATACCGATATGGATGAGGGAGCAAGATAAGGATATGAAGGAATTTACGGTTACTGATAAAAACGGTGAGAAACGGGTGGAAACACTGCTGATGACGAGCGAGGAGTTCCGGGCACTGGCGGAGCGGGAGAATCTGCCGTACAGCAGCGCGCTGCTCGTCAGCTTGTCACCGATCCGCTATTGCAAAATAGAGAAATATCCGACTTGTCTTTTAGGAACGATGCGGGTGCCGCCGATTGAGGGACGCGCGGCTTTTGCGTTCGGTTTTTATCTGCAGGATACGCGCTGCTATTTATTCCCAGAGGATCGCAGACAGGAGTCGCAGACCGAGGCGGTTTCAGAGGCGGACTGCGCGGCTATGCTGGAGGCGATGATCGCCAAGGTGCTGCAGAGCGGCGGCGATATGCGGATGCCGGTACAGTTCTTATTGCTCTTGTTTGAAACGATGATACGGGAGGAGGTCTTTCAGCTGGAAGCGCTGGAGGATGGACTCAGCGCGATCGAGACCCAGCTGCTGGAGGAAATCCCGGAGACCTTCGATGAGACCATCGTCAGCTATCAGAAGAAGCTGACCTCGCTGCATACCTATTATGAACAGCTGATGAATGTCGGGGATATGATGTGCAGCAATCTGGATAATTATCTGCCGGAGTCGCAGCGCCGCTTCTGGGAACACTTCACAGCACGCGCAGAGCGTCTGCACGACCATACGGAAACGCTGCGGGAGTATCTGATGCAGATCCGCAGCCTGTACCAGGCGCAGATCGACGCGCAGCAGAACCGCGTGATCACCATGCTGACAATCATTACGACGATCTTCCTGCCGCTGACGCTGATTGCCGGATGGTACGGCATGAACTTCCCACAGATGCCGGAGTTCGGCTGGAAATATGCCTATCTGGGCGTCATCCTTATCAGCGCATTGATTGTCATTGTCGAGATCTTGTATTTTAAGAAGAAAAAAATGCTCTAAACGGAACTTTGTTTGACATTGCGGGCGCGGAATGATAGAATAAAATGGTCTTTGATTAACAATACAGCGTAAAGCATCAAGAATAAAACGGGGAATAACATGGGGAACTTTTTTACCTGCGAATATCAGATTTTGGAGCAGGGACTTGACATCGGTTTTCACTTATACGCACCGGGGCATTTGATCTGGTTGGCAGCGATAGCGGCGGCGGCTTTTTTGTTCTCCGCGCGCTATCGCATAAAAGATAAAAACGAACGGGCACGCGCGCGAAAGATTTTCGCGGTGTTGATTTTGCTCTCGGAAATTTATAAGGATACGGTATTGATCATCATGGGTGCGCCAATGATGCAGTATTTACCGTTGCATCTTTGCAGCTTCGCGATCTTTGGCATGCTGATCGATGCTTTCGCGCCGAAACAGCAGCTAATGGGGCAGATGTTTGCTTTCGCGTTCTTTCCGGGCGCGCTGGCGGCGCTGCTGTTCTGCAACTGGACCTGTTATCCGTTTTGGAACTTTATGAATATCCACAGTTTTGTGTTCCATGGCTGGATTGCCTGCTATTTTGTCATGCGCTATCGCGGCGGCGAGATACGGCCGCATTATCGCGGGCTTTGGCAGACCGCGGCGGTTTTGCTGCTGCTCATGATCCCGATCTATTTTTTCGACAAGATGACCGGAGAAAATTACATGTTTATGAATGAGGCGTCTGAGGGCTCTCCGCTGGTCGTGCTGTGGGATATCTTCGGTACCAGGTTCGGTGAGCCGGGTTATCTGATCTCCTATATCGTACTGGCTGTGACGGTGTTCCATGTGCTGTATTTGATCTACGCGGCGATCGGCGCGATGGCTGACAGACGCAGACGCAGGCAAAATCCGAGCCGTCTTTTTGTGTAGGCGGTCGCGGGAAACTTAAACAACAGAAAGGAATTTTCATTTGGAAAAGATTATCAAGGTGCAGAATGTAAGCTTTGCGTACAGCAGAGAGGAAGGAAGCGAGCCGGTGAAGGCTATCGACGGAATTTCCTTTGAAATCGAAGCGGGCAGTTTTACCGCGATTATCGGCAAGAACGGCTCCGGCAAGTCTACGCTCGCCAAGAATCTGAACGGACTTTTGCTGCCGACGGAGGGCGATATTCTGGTTGCCGACTATAATACGAAGGATGACGCCCATATTTGGGATGTCAGGCAGACGGCCGGTATGGTGTTTCAGAATCCGGACAATCAGCTCGTTTCGGCAATTGTTGAGGATGATGTGGCTTTTGGACCGGAGAACCTGGGCGTGGACCCGCAGGAAATCCGTCAGCGGGTAGATCAGGCACTGGAAGCGGTCAACATGGGACAGTTCAAAAACAAGGCGCCGCATCTTTTGTCCGGCGGTCAAAAACAGCGGATCGCCATCGCAGGCGTGGTTGCGATGAAGCCGCGTTGTATCATTTTTGATGAGCCGACAGCGATGCTTGACCCGAAGGGACGTAAGGAGATCATGGCGATCATCGACGAGCTGCATCGGGAGGGCATTACCGTCGTGCTGATTACGCATTTTATGGAGGAAGCTGTGCGCGCGGATCGCGTGATGATTATGCACGAGGGTAAAATCCTGCTTGACGGAACGCCTGCGGAGGTATTTTCGCAAGGAGCGCTGATAAAATCAGTCAATTTGGACGTGCCGCCGATCGTAGAGCTGGCGGACGAGCTTAGAGCGGTCGGCATATCGGTGCCGGACGAAATCATTACGGAAGAAGAGATGGTGGCTTACGTATGTCAATACGAGTAGAACATTTAACACATATTTACGATAAGGGTCTTCCGACCGAACAGATCGCGCTGGAGGACATCAATTTTGCGGTTGAGGACGGCGAGCTGCTGGGGGTAATCGGGCATACCGGCTCGGGTAAATCTACCCTGCTGCAGCATTTGAACGGTCTGCTTAAACCGGATGCAGGCAGAGTCATCGTCGGAGATGTTGATATTACTGCGCTGGGTGTTTCGATGGTCGAGATTCGCAAGCGTATCGGTCTGGTGTTTCAATATCCGGAGTATCAGCTGTTCGAGGAAACGGTCGCCAAGGATGTGGCGTTCGGCCCCAAAAATCTGGGCTTGTCCGATTCGGAGATCGAGGAACGCGTGCGCGAGGCCATTGAACTGGTTGGACTGGATTATGAGGAGATTCGGGAACGCTCACCATTTGAACTTTCCGGCGGACAAAAACGCCGCGTAGCCATCGCGGGTGTGGTCGCGATGAGACCGGAGGTTTTGATTTTGGATGAACCGACGGCAGGACTCGATCCGAAGGCACATCACGATGTGCTGGATATGGTGCAGGAGGTGCATCGCCGGACCGGCAATATTATCATTTTGGTTTCTCATAATATGGCGGATATCGCCAGAGTCTCCGACAAAATTATCGTCATCGACAGCGGACATCTGGTAACGACCGGAACGCCGCGGGAGGTTTTTTCGCAAAAGGAGCTTCTGCGCGGTGTCGGGCTGGATCTGCCGCCGATTACGGAGTTTACGGAAACACTGAGAGAAAAGGGAATGGAGCTGCCGTCCACGATTCTTGATACGAGAGAGGCTGCGCTGGCAATCGCGAAGGCGCTGCGGGAAAAAAGAACGAAAGGCTGAAATTTTCAGAAGCAAGGATTATGATTAGAGACATTACGCTCGGACAGTTTTATCCGGGCAATTCGTGGGTGCATAAGCTGGACCCGCGCGTAAAAATTATCGCGACACTGCTCTTTTTGATTGAGCTGTTCATCGTCAATGACTTTTTGGGCTTCGCGATCGCGGCGGTGGTGCTGGGCGTGATCATCGCGGTATCCAAGGTACCGTTATCGTTTATCGTGCGCGGCCTGAAACCGATTTTGATTTTACTTTTGTTCACCTTCGCGCTGAACATCTTTATGATCAATGGGGAAGTTCTTTGGAGCTGGGGTTTCCTGCATATTACCAGAGAAGGCATTCGTACGGCGATTTTTATGGCGGTGCGCCTGATCCTTTTGATCATCGGTTCCTCCATGCTGACACTCTGCACCAGACCGCTGAGCCTGACGGACGGAATTGAGCGACTGCTTTCTCCGTTCAAAAAAATCGGCTTGCCCGCGCATGAAATCGCGATGATGATGACAATCGCGCTGCGCTTCATCCCGACGCTTTTGGACGAGACAGACAAGATTATGAAAGCACAGCAGGCCAGAGGCGCGGATTTTGAGAGCGGTTCGGTCATTCGGCGTGCCAAGAGCCTGATCCCGATTCTGGTGCCGCTGTTTGTCAGCGCCTTCCGCATCGCACAGGATCTGGCGATGGCAATGGAGGCCAGATGCTACCGCGGAGGGGAACATCGCACGAGAATGCATGAGATGAAGCTGAAAGGCAGGGATTACGCGGCCATCGTGATGCAGGCGGTATTTTTGGCGATCATTATCATCGAAGCGAACTTCGCGCCATGGTAAAGGAGTGTTTATGCGCCAAAGAAATATCAAGAATTTAGACGAGCGAATCGAGGCGAACGCGAACTATCTGATCGAGGATCCGCGCGCGTGCCGCGGACATTGGCGGGAAATCTTTAAAAATGATTATCCGATTTATCTGGAAATCGGATGCGGCAAGGGAAAGTTCATTACCGCGCATGCCGAGCGTGAGCCAAACTGTAATTTTATCGCCTGCGAGGGACAGGCATCCGTCGTGCTGCGCGCGCTCGAAAAGGCTGAGGAAAAGTCCCTGGACAATCTGCGTGTATTTATCGACTATGTCCATGACCTTTCCGACTATTTCGCGCAGGGAGAGATCGCGGGAATCTATCTCAACTTCAGTGATCCATGGCCAAAGGCGCGTCATGCCAAACGCAGACTGACCTATCACAAGCGCCTGCAAAATTACAAGCAGGTACTGCAGACGGGAGGCTTCATCGAATTCAAGACCGATAACGAGGCGCTGTTTGAATTTACCTTAGAGGAAATCAAGCAGTGCGGCTATCCGATCGTTGAGATGACACGTGATCTGCACCGCAGCGCGGCAGCGGAGCCGCGGCATTTGCTGACGGAAACCGGCGGTTTCGGCTGCACACATCCGGCGCGGCATGCGGAAGTCGGCAGCTACGCCGAAAAATCCCGCACCTTTCTGACCGAGTACGAAGCGAAATTCAGCGCACAAGGGAAGAATATCAATTTTGTAAGAATCTGAACAAACGGAAGAAACAGAATGGGAGTACAATAAAAGCAGGCCCTGCGGGGGCTGCTTTTTGATGCGGGAAATATCGCCGGATGATATTTCCTGCATAATCAACAACGAGAGCGAAAACCTTCTCGATTGATTCATTTTTTTGTAGCGCATGGATCAGTTCTGTGTTAAGCTTAGACATATGGAAGCCTTTTTCTCTGTGTATTTGTTTTTGCACTGAACACTTTACAGGAAATCAGTCCCTTTTCCACACCTAAGGAACTATCGTTTACACAAAATATTATACACTATCCAGAGAAATGATGAAAAAGAAAAGATTAATTGTTTTGAGTGTTATTACAATATGTTTAGTAACTGTTTTATATTTGCTTTACTACTTTAATTATATACCGCATAAGAAATACAATAATGAAAATTTAAATATTAAAACTTATATTAGCGATATAGATAAAGATAACGATGGAATAGATGATCAAACAGATATATTGATAAATGCAAGAGAATATATATCCACGAAGCCCAGATATAGAAGTAAGTATTATAGTAGTGGTTATCCTGATGATGAATATGGGGTTTGCACTGATGTGGTTGCTTTTGCTCTTAAGGATGCAGGATATGATTTAAGAGAACTTGTTAATAATCATGTCAAAGAAAATCGTGATTTATATGATATTGATGTGGTAGATAAAAATATTGATTTTAGAAGAGTATTAAATTTAAAAACTTATTTTGATTATAATGCAATAAGTTTAACGACTGATATAAAAAAAATAGATGCATGGCAAGGTGGAGATATTGTTGTCTTTAAAAGACATATAGGTATAGTATCCGATAAAAGAAATCATAAAGGAATTAACTTTGTTATTCATCATGCTAATCCATATCAAAAATATTATGAAGAAGATATATTAGAACAGCATAACGATATAATAGGGCATTATAGAATTAGTTAAATTACAAGTATTTAATTATTAAGGTTGTTTCTATACTCAACATAAACAAACTCCTTTACACAACAAAAAAACTAACTATTTCTAGTTAGCATTTATTGCTCTCAGAAGTTAATTTCCGAGTTTTTTATCAATTTGGAGCGGACAACGGGAATCGAACCCGCCTCCTCAGCTTGGGAAGCTGATATTCTACCAATGAACTATGTCCGCGCGGCAAATCTTGCGTAGAGCGTTTTATATGGCAAACGCGCCTACATGCTTTATTATACACCCGAATCCGCGCAATGTCTATCCTCAAATTTTGTTCCGGAGATTGAAATTTCAAAAAATCCAAAAAAATCCTACAATTCTACGAAGAGAAAATAAAAATCGTCCATATCCATCATAATGAAGCAAAAATTCGACAAAATTCATCAAAAAACGTTAAAAACCTGTCAAATTTAGTACGCAGGTACTTGCTTTCAGATTTAGGGGGGGGGGTATAATAGAAGCACAATTTTGAACACCTGTGGAGATAGTAGGTCACGAGGTCGGTGAAGCAGGAAGCTCATTGGCTTTAGACCATGGACAGTTCACCGCCAGAGCCTGCTATGGCGGCAGGGGAAGAAACGTCTCTATCCGCAAGCATATTCTTTTATTTGTTATTGCTTTATGATCTCTAAAAAAAATTTCAGTTTTTCGTAAAACCTTCGCAGCCTCCTATGCGCTACTATATCATGCCTCGGCGAGAATCGCGAACGCCTTGTCACACAACGTGACAAAATGCGTGAAGGAAATGCCAATGACAAAGTCCCTCTCCGTATTGAAGCTTCGCTCGATAACAGATATCATAATTGATATGGGAGGTTAGGAAGAGAAAAGAGACGAGTCCATGCCGTTTGTCGGCATCGGGGCAAAAGCGAATTAGTTGTATGTGGGAATGAAGAAAGAGAGGTGGGAAGATGAAGAGATGTTTGATTGCTTTGATGTGCGTAGCTGTGGTACTCTGTTACGTTCCGACGATGGCATTTGCCGATCAAGATGTTTCGGCAGTACAGGAGCAGAGTAAAAACCTTGCTGATTCGGACGAAACAGAACAAAACACAGCACCGACATCACAGGCAGGAACAGCAGAAGTGCGCGGAGGATTATCCCTGACCACGCCTGCCGCGGCGCAGGATATCTATGTATCCGGATCAGGCAGTGACGCGAGCGGTGACGGCAGCGAGGCGAACCCTTACGCAACGCTGGCAAAAGCCGCGGAGGTTGTGAAGCAAGACACCGACCCAGGGAAAGCATTCACAATCCATGTTGTGTCTGATTTGGAAGCAAAGGCATGCGCGAGATTTTATGATCACGCTGTGACGATCGTCGGCGAGGGCAAGACAAGGCCGACAGTCAGCCGCGGAGCAAGCTTCGCGACGCAGCAGGATACTGCCCGCGGCACCTACAATCCGGCGATGATCGAGATTCAAACTGCCAATGCGCCGGCAAGCCTGACGCTTAGAAACATCATCTTGGATGATGGCGGCTTGCATGAGGGGTCTGTCTTTGCGCAGGCTGTCAGTCAAGGGGAAAACGAAGGAGGCACGCCGAATAACAGCACCTATGTACAGGACGCGATCATTGCCTCCAACGCGACCCAAGCCTGCACGATCACACTCGGTGCGGGAACTGTTTTAAGGAATTACGGCGGCATGTCGGCAGTTCGTGTGACAAATCAAGCGGTACTGAAGATGGAAGCCGGAAGCGCGATGGAAGACACAATGGTTGCGGATCGCACCAAAGGATCAGCGGAAGGCGAAGTTGGTCCAGCGGGCGCAGTTTGGACACAGGGCGGTACACTTCTGATGGAAGCCGGCGCTGAAATCCGAAACATGGTTGGCCGCGCGATCTATGCCGACGGTGGCAGCATCACCATTGGAGGCAAAATTCACGATATTACAGGCGATGCTGATATGTGGCAAGGTACGGACGGCGTTGCGCTGCACTTGCGGAATGGCGCGGTTGGAAGCATCCAACAAAATGCCGTGATTTCAGATCTTGAGAAAGGCGAAAGTGCGATTGCGGTTCTAGCTTGCAATTTGAATGTTGAAAAAAATACCGTAATTAAAAATCTTAAAAACATGATTGGAATCGCAGATTCTTACGCCGGTATCGTCTACTTCGACGGTGAAATCACGGGAATGCAGGGAAGCAGGAACGCCTTAAACATCCAAAATGATAATTTTAATGTTACGATCGGACCGAATGCTTGGATTCATGATAATCATACCGGATATGGAACGATCTATTCACAAGGGACGGGCGGAACGCTCCACATTTATGGAAAAATTAATAACAACATAGCAAGTGGCCGTGGAGGAGGACTTGCTATGGCAAACAATTTCGGTCCCTCAACGGTAACGATGTATGATGGTGCAGAAATTTGCAACAATTATTCAGCCCAGACCGGCGGAGGTGTGATGGTCAGCGTCGGTACCTTTATCATGAAAGGCGGGAAGATCTCCAATAATGTTGCCAAGGATGAGGGTGGTGGAATTTATGTGCGCCGTGGCGGAACATTAATTCTGGAAGCCGGAACCGTTGCGGGTAATCAGACGAAATCGTTCGGCGGCGGGATTGCGTATGAAGCGAGTGATTACAACGGTTGCGTACCATGTGTAGAATTGGACGGAGGCTCTGTTTCCGGAAACAAAATGCATGTGACGATAAGCAGAAACAATGATGCAATCGAAACTACCGGGGGAGTATCGAATGATATAGCGATTTCTGAAAAAAGTGATGTTTTTAGCCATATTACACGGTATCTGAATATTTCAGATACGATCAATCTTTCGGATAAAAATATTTACTTTGTAAAAGACAACAAAACCCTCACCCCGGCTCCTGACAGCTTGAATTTGAAGCTTGGCAACGCGAGTGCGGAGAGCAATGCGGCGTTAACGGGTATATCTGATTCCCATGGTTGGTCAAACCCGCATGCAACCTACTGGATGCAGCGGGATGGCGCGGCAAGGAGGAACGTCGGCGGATTGACACTTGCTGCAGAGGCTCCGCAGATCGTATACGCGATTGCGATTCCGGTTGACGAGAACGGCAAGCCGGAAACGTTGGCAGAGATACAAGGCGATGCCTTCCAGGCAGCCCGCGCGCGGATTCACCATACAAAGATCACCGAGTCCGGCATTGAAGTGACGATTCCGGAGGGGCATCCGAACGGTTACGCGGTCGCGCTGGTGCAGCCAACCCAGGACTTTGGAAGCCTGCTGATTACGACGAGCAAAGCGCAGCTTGACTATGACAAAGATAAAACCGCAGACGGAACGTATGAAGTTCCGTATACCGCATCGTATACAATGTCCGATAGTCTGCGAAACCTGTTTAAGGAAGCGGGGATGCTGGATAATCCAAAACTCACATTCACCTTGACCCTGGAACTGGACAAGCGTTTGACAGGAAAGGAAGCGAGCGACTGTAAATTTACCAGCCCGATCTTTAAAGCCGAAGCCTTTACGATCAGTGGGGACGGGCATGCGGTTACGGTGACATGCAAGCTGAAAGCAGATTGGAGAAATCATTTAGAGAAGCTCGTAAAGACGCCGATGGTATTCACCGGAACCGGTGTGCTAGACGGAGCTGATTTTGCGGCAGGCGAGTTTCTTTCGACAAGCGGGAACGTACAGATGACGATTCCGCGCGGCGGCAGTGAAATGTATCCGATCTATATTCCGGGTAATGTATGCCAGACAAAGATGGTAAAAGAAGAAGCGCCGATTGGGCCGATCGGACCGGTAACCACATATTACACGATCAAAGCGGCTGCGGGCGAGGGCGGCAGCATCGCGCCGAACGGTTACGTTACGGTCAGCGCGGGTTCTGATAAGCGCTTTGCCATCGCGGCGGCAGAGGGCTATGAAATCAAGGACGTTCTGGTAGACGGCGTAAGTGTCGGCGCGGTTTCGGATTATACCTTCAAAAATGTATGGAAGAACCATACGATTGACGCTGTTTTTCGGGCAAAGGCAGAAGATCCGGAAACACCGGATGAGCCTGCGAAACCGGAAAACCCAAGGAAGCCGGAAACTCCGGATAAACCGGCCAAACCGGAAGATAAGACCAAAGTTCCAAAGACCGGAGATGACGCTGTACTTGCAGGAAGCGCACTGCTTCTGCTGCTTTCCGTATGCGGACTCGCGGCGGTACTTCGCAAAAGAGAAGAAAAATAGAATCGGGCAGAAGCGTAACGAAATCTGAGATTTCTATGCGCACATGGCGCGCATGGATGGGCTTTGCTTCACAGAATCCTTTGCCGTAATTTGGTAAGTATCAAAAAGATAAGGAGAGGGCTGTCGCAGCAGCGGGAAATCAACGTGAGCCGCGGCAGCCCTTTCGATACGCAAAAGAAAATATAATACGATGGTCTTTAGAACTCGATGTGTTCCTGCGGATCGACATAGACACCGCCTTGCAGCATTTCAAAGTGCAGATGCGGCGGTTCCAGTGCTTCAAAGAGTCCGGTGGCGCCGACACCGCCGATAATCTGACCCTGCTTGATCGTATCACCGACCTCCACCATTTCGTTGGTTGATAAATTCGAGTAGATTGTCACCATATCGCGGGGATGTGTGATTTCTACCGAGAGACCGTAGCGGTCATCCGTATAGACCGCGGTGACCGTACCGTCTGCGGCAGCCAGAACCTGCGTATCGGCGTCCGCCTCGATATCCGTACCGCAATGGGTCATGTACTGATCGAGCGTAATCGAGTAGAGCAGATGCTCCATCGCGTACGGATTGGTGACGGTGTATGCATTCCCTTTGATGGGTTTGCTGAAGCGTGGTGCTTGTGCTTCCCGCGCGGCGGGTTTTTGCTCGCTGTCAACGGTCGGCACGTTGGCGCCCGCGGTGTCCGCGGTTTTGACGCCGCTTTGACTTGTGGAAGCCTCCGGTTTTTGAGAAGCTCCGGACGATTTTTCGAGGGAAGAAGTTGGTGCCCGGTCAGAGACCGGAAGCGGATTTTGCCGCGCGCTGCCGTTGATCTTGTCGATATTTGATTTTATAGTAAAAATAGAAGTCAGCGCGATGACGCAGAACGCGAGCATGAGCGCGATCGCGACTCTGTCTTTTTCTTTTTTTCTTTGTGCTTGACGCATGATTTCACCTCCAGTTGATCATATTGTTTACAAAAACTTTTGCTTTCATGCAAATACATGCTTGTAAAAAACAAAAAAACATATTATACTAGATATAATTTTTTTTACAAAGGAGGCACCGCATGGACGAAATGATTTTTGCGGCAAAGCAAAACAGAAAAATACCAAAAGAAGATAAAATTTTCGGCATCAGCAATCGCGCGAAGGCGATGATCGCGAAGGAAGGCAAGGATAAGGTCGTCAACGCTACCATCGGTGCGCTGCTGGATGATGAAGGAGAGCTGATCGTATTGTCCTCCGTAGACGAGGTCTTTCATAGTCTGACTCCGAAGGAATACGCGGAATACGCGCCGATCGCGGGCGTACCGGAGTTTCGGGAGGCGGTAATCAAGGACGTGTGCGGAAACTATCAGCCGCACGCCTATATGGCTGCGGTCGCGGCTCCGGGCGGTACCGGCGCGCTGCGTAACGCGATCGCGAACTATTCCGAGCGCGGCGACAAGATCCTGGTTTCGGACTGGTACTGGGCGCCGTACAGCACGATCGCGCAGGAACTCGGGCGCGGAACAGAAACCTGCGCGTTTTTTAACGATGCGAGGGACTTTCACCTCGCGGATTTTGAAAAAAAGGTTGTTTCCCTGCTCGCCAGGCAGGAGCGTCTGGTCATCATCCTCAATACGCCGGCGCATAACCCGACCGGCTATTCACTGACGGATGAGGACTGGCAAGGCGTGGCGGAGGTCCTGCAGAAGCACAGCGCGGGAAAGAAAGTCGCCTTGGTGGTCGATATCGCCTACATTGAGTTTTCGAGTCACGACCATGATCCACGCAATTTTTTACCGATTCTGGAGAGCCTGCCGGAGTCGGTACTGCCGCTGATTTCTCACAGCTTTTCAAAGACCTATACGCTGTATGGCATGCGCTGCGGTGCCTTGGTCTGCATGGCAAAAACGAAAGAAATCGCGGAGGAGTTCAAACAGGTCTGCGAGTTTTCTTCGAGGGCCTCATGGTCAAACTGCGCGCGGGCGCCGCAGATGATCGTAGCGAAGATTTACGCGGACCCGAAGCTCAAAGCCAGAGTGGACGAGGAACGCGAGGGTTTCCGCGATATGCTGCTGCGCCGCGGTAAGGCGTTTGAAACCGCCGCGCGGGAGGTCGGTCTGGAAATCGTACCGTTCGATGCGGGCTTTTTCGCTTCGATTCCTTGCGCGGATCCGGATGCGGTATCCGCGGAGCTGGAAAAGGAAGGAATCTTTTTGGTGCCGCTGGCTAAGGGCGTCAGAGTTTCCATCGCCTCGGTTTCGGAAAAGGTTTGCGCGGCGCTTCCGGCAAAGATAAAGGCTGCTTTGGCGCGCGTGGAAAATAGATAGAAGAAAAATACAGAAAAATATTGACAAATAGTGAAATTTGTGTTACATTGTCTTTGCAAAGGGAAACTCCGAGAAGGGAGTTACAAAATGCCAAGACAAGGAAACAGAGAAGGAGAATTTTCGTTTGAGATCGTCAGACACTTAGGTGTATACGGACAATCGTCGAAGGGTTGGACGAAGGAGGCGAATGTTGTCGAATGGAACGGCGGCAACGCGAAGCTGGATATCAGAGAGTGGGACGCGGCGCATACGCATATGAGTCGTGGGATTACGCTCTCTAAGCAGGAAATGTTCAGCCTGATGCAGATCCTCAACCACTGCTTCGGCAAGGAGCTTCGAAATCATCAGCGCGCGCGGGAACAGTGGGTGCCGCGGGAGGATGAAGAGCTCTGCGCTTGCTGCGAGCCGGACGGTATGAGAGAGTGCCAGGCTGACGGCGAGGCGTTCGCGGAGGATTCCCGAGAGACTGCCGCTTTTACGCCTGTCGCGGAAACACCGCAGGATGCTGAAACAACCGCCGCGGAAATTTTTTCCTTAGAAGCCGACGAAGAACTGCAGGAAGAAACGAATCTTGGATAAAAAAATCCGCCCAAAGCGACAGGCCTTGGGCGGATTTTTTTTATCGTGCGGCGTGCCGCTCGTCCTGAAATAAAAAGGTAATCCCGTATAATGCCGCAAGCCCGACGAGTGCGTAGATGACGCGGGAAACGACCGCCAACTGAGCGCCGAAGATGCCGGATACCAGGTTATAGTTAAAGAATCCGATCAGGCCCCAGTTGATTCCGCCGATAATCATCAGGATGAGAATTAGTTTTTTCAAAGCAATCACTCCCTTCAAGCGCTATTTTATCCAAAAATATTTTACTTATACATGCGGGGTGTGTTATAATGTTTTTTAAGATGATTGGTTCTATCCTGTCACACACAACCGCGGAATGGAGTTTTTTATGAAAATTCAGTTAAAAAAGGGGCCTCGCGCCGCGTTTGAGGAGATCGAAGTCGAAAAGGGAACGACAATCGAAGCGATTTACAAAAAGATTGAGCGCGAGCTGCCGTATAAAATATTATTGGCAAAAGTAAACTATGAATACGAAGGCCTGGATTACGAAATCCGTCAGGAATGCAGCGTGGAACTGCTGGACATGCGCGTGCAGGCGGCAAGTCTTGTCTATCAGAGCAGTTTGTCCTTGCTCTATCTGAAGGCGATTCACGATGTGCTGGGCGCGGTAGACGTTGACATCGAAAACGCGCTGAACAAGGGTCTGTATACGGAGATTAAGCGCGACGTGCCTGTGACCGCAAAAGAGGTACGGCAGATTCAGCAGCGGATGGAGGCTTTGGTGCGCGCGGATCTTCCGCTGATGAAGGAGGCGCTCAGCAAAGAGGAAGCCATCGCGTTTTTTGAAAAAACCGGAAGAACGGATAAAATCGCGCTGTTGGCGGAAAACCCGAAGACCAAAAAAGTCCGCTTCTACTCTTTGGACGGATACCGCGATTTTTTTTACGGCCGCATGGTGCCGTCAACGGGGTATCTCACGCGTTTTGAGCTTCGCAAATATCGCCGCGGCGTTTTGCTGCGCTTCCCGCAGCCGAGCGATCCGAATCGGATTCCGGATTATGTGGACGAGAGAGTCCTGTACCAGACCTTTGGGGAACAGAGCCGTTGGGGCAAGCTCATGGGCATTGATTACGCCTTTGACCTGAATCGCAAAATTGAAGAGGGAAAGTTTAAGGAGCTGATTCAGCTTTCTGAGGCCTTGCACGAACGCAGAATCGTGGAAATCGCGGACATGATCACCAAACAGAAAAAACGGATCATTCTGATCGCGGGGCCGTCCTCCTCCGGCAAAACGACCTTCGCGCAGCGTTTATGTATTCAGCTGCGCGTCAACGGACTGGAGCCGCTGTATATGGGAACGGATGACTATTTTTTGGAACGGGAGGAAACTCCGGTGGACGCCTACGGCGAAAAGAACTACGAGGATCTGGACGCAGTGGACATTCATTTGTTCAACAGCAACATGAATGATTTACTCGCGGGCAAACAGGTGGATCTGCCAACCTTCAATTTTATCGCGGGACATAAGGAATACGGCAAGCGCCTGACGAAGATTCGAGGCAATCAGCCGATCGTCATCGAAGGCATTCACGCGCTGAACGACGCGCTGACGCCGGAGATCGATCCACAGGAAAAATTCAAGATTTACATCAGCCCGCTGACGCAGCTCAACATCGACGCGCACAATCGCGTTGTGACGACCGATCACCGCATGCTGCGGCGGATGGTGCGCGACTACAAATATCGCGGCTACAGCGCGCAGAATACCATTCAAAGCTGGCCGAAGGTACGCGCCGGCGAGGACAAAAATATTTTTCCATACAGCAACGAAGCCGATGTGATGTTCAATTCCGTCCATCTGTATGAGCTTTGCGTGCTCAAAAAATACGCTTTGCCGCTGCTCGAAGCCATCAAAGCGGATGAGCCGGAATACAGCGAGGCACAGCGCATGCGGAATTTCCTGCGCTTCTTTAAGACGGTGGAGGATGATTCGGCAATCGTGAATAATTCGATTCTCAGGGAATTTATCGGCGGCAGTGTGTTCGTTGATTGACAAGCAAGGAGTTTTTTGACAATATGGCAGAGATTACAATTATAGGAGGCATTAATATTGACATTGAAGGCTGCCCCTTTGGGAGCCTGAAGGCGGAGGACTCCAATCCGGGTAAAATTTCGCTCGCCTACGGCGGCGTCGGGCGCAACATCGCGGAGAACGCGGCGCGCCTCGGCGGCGATACGGCGATGGTATCGGTGATTGGCGATGACCAGATGGGACGCGGCGCCAAAGCACAGCTCGCGGAGCTGGGGGTGGATGTGTCCCGCGTTACGGAGCTCCAAGGCCGCAGTTCGTCCATGTATCTGTCAATCCTGGACGAAAAGCATGACATGGCGATGGCCATCAGCGACATGAGCATTATGGACGAACTGACGCCGGCAAAGCTGGCGGACTGCGCGGCGTTTCTCCGAAGCTCCGGGATTGTCGCGCTGGATGCGAATTTGGACGAGGATTTTTTGACCTATGCCTGTGACCTTTTAGACGGAGTACCGCTCTTTTTTGATCCGGTATCCGCGAGCAAGGCGGCGCGCGCCAAACATTTGATCGGCAGATTTTACAGCATGAAGCCAAATGTCATGGAGGCCGAGGTGCTTTCCGGACTGCGCGTTGAAACGGAGGCGGATCTCGCGCGGGTCGGAGACTGGTTTCTGTCGCAGGGACTTGAGCAGCTCTTTATTACGCTGAACAAAGATGGCGTTTATTATAAAAGCAAAGAGAAAGAGGGAATTCTCAGACCCCGCGGGGATTTACGCCTCGTCAGCGCGACAGGCGCGGGAGACAGCTTTTCGGCAGCGATTCTTTTAGGCTGCGTACGCGGACTTGATATCGAGGAAATTGCCCGTATGGGCATGGCGGCGGCCTCTATCGCGATGGAAAGCGAGCAAGCTGTGAACAGCAATATCAATATGAAGGAACTCAAGAGGAGGATGAGAGAAGATGTATAGCAAGTATTTAGACATCAAACCGGAAGTAGCAAAAGCATTGGAGGACGGCACACCGGTGGTCGCCCTGGAATCCACAATCATTTCACATGGCATGCCGTACCCGAAGAACGTAGAAACCGCAATCGCGGTCGAAAATGTTCTGCGCGCGCATGATGTCATGCCCGCGACGATCGCAATCATCGGAGGCAGAATCAAGATCGGTCTGACCGAAGAGGAAATCGAATATATGGCGACGGCGGAGAACGTTCTAAAAGTCAGCAGACGTGATTTCCCGCTGACGATTTCGCAGGGACTGGACGGCGCGACAACGGTCGCGGGAACGATGATCGCCGCGCATATGGCAGGCATTCGTCTGTTTGTGACGGGCGGTATCGGCGGCGTCCACAGAGGCGCGGGCGAGAGCTTTGACATCTCCGCGGATCTGGAGGAACTGAAGATGACGGATGTGACCGTCGTATGCGCAGGCGTAAAATCTATTTTGGATATCGGCGCGACCTTAGAATATCTGGAAACCGCGGGCGTTCCGGTCGTGACCTGCGGCGCGGATCAGTTCCCTGCGTTTTACAGCAGAGAAAGCGGATTTGCGGCGGACTGCAGAGTGGACGATCCGGCGAAGATTGCGGCGATGATCAGGAGCAAGGCAGAACTCGGCTTGCGCGGCGGCATGCTGGTCGCGTGTCCGATTCCGATAGAAGATGAGATTCCGTACGAGAAGATGGACGGCGTAATCCGGCAGGCGCTCGCGGAATGCGAGGAAAAGGGTGTACGCGGCAAAAAAATCACGCCGTTCCTCCTGAGCAGAGTCAAGGATTTGACGGAAGGCCACAGCCTGGAAGCCAATATTAAACTGGTGCTGCACAACGCGGAAGTCGGCGCGAAGATCGCGAGCAGCCTTTGATTGCCGACCCGCGGGCAAGCAGACAAGATGCGGGCATAGAAGCGAAAAACAAAAGAAACGCAAAGAGATCAAAAGAGGATGAGAGGTAGGCAGATATGAAGGGGAAGAAAAAAATTTTTGCGGCAGTTTTGACATTCTGCCTGATGCTGACAGGCGTTCCGGCCGCGGCCTTCGGAGAGGAAACCGCGGCGGCAGGGGATATTGTGATTCTTTACAGCAGCGACATCCACGGCGGCGTTGACAGCAATCTGGGACTGGCCGGACTGGCGGCGTATGCGAACGAAAAGCGGGCGCAGGGCAGCGCAGTCGAGCTTGTGGATGCCGGAGACGCGGTCAGCGGCACCATGCTGGCCTCGACAACGCAAGGACGCTATGTGGTGGAAGCGATGAATCTGGCCGGCTACGGCATCGCAGTGCCGGGCGTGCATGAATTTGATTACGGAGTTTCCGGATTGGTGGGCACACTGTCAAAGGAAGCGAAGCATCAATATATCAGCTGCAATTTTACGATGACGGCAAACGGGCAGACGGTGTTCAAACCGTATGTCATCAAAACCTACGGCAGCGCGAAGGTGGCCTATATCGGCATCAGCGATCCGCAGACGATCAGTAAATCCGGCGCGTCGTTTAAGAACAGCGACGGCAGTGCCGCCTACTCCTTCGCGGATGGTTCCGGCGGCAAGAAGCTCTACGAAGCTGTACAGAATGCCATCGATGAAGCCAAGGCAGCCGGCGCGGACTATATCGTCGCGATCGGTCATCTGAGTACGACAGGAGACGCAGCTTACACGCCAAAGAGCGTCATCGAAAACACAACGGGGATTCAGGCGTTTATTGACGGCAATACGCATACAGCCATTGTCGGCGAAAAGGTCAAAGGCGCGGATGGCGGTGAGGCGCTGCTGACTTGCGCGGGCGCGGGTCTGAATAACATCGGCGTTTTAACCATTACGGCAGGAAAGAGTATTTCCTCCCAATTGGTAAACAGCTATCGTTTGCGCGACATTAAGACCAAGGACGGAATTGACGCGCTGACCAAAAAGTACAAGCAAAATCTACAGGAAAGCTTCGCGACGACCAGCAGCAGGCTGGAGGCAGCCAACAGCAGCGGCGTCAGAATCGTCGAGGGAGCCGAAACAAATCTGGGAGATCTCTGCGCGGACGCGTACCGGGTGGTAACCGGAGCGGATATTGCTTTTGTCGAGGCGAGAGAGATCAAGAGCAATATTGAACTGGGCTCAATCAGCTATGATGATATTATGAACGCGCTGCCGGGCGGACGCTCGATCAGCGTGATCAGCGTCAGCGGCTATGATATCCTTGACGCGCTGGAAATGTCCGCGCGGGTTTATCCTGCCAAGAACAGCGGTTTTTTGCAGGTCTCCGGCATTACCTTTGACATTCAGGAAACCGTCATTCCGTCTGTAACGCTGGATGGAGACGGCAAATTTACAGGGGTCACAGACGACTATCGCGTCACCAACGTAATGATCAACGGTAAGGAGCTGGATGTGATGGCGAATTACACAGTCGCCGGTACCAACGCGCTGCTGAACGGGGAGACCGGTTATACAATGCTCCAAAACGGCCCGCTCAAAAAAGCCAACATCACGACCGATAATCAAGCCTTAATCACCTATATCGCCGCTTCACTCAAAAACAGCATCGGCGGCGCGTACAGCAAATCGCAGGGCCGGATCGATTCGATCAAGCTGGCGAGACAAAGCGAGATTAACGCCGAAATCGAAAAGAAGATTGAAGAAAAGTTGAAAGACTATGCCGCGGAGATAAAAGCGCTGCGAGAACAGCTGGCGATACAGCAGGACATCATCGCAATGAAATCGCTTTCTCTCAAAACGACGGCAAAATTCAGCAAGAGCGGCAGCAAACGCACCGTAAAGGTCACTTGGACGCCATCCACAAAGATCAGCGGCGTCAAATATCAGCTTTACAAATCCGCGAAGAAGTCCGCGGGCTTCAAAAAGCTCACGACGACTTCCAAAAGCGTTTATAGGGACACAAACGGCCTGCGCAAGGGAAACACCTATTATTACAAAGTCCGCGCGTACAAGTACCTCAAGGGAAAGTACTACTACAGCGGCTGGTCCAATGTACGAAGCTGCAAGATTAGCAAATAGCGATTGCTCCCCCGCGCCGCGGGGTAACAATAAATTTTATCTTATCTTAAAAAGAAAAGGAGAAAAGCTATGAAGAACAGGAGAGTATTAGCGGTATTGCTGGCAGCTGCTGTTATGCTCGCGATGATGCCGGCGATGGCATTCGCGGACACGACAGCCCCAGCGCCGGAAACGGCGCCGACAGCTCCGGCCAAATCGAATGACATTGTCATTCTCGGCACCAGTGATGTACACTGCGGTATCGATCAGAACATCGGTTACGCGGGTCTTGCGGCTTACAAAAAAGCCATGGCAGAAAAGTACAACTATGTGGCGCTTGTCGACGCGGGTGACGCGATCCAGGGTGATACCATCGGTACGTTGTCCAAAGGGGAATACCTTGTGGACATCATGAACGAGGTCGGCTACGATGTTGTCGTTCCGGGCAACCACGAATTCGACTACGGTATGGATCAGTTCCTCAATGTCATCGTGCCGAAGATGAAAGCGACCTATGTTTCCGCGAACTTCGTCAAGAATGGCAAACCGGTCTTTGATACCTACAAGATGATGACCTACGGCGACAAGAAGGTCGCGTTTGTCGGCATCTGCACGCCGGAAACCCTGGTGAAGTCCACACCAACCTATTTCCAGGACAAAAACGGCAACTACATCTACGACTTCTGTAACGATACAACCGGAGAAAAACTGTATCAGGCGGTACAGGATGCAGTAGACGCCGCGAAGAAAGCGGGCGCGAACTACGTTGTGGCAGTGGCGCATCTCGGTGATGACAGCGCGAGCGCGCCTTGGACTTCGATGGACGTGCTTGCGAAGACAAGCGGCATTGACGTGCTTTTGGACGGTCACGCGCACAGCACAGTTGTCAAGAGCGTCAAGAACAAGGACGGCAAGAGCATCCAAATGGTCGCGACCGGAACGAAGCTTGAAAATATCGGTAAGATCGTAATCGCCGAGAACGGCGCGATTACAGCGGAATATATAAACGGAGACGTGGCAAAGGATAAAGACGCAGGCGTCACGAAGTTTATCGAAGGCATCAAGGCGAAATACGCGGAACTTGAAAAGAAGGTTGTTGCGAAAACGGCGGTTGATCTCGCGATTGCGGACAAGGACGGAAATCGTCTGGTCAGAAGTGAGGAAACCAACCTCGGTGACCTTTGCGCGGACGCGTACCGGAATGTACTCGGCGCGGATATCGCGTTTGTAAACGGCGGCGGTATTCGTGTGGCAATTCCGAAGGGCAATATCACCTACGGACAGGTCATCGCGGTACATCCGTTCGGCAACATGGCGTGCGTAGTAGAAGCGACCGGACAGCAGATCCGCGACGCGTTGGAATTCGGCGCCAGAAACGTGGGTAAGGGTGAAAACGGCGGATTCCTGCAGGTTTCCGGCCTGACCTATACCATCAATTCTCTGATCGAACCATCTATTCAGACCAATGAAGCGGGAGAATTCGTCAAAGTAACCGGTGACTACAGAGTCAGCGACGTCAAGGTTGGCGGCGTGGATCTGGACTTGAATAAGACTTATACGCTTGCTTCCCATAACTATATGCTCAAGAGCGGCGGAGACGGTTTCGTAATGTTCAAGGGCAACAAGCTGCTGCAGGACGAGGTCATGATTGACAATCAGGTTCTCATCAACTATATCCAAAAGAACCTCAACGGTGTCGTTGACGATCAGTACGCGGCGCCGCAGGGCAGAATCAAAATCTTATCCACAGAGCTTTTTGCACAGGTCAGTGAAAAACTGCAGGTTGCGGAATACGAGTGCGAGTTAACCGCGAAGGCGCAGAAAAAGGCTGTGAAGCTGACTTGGAACGCCTGTGCTGCGGACAGTGTAAAATATCAGGTTTACAAATCCACGAAATCGACCAAGGGCTTTAAGAGAGCCATTACGACAAGCAAAAAAACTTATACGGCAAAGAAGCTCACAAAAGGTAAGACCTATTACTTCAAGGTCAGAGCGATCAAGACAATCGGCGGCAAGACGTATTACGGACACTGGTCCAACGTCGCTGCCAAAAAAGCCGCGTAGATCGAAAACAATTACAGCGGCGCTTGTCACCGCGAAAAAACAACGGATCTCCCACGCGGGAGACCCGTTGTTTTTGATGGTGACTTGAAATAGTAAGTTCACCATGTAAAACTTAATTCACTATGTAAGACAAACTTCGTTTTTTGAAGGGCTCCGGCATGTTTCCGGAGCCTTTTTCCCGTAAAATTTATGAAAAAGTAAAATATTTTTTCAAAAAAAGGCACGACAAATCAGCCTAAATAGGTTAAAATAATTCTTGTGTAAGGTTAGTTTCACCTATTTTGACTGCGACATATGTTATGCAGCTAAGGGCTCGAGACTGATGGGGATAGCAGTGTATTTTGCACTGCTATTCTGCTATTTAGCAGAATTTTGTGATTTTAGTAAGTACGGCATCAGTGTGACATCATCTTTCTCAATTTTGCTTACATGGAGTTTCTCAAGCATCTCTTCGCCATAGAAGAAGGCGAATGCCTCAATTGAAGTTAATTGTGCAAGAAATTAGTGTACGACTAAGTTCACTTGCTTACATCGATTCGGTGAATTAACTTTTTCATTTTACACGTGCGAAAAAGGACATGAATTTTCCTGCTCGCTCTTGACAGCCGCGGCAGGTTGTGGTATACCAATAATGATTACAAGAAGATATTTTTTCGCCGCCGGGTGAAGAATGCGTAAGGAACGCTGGGTTTCGTATCGTTAGGCCTTTGAAGATACGAGATTTCAGCGTTTTTCTGTTACTGGTAAAACTGCACAGGGCATTCGGTAGCAATGATATTTATTTGTACAGAGTGCAAAAAAGGCATGCCCAAAGATAAAAATGAAATTTAAACTTAAGCTTAAATTCAAATTCAAATTCAATCTATTCAACACGATGAGGAGGACAAGAAAATGAAAAAATTTATTATGGAAGCTGATTTTTTAGAACTGTTTCCGGAAGCTGAGATCGGGATCCTAATCTGCGAGGGCATCGATAGCAAGGTGCACGATGACGAAAAATATGAGCCATATCTGAAAGAAGCCATGAATGCAGCGAAAAAACATATAGCGAATCCGGAATTTGCACAGAATCCGGTCATTGCTACGTGGCGGGATGCTTTCCGAAAATTCAAGACGAAAAAAGGTGCACGATGCTCCATAGAAGCGATGCTGAAGAGAGTATCTAACGGCAATGAAATCGGAAACATCATTCCGCTGGTGGATATCTATAACGGAATTTCCCTGACTTACGGCGTGCCGGTCGGCGGTGAAGACATTGACAAGTTCGATGGTGACGTTCATCTGACGCTGGCAGACGGAACGGAAGAGTTCGTAACGTATGGTTCCGATAAAAGCGAGCCTCCTTATGAAGGCGAGGTTGTCTACAAGGATAACGGTGGGGCAATTTGCAGATGTTGGAACTGGCGTGAATCTGTGCGGACGATGCTGACCGAAGATACGAAAAACGCATTTATGATTATTGAAACGACAGGCGGAGAAGAAGCAGGAAACACGCTGGATGAGGCGATTGATGCCTTAGCGGAAGAAATTCAAAAGAATCTGGGTGGAACTGTAAAAAAATACAAGGTCTCCAAGGAGAATCCGGAAGTCGTTATCAAGGAATAGGACAAGGGAAAATAACAAGATTACGGAGGACAATATCATGTTTGCATATTACTGGCCTATCGGGCTTTTAGTGCTGTCGAACGTATTCTATCATATTACAGCTAAATCGCTGCCATCGTCGCTGGACACTTTTTTCAGCATGGCAGTTACTTATATCGTGGGAGCGGTAGTTTCCCTGATCCTCTATATGACGATCGGAAGCGGCAACAGCATTGCAGAAGAAATTTCGAACCTGAACTGGACACCTTTTGTTCTTGGACTGTCAGTGGTCGGTTTGGAAGCCGGAGCCATTTTTATGTATAAGGCAGGATGGGAAGTTTCTGTCGGAAATATCGTACAGGCAATTTTTGTTGCCATTGCGCTTCTTGCAATCGGCGTGCTGGTGTATAAAGAAGCACTGACCGGAACGAAAGTTGCGGGTATTGTAGCCTGCTTGGTTGGCATTTTTCTGTTGAATAAGTAAAAAAAAGAAAAGGTGGCTTTCAATACTGCCTGGTTTCTCCTATTGGGAAAACACAAATAGAGCAGCAGAAAACCACCTTTTTAATATGTAGGAAACATCGTCTCAATATTTCCGGCTTCAATATTACTAGCCTCAATATTCCCGGAATCACAAGAACACGTCATTTTTTCGTATTCCGTAGTGCGAAATACGCATCTTGGAACGCTTTACCATAGCCGCGGGCAATCGGAATTTGTTTATTCGTTCCTGTCGTAATGCAGCTGCTGCTGAAATGGGATACGTTGGATAAATTGACCAGATAGCTCCGGTGGCACTTAAAAAATCCGTAGTTTCCGGCGAGCAGAACCGACTCGAATGTATGAAGCGGTTCCGGAAATTCCAGCACAGAGCCGCTGCGAAGAAAAATACAGACTTTTTCATTTTACACGTTGTTTTTGATTGCGCGCTGAAATTTTGCCCTCTTGTCAAGAACTGCAAAATGTGCTATACTTGCGTTGACAATTACATAAGCGTTTATGTTCTTTCGCCATGCCGCAGCCGTATCGAAGGTTGACTGCGGAGTTGACGAAAGCTAAGATGGAAGCAGGTGCAAGTCCTGCACGGTCCCGCCACTGTAAGAGGGGAGCGCATCTTCCGAATACCACTGAGACGGGCTGCGAGCCGCAGCTGTGAAGTTTTGGGAAGGGGGAATTTGCGTAGAGATCCTTAAGTCAGGAGACATGCGTAAACAATGGGTAACTGCCGCGTCGGATGAGCGCAGCGCAGATGGAAAGAGATTGCGGTAGAAACGGACCGCGGTGAAGCTATGATTTCTTGTAGTTTCCCCGCGGTCTTTATTTTTTCCGGGAGCTTATGAAACGAAAATGCCGGCGCGGCGACAAGCAAAGCAGGGCATAGCGTCATAACAATCTTTCCTCGCGAAGCATCAGCCATTCAGAACAGCGTTTGGAGGATTATGATGAACAGCAGAACACAGAACAAGAGAATTTTTTATCGCGCGCTTGCGGGGATCAGCCTGTATGTGCCTTGTAAACAGGAGGAAGCGGGAAAACCGGAGCCGCAGATGATGTTGAACGAGCAGGGGGAACGGTTTGTACCGGCGTTTTTTGCCAAGCGCTCTTTGAAAGGGGATTTTGACGAAAAGTCCCTGGTCGAATTTGCCTTCCCGCTGCTGCGGACTCTTATCGACGGCCTGCCGCAGAATGTTCGCGGTGTGATGATCGAGCCTTATGATAAGGAGATTTGTTTAGATCGCAGCCATATGGCGGAATATGATTTTTTTATTATGTAGGAAATATCGCTATGCGATATTTCCGGAATAACGACAAAAGCACCTTGCGGAGCGGCGCTCATGGGTGAGCGCCATATGCGCAT
>Ga0129311_1000806_pt1 | contig 25034 bp, 17 predicted proteins | sample Go1ome_FD_94435 | JGI IMG/M metagenome (GOLD analysis project Ga0129311, IMG submission 94435) | Western lowland gorrila individual fecal microbial communities from Wisconsin, USA - Go1022B metagenome | ecosystem: Host-associated > Mammals > Digestive system > Large intestine > Fecal | place... | reverse complement strand
ATGTACACAATGAGCTTATCATATCAATGTTAGAATATAAGCCTACACCGAAGGTTGCAGCAAAGAAGCTTAACGCACTGACTATAATTGACTGAACTGAGCCTTGCATAGCCTCCGTTATCGCCTCACGCTTCTCAAGTCCATGATTTCTTCCACGCTTATATTTATTTGTCATAAGAATTGCATAATCAACCGTCGCTCCAAGCTGTATAGTACCGATTACTATAGATGCTATGAACGGAAGTGTTGTTCCTGTATATGCAGGAATACCCATGTTGATAAATATAGCAAACTCAATTACAGCAACAAGTATGATAGGTAATGTAATCGAACGGAATACACACAATATAATTATAAATATTACACCGATAGATACCGCACTAACTACCTTAAAGTCGTTATCTGTAATCTCAATCAAATCTTTTGTACAAGGAGCCTCACCTATGAGCATACCAGACTCATCATAGCTCTTCACAATGTTGTTAATCTGCTTACACTGTTCATTTACCTCATCAGATGCTACTGCGTATTCAGACATTACAATCATCATCTTGTAATTTCCACTTTCAAATACCTCAAGTATTGAATCAGGTAACAGTTCCTTAGGAAGTGATGTTCCAATTATGCTGTCAAGTCCGAGTACTGTCTTTACACCATCTACCTTCTCAATCTCCTTTGTCATGTTGCACACATCCTTGGTGCTTGTGTTCTTATCAAGAAGTATCATGTGGGTAGCACCCATCTCAAATTCATCAGCCAGCTTAGTATTAGCTGTGATACTGTCAAGCTCCTTAGGAAGTGTTCCGGCAAGGTCATAGTATACATCCGTGTGAGTATATCCGTATATTGCAGGTACAAGTATTACTACAAACAATATTATAAATATGTAGAAATGCTTTGTAACCCATCCTGATATTCTGCCAAGGTCAGGAAGCAAAACCTTATGCTTTGTTTTCTCAATAGCCTTATCAAATATAAGTATCATTGATGGAAGTATTGTTACACAGCTTATAACACCGAAGATTACACCCTTTGCCATAACAATACCAAGGTCCATACCAAGTGTGAAGCTCATGAAGCAAAGTGCTACAAAGCCTGCCACAGTAGTTATTGAGCTTCCTACTACTGAAGATATCGTATTAGATATCGCATGTGCCATTGCACGTTTCTTGTCTCCAGGATATACCTCCTGTTTTTCCTCGTAGCTGTGCCACAGGAATATCGAGTAGTCCATTGTTACACCGAGCTGTAATACCGCGGCAAGTGCCTGCGTTACATATGATATCTCACCTCGTATAACATTTGAACCTAAGTTGTAGACGATTGCCATACCAATACTCAGCAGGAAGAATACCGGAATAATTGCCGAATTCATGGATATCGCCAATACTATAGTTGAAAGTACAACCGCAATAAGTACATAGATAGGTGTCTCTTTTCCAGACAAATCCTTGATATCACTTACTACCGCTGACATTCCCGACAGATAAGCCTGACTGCTTACCACCTTTCTCAAATCCTTGATTGCATCCATTGTCTCATCGGCAGATATTGATGTCGGGAACAACACAAACATTATTGTTGAATCTGCATCCTTATTAATGAATGCATCCTGTATCTCCTTAGGAAGCATATCAATAGGTACTGACAAATCCATGAAAGAATCATACCAAAGTACATCCTTTACATTGTCAACCTCAAGCATCTTTTTACGCATAGCAGAAATGTCTTTGTCATCCATTCCTTCAACTACGCACATCGAAAATGCACCGGTTCCAAATTCATCAACCATGATTTCCTGTCCCTTCATTGTCTCAATGTCCTTCGGAAGGTATGTAAGGATATCATAATTAACTCTTGTTTTGAAATATCCGATTGCCGATGGAATCAGCAGCAAAACACCAACTATTAGAATTGCGACCCTGTGCTTCACTACCCATTTTCCAAAATTAATCATTCTAATCACTTCTTTCCTATATAATATATAAACCCTTATGCAGGTGTCCCTGCAAGAGACAGCCGTACTTTCCGGCCGCTATACGCTGTCCCTTTGTTCGAGACTATAATAAAAAAAGGATTGAATGTTTTAAATATTCAATCCTTCATGTGTGTTTAGTTTGGCATACACTTTTGTTTATTTGTAGTTTTATTTAAACTTTTGTGTATTTATGTACTTGTACTTTTTTTACCATTGTCAATTATGTGTTAAGAAAACTCCTTCAAAACATCAAGCATAGTACTTTTGGTCAAATATTCGTATATTTCTGACAATTCCTTAGGCTCAATCATAAAATCTCTCTTTATCCATGTTATGGCAACATAGCACATAGACTGTGCGTAAAACTGCGCAACTATATCTCTTGACAGCCAGACATATCTGTAATGATTTCCGCCAGACACCTCATCCATAACCTCAAGTAAAAGCTTGGTTACCTCTTGTCTTGCAATACTTTCAAATGAATTCTGTCCTTCTATCTTAACAGCATTTATATAAAAATCCCTGTCATTCTTAAGATTGGAAAATAACAGCGTAAGTCCCTCCATAATCATGTGATTAAGCAAAAGCGGCTTGACAGGCTTAAGCAAATCCTCTCTGATGATGTATTCCAACAGCTCATATTTATCACTAAAATGATTATAAAACGTAGGCCTTATAACCCCTGCCCCATCCGTTATATCCTTGACAGTTATTTTTTCCATAGGAATTCTACCTAGTAACTGTTTTAAGCTGGCAGCCAAAATCTGTTTAGTGTTCTTTTTTTCATTTTCTCTCACTTTTAATCGCCTCTTCTTACTATTAAAACACGCATTTATAATAATGGTGCAATCAATCTGAGTATTGCCTGGCAAAATCTCTTTAAGCCACTCATTTTTTCTATCTCTTCAAGGGTGACCTCATCGCATTGTTCAAGCGTTTGCAAATAGTCATCCTTAATCTCATATATTACACCTGAATTGAACATCCACACACCACATTCAAAATGCAGATAAAGACTTCTAAAATCAAAATTAATTGTTCCCACAGTTGCAACAGAATCATCCATAACCACCGTCTTAGCATGAATAAATCCCGGAGTGTATTGATATATCTTAACTCCTGCCTTTATCAAATGATAATAATATGACTGTGTAACCATATATACCAGCTTTTTATCCGGAATTCCCGGAGTTATTATTCTTACATCTATACCACTTTTGGCAGCAAGTGTGAGTGCGGTAAACATCTCATTGTCAATAATCAGATAAGGAGTTGTTATATAGATATATTTTTTTGCCTTATTAATCATGTTAAGGTATATATTCTCGCCAACTATCTCATCATCAACAGGTGTATCTCCATACGGCTGAATATAACCATCCGTATATGCCGGTGTATTTTTGTATGCCATAGGCATGTACTGGCGGTAATTAACTTCCTCAGTCTCCTTCGTTACCATCTTCCATGTCTGCAAAAACATAATTGTAAGATTCCATACAGCATCACCCTTAAGCATAATTCCTGTATCTTTCCAGTGTCCGAACCTTGACTTTTTATTTATATATTCATCGGCAAGATTTATGCCGCCTGTAAATCCAGTATGTCCATCTATTACAGTTATCTTTCTGTGGTCTCTGTTATTCTGTCTCAAATTAATAACAGGTGCTATAGGATTAAATGGCACAGCCTTGATACCTGCCTCCTGCATCTCGCTCTGGAACCTTGAAGGCATCCACATTGCACATCCAAAATCATCATATATCAACCTTACATCTACGCCGTCCTTCGCCTTTCTCTTTAGAACATTAAGAACCGAATCCCACATTTCACCCTGCTTTATTATGAAATATTCCATAAATATAAAATGCTCTGCTTTGTTAAGTTCTTCTATCAAAGTATCATAATTTAACTCGCCAAGCGGAAAATACTTAACTCTTGTGTTCTTATATGCGGGATATCCGGCACAACGTGATATATATGTCGATTGAACGCTTGCACTTTTACTAAGCTTCTCTATCTCTGACTGTATGCCAGAGTCATCAGGAAGATATTTGAAGGTATCTAAATGATTTTCCATTGCCTCATTAAGGAACTTAACCCGGGTTCGATTCCCCGCAAGACAAACATACAGTGTTCCGCCTAGCAATGGCATTGATAATATAAGTATAACCCATATCAATTTATATGCCGGATTCTCCTGTTTATTTACAATAAACAATACAACAACTGTCGATAAAAGCAATGCAGCAGTTCTCCAATAAATAATATAATCCTGCATTATGTCATATACATATATTAAAAATACTATCTGTATAACAAGAAGAAGCACTATAACAGCGAGCTTGGATGCAGCCGTTCTTCTTGACATATTGGCAGAACCAATATGCGATGGTTTTCTTTGTTTATGCTTTTTTCTTTGTTTAGCTTCACCCTGTGCCATAGTTTCCTCCTTCTTATCGTATATTTACTATTTAATATTTATTCATCCAGCGTCCTGACGCTCCACACGGAAGCACCAAGCCTGAATCTGTTACAGGAAGTCCAATCTCCTGTGACTCAACATATCCTCCACGTTTTTTCTGAACCTCCGTGGAAATCATATATGTCAACACAGCAGGCGCAAGTCCTGTTGTATATGAATTGACAAGGAAAAAAAGTGGTTCATCTGATAATAATTCACTTGCGAGAGATATAAACGGATATATCTTCTCCTCCAGCTTCCATATCTCGCCCTTAGGTCCTCTTCCATACGATGGAGGATCCATTATAATTCCATCATATTTATTGCCACGTCTTATCTCTCTCTCAACAAATTTGACGCAATCATCAACCAGCCATCTTATAGGGGCATCTCCAAGCCCTGATGATATAGCATTTTCCTTAGCCCAAGTCACCATTCCCTTTGACGCATCAACATGAGTAACCTGTGCTCCAGCCTTTGCAGCGGCAAGAGTTGCCCCACCTGTATATGCAAATAAATTAAGAACCTTAACTTGGCGATTTGCTTCCCGTATGATATTACTAAACCAATCCCAGTTTACAGCCTGCTCAGGAAACAATCCTGTATGCTTAAACGCAAATGGTTTTAGGTTAAATGTGAGCTCCTTATAATCTATAGTCCACTGCTTAGGGAGCTTCATAAACTCCCACTCACCGCCACCCTTGTTGCTTCTGTGGTAGTGTCCGTTTAACTTTCTCCATGCAGGATTAGTCTTAGGAGTATTCCACAGCACCTGCGGGTCCGGTCTTAACAAAATATACTCTCCCCATCTCTCAAGCTTCTCTCCCTCGGAACAGTCTATTATCTCATAATCTTTCCAGTTGTCTGCAATCCACATATATTATCCACCTTATTTATTCCATATATTTATAGTTATACCAATTTTTATTGATACTGCCAATTATATCTATCTCCCTTTTTTACGTCAAGAGCAGAAATTATATAACATATAAGCAGGGAGCGTCCTGAAATCACGTTCTCACTTGATTAATCACTAAACAGTACTAAGCTTGCGTAACGCTCGCTAAGTGCTGGCATGATTAAACAGATTTCTGGGCACTCCCTGCTTAATATATTTACTTTACCATGTACGCTTTTCTATTGGAATATATTCCTTATGCACTCCCACAAACTTGTAAGCAGGTCTTATTATCTTTCCATTGTTTACAAGCTCCTCTATACGATGTGCTGACCAGCCGGATATTCTTGAAATAGCAAATATCGGTGTGAATATCTCCATAGGCAGCTTAAGCATCGAATATACAAATCCACTATAGAAGTCTACGTTTGCACATACAGTCTTAAATGTTCTTCTCTGCTGACCGATTAGCTGGGCTGCAATTCTCTCAACCCTGTCATATAATGCAAATTCCTCTTCCAGTCCCTTCTCTATAGAAAGCTTCTTTGCATATCTCTTAAGTATTACTGCTCTAGGATCTGACTCGCTGTATACCGCGTGTCCCATTCCGTATATAAGACCCGACTTATCAAAGCCCTTCTTGTTAAGAAGACTCATAAGATATTCGCTTAATTCTTCCTCATTCTCCCAATCCTTGACATGTGCCTTTAAGTCATTGAACATCTGCTGTACCTTTATGTTGGCACCACCATGGCGAGGACCTTTCAAAGAACCAAGCGACGCAGCTACGGTAGAATAAGTATCTGTTCCTGTCGATGTGAGAACATGAGTTGTAAAGGTAGAGTTGTTACCACCACCATGCTCAGCATGTATTACAAGACACACATCTAATACTTTTGCTTCAAGCTCTGTGTACTTGCCATCCGTACGAAGAAGTCTCAATATGTTCTCTGCAGTTGATAAGCCTTTTCTAGGTCTGTGTATTACAAGACTCTTATCAAGATAATAATGCCTATACGCCTGATATCCATATGCAGCCATTACCGGAAACTGAGCTATAAGCTGCAAGCACTGCATAAGGACGTTCTTTATGTCGAGATTATTAGGGTCCTGATCGTAAGTATATAATGTAAGTACACACTTCTGAAGTACATTCATCATATCCCGGCTAGGAGCCTTCATAATTACATCTCTGTTAAATGACTCAGGGAGCTGTCTTAAATCCTCTAACACATTTATAAAGCTCTGAAGCTGTGCCTCCGTAGGCAGCTCTCCAAAAAGCAGAAGATATGTAGTTTCCTCAAAACCATATTTGCTGTTTCGGAAACCTGAAACCAAATCCTGAACCTCATATCCTTGAAAATAAAGCTCTCCGGGTATAGGTATACGTTCTCCTTCAACAACCTTAAATCCCATTACATCGGAAACCTCAGTAAGTCCTGTAAGAACTCCTCGTCCGTTGGAATCTCTAAGTCCTCTCTTAACATTGTACTCTTCGTATAAATTCAAATCTATCTTTCCAGAATCATTACAAAAGCGAACGTATTCATCTAAAATCTGGTCAAAATTTACCTCTGCCATGTCATCATCTCCTCTTGTTTTGAATACGCAATCCTTAGATATCTATCTAAAAATTACTGTTCCATATTATAAAGCTGGCGTGAATATGTATATTCATCCAATATCAGCGTATCCGGCTCTGCATATGCTGATATGTAAATGCTCTCTGACGCATCATAATCATATTTACTAGCATCATATGATATAAACGATGAATACTCATCCTTAGAATAATCATCTCCTAAATCGCCATATACACTTTCAAATGCCGAAGCATTATCACCAAGCTTAATTCCACCAGGGAACACAACCTCCAAGCTACAATAATCCATATCTGTAGCTATTGATGTCAGGTAAGCATTTACAGGAAGAATCGCATTCTTAGTATAATTCCTGATGGTTATACTTATCTTGTTACCATTCTTCTGCATCTCAGTATAACATGAGTCACCGCTTATCAGATATTCATCTGTAGATGAATCAAGAACCCATCCATTAGCAGTAAGCTCAGAGACAGGTACAGGAAGCTGATAATTAACTCCATCTAATGTTACGATACCGTCAAATCGGTCTGTACTTGGACCTGTAGGTGCCACATATGAGCTGTTAATCTCAGGTGGTGCAGTCTCTATGTCTGATATATCAATATTAGCTTCTTCCGGCATCTGGGTATTGATAATCGATATTCCCGTAAGAGAGTCATTGCGAAGCTCTAAATCAATACCATCCTGATAATCATCTCCATAGTAATCAAGAGATATATAATCGCTGCCTTCATATCTATAATCCGGAGCCCCATATGCAGCCTTGATAGACTCCTCATTTGCCTCAAATAATTTAACTCCTGCAGCAAGCTCAATATTAGTATCATCACTGTAATTATCATATGTTGAGTCAAATGTGACACCAACTATATAACACTCCGTTGCTGACGCCTCATTAACACCAAAGTTAGCAAATACTGCTGTAAGTTCAACCTTGCCATCAGTATAATCTGCATATTCATAATCGCCAGATGCAACATCAACAGGCATCTCACTTGTCTGCCATCCCTTAGATGCCCATTCATTGTAAGGCATAGGGAACTGATATATAGTGCCATTTATGTTGACCATGTAGTCATCCCAGTTGTCAGACATCTCCGTAGGCCATACATAACCTGTAGCTGTCGGTTCTTCGGTTGCCTCCTCAGTTGTTTCTTTCTCTGTCGTATCTGCATCATCAGATGTAGATACACTCTCTGTTGTTTTCTCTGTAGTTGCAGGCTTAGGCTTAGACCTTCCACCTAATACTAAAACGAGTACAATGGCAAGAACTATAACTGCCACAGCAGCAGATATAATTATTATAAGATTCCTCTTGCTATCTGACTTCTGATTGGCGTTGTTGTCAAGCGGTTGCTGCTGCATACTGAAATGCATTGACTGCTGTGACATCGAAGCCGGATTTGCATAAGCTGTAGAACCTGCGTTAGGCATAGTATTGCCAGGCATAATTGGCTGTGTTCCGTATAAATCATTAAGCAGCTCACCTATATTCTGATAGCGCTCATTAACCTTCACAGCTAAACCCCTTGCCAAAACTGCTTCTGTTCTAGGTGACACTGGCACACCCCATGCAGATGGCTGAACATACTCATCATTCTCCATACGCTCAACACTGTTAGGTGGAATCTGTCCCGTAAGCATCTTGTACATAGCTGCACAAAGACTATATATATCTGTCCAAGGGCCCTGATTGCCCTTAGCATAATACTGCTCCGGTGGTGCATATCCATGCTTCAATATAACTGTATAAGTCTTGTCATTCTCACTTGACTGTCCTCTGGCTGAGCCAAAATCAATAAGCTTAATCTTGCCATCGCTTGTAACCATTATATTGTCAGGACTTATGTCACGATGTACCAAGCCACTATTATGTATCTGGAACAAAGACTCTAGCACCGGTTTCATAAGTGCAAGCACTGTCGCCTCCGGAAGCCTTCCACCTGAATTGTTCAAATATTCTTTAAGATTGATACCATTGATATATTCCATAACTATATATGCTGTACCATTCTCATAGAAGAAATCCTTAACAGAAACTATTCCCTGTAACTGATAGAACTTAGAAAGATTCTGAGCCTCCTCAACATAACGCTTAAGCCCCTTGTCATATATATCCTTCTGTGCGTCATGCGGAACAACCTGATTGCTTCCATTCTCACCACTTGTGTCCCTGCTTGCAAGGCTCTCTGGGAAATACTCCTTAATTGCTATATATGTCTGGAGATTCAAATCCCAGCCAATATATGTTATTCCAAAACCTCCAACACCAATAACACGTCCAAGCATATACTTGTTCTGCAAAACAGTAAATGGTCTAAGACATGTTGTTCGCTCCTCATAGTTTGCAATTTCAAAGCCACAGTATGGGCATATATCATCGTTACCTGAAAGAGACTGCATACAATTCGGACAACGGTCATATCTCATTTGCATATTCTATCCTCCCACCAAAATTCTTTACGAATTCAAAACATTATTTCATAATTATATCAAAATTAATTGTATTAAACAAGTTGTTTCAAAAATAGGCATATTATTTTTTATTTATTAAAGTTTTATATATCTATTATATATTTTTCGTAAGCATTGATTACCTTTGTCTCATTGTAATATGACTCTCTCTTAAAGTCCCTTCCATAGTTAATATGGACGTGTCCGTGAGCAAAAAGCTTAGGCTTATATCTATCCATAATTTCAGTAAATGCTGTAAAACCTGTATGCGGCAAATCCTCACCATCATTTAAACGATATGCCGGTGCATGGGTTATCAAAATATCTATGCCGCCATTTTTCTTTATCTTACGTCTTACCTTCTTAGCCCTCTTGTTCATCTCCTGCTGGGTATATTGCAATGGACCATAGTTATAACTCATACATCCGCCTAAACCAAGTATTCGAACTCCATTATAGTTATACACCTCATCATCTATGCAAATACATCCGTCAGGAGGTGTATCGGCATAACAATAGTCATGATTTCCGTACACATACAAAACAGGAACCTTTGCGAATGTAGCAAGAAATGACAAATACTGGGGTGCTAAATCGCCACAGGATATTATAAGATCTATTCCCTCTAATTTCTTTTTTTCAAAGTAATCCCAATAATATTTAGACTCCTCATCTGCAAGTAACAAAATCCTCATCTGTCTATATAACCTTTCTATACTGTATCTGAAACTCCCTTTAATTCAACTATTGACTTAGCCTCTTCCTTTAAGTCCTCTATCTCTGGTATCTCACCTATAATATTATCAACAAGCCAGCTCATCTTCATAATATCCTCAGGTGCCATCACCACACCATCCTCATTCTTAAGCTGCTTATCCTGATCATAGATAATACCCTCAAACGGATGAAACTCATTCTTAACCATAAGGCTCTTAATTAAATCTACGATTCTTCTTGTTCCATCCGGTAATTTTTGTGAGTATATTATGTCAACCACTCCTGCTGACAAGCCCCACCAATAATTTATAGGCTTATCAGTATTCTCGCCTTCCTGCTGAAATGTTCCGCTTAATACACTCTCAAGAAGCTTCTCGTAAAATTCGCCCCACTGGTATACCGGCATGGCAATATTAACCGGTTTATCCTCTATACAATATAAGCCAAACTCCCTGCTCGCAGCATTTGGCTTAATCATAACCTGATCTGATACATAGTGTACACCCTGCTCCTTAAACGCCTCTATCGCACGCTCTCTTGATACCCCCTTGATAGTAGTCCACTCAAGATATATCTTAGCTTCAGGATTCATCATCCTGGCACCAAGTGCAAATGCATTGATATTGGCAGGCATACCAAATATAGGATAATCTGCCAGATAACCAATCTTGCCATTCCTGGCAAGGGAACCCGCAACCATTCCCGCCAAGAACTTTACCTCGTAAAGACGTGCATAGTAGGTTCTTATAAGAGCTGAGGATGTGTTAAGCGAACAGTTCATGATTATAACATTAGGATGGTTAACTGCCACCTTCACACTCGCACTTACCTGCTGTGAGGAAGTTGTGAATATAACCTTCACACCCATCTGTATCAAATCCTCCATAGCAGTTATCGCATCCTCCTCTGAATTAAGGTTATGAACCTTAACCGTCTTAAAATGGTCCGATAAATGCTCATCTATATATAACCTTCCAAGCTCATGTCCATACAGCCACTCAGATTCCTCAGGATTCTTGTCAAATACAAATGCGACAAGCTCCTTCTTAGGGGTAGGACTCCAGAAATACTCCATAAGCTTCTTTCGTCCCTTTTTAGCAGGCTCCATTCTAAGCTGAATTTCCCTTCCTTTTGATTCAGTAAGGAATTCATCCCACAACAAATCTATCTTTACCTTCATCTCATTTTCGGTAAGATTCTTAATATTGTCATATCCATATATATCAATAAAAATCAAAAGTGCATCTCCACTTGATATAGGGAGCTTATCTCCACCTCTTGATTTCAATGCCTGACAGAAGTTATGGTTCGCAGAGCCAAAGTCCTTCTTCTGTTCATCTGTCCACTCTGCTGCAGGATCTTCACAGGTCAGCTCAAGCAGCCTCTTAAAACAGCCCTCCTGACTAAACCAGATATAATTAATCCCTGTCAGCTTATAAAAATCCATAAATTCATAATATATTTTAATCTCCGGATCATCTGTGAGCTTAGGTACTTTTCTTGTTACCTGTGCAGGTATTGTCACCGCATCAAAATATTTCAATACTGATACTCTTTTATTACCCTCAACAACATAATATTTGTTAAGGTACTCATATGCCTTGATGGGTTCTCTTATTCCCTCCTCTATCTGACTATCGCAAAGACTCGACCATTTTGTTCCAAACTCTGTTTTATAGTCAAGAATTGGCATAAAATTATTCGCAAATGCGTAGGTTCTTCCAACATTGCTTGTTCCAACAACCCGATCAAGCGGTATCTGTACCAGACCGAGGTTTACCTCGCCCTGTATATCCACGTCCTCCAATATCTCATCTAACACCGGAAGATATTCGTTTTCTCCCTTTGATACTGCGGCTTTAAAAGCTTTAAGTCCTGCCTTCTGTGCCTTTTCATATTCTACATATGACATATTTGCCGCTCCTTTCATAATCGCATGATTTTTTCAGCCACACGATGTATAGTATATTCTTTCCTTTTCCTTATTGTGCATACATAGTTATTATATATCTATTTATAACCTGATTGCAATAGTGGTGATATGGAAGTATTTCATCATAAGCTATACCCCTACACTTTGTAAAAAGAAAAGTCCCATAAACATCATGTTTATAGGACTCTTCAATATCTTTATTGTATAAATTTCTTAGAATTAGCAAACGCCCTGTGCAAGCATAGCATTTACAACCTTCTCGAAACCAGCGATGTTAGCACCAGCTACATAATCATCATTTCCACCAACTGTTACGTTGTATCTCTTAGCTGCATCTGAAATGTTAGCGTAGATTGTCTCCATGATGTTCTTAAGCTTTCCATCAACCTCTTCAAATGACCATGAAAGTCTCTCTGAGTTCTGGCTCATCTCAAGTGCAGAAGTAGCAACACCACCTGCATTTGCAGCCTTACCACCTACGAATAATACTCCGTTCTCCTGAAGATACTTTGTAGCCTCCAATGTTGTAGGCATGTTAGCACCCTCTGTTACAGATATTACACCGTTTGCAACAAGCATCTTAGCATCCTCAAGGTTCAACTCGTTCTGAGTTGCACATGGAAGAGCAAGATCACACTTGATAGACCATACACCATGATCGTTTGCATCCTTCTTCTCGTGATACTGAGCACTTGGTCTGGCAGCAGCATACTCTGTAAGACGAGCACGCTTAACTTCCTTAACCTCCTTAAGAAGGTCTACATCTATTCCTTCTGGATCATAAATCCAACCTGTAGAATCTGAACATGTTACACACTTAGCGCCAAGCTGATGTGCCTTCTGGATTGCGTAGATTGCTACGTTACCAGCACCAGATACTGCACAAGTCTTACCAGCGATATCAATATCGTGATCCTTCAAAAGTGCATTTGTAAGGTATAATAAACCATATCCTGTAGCCTCTGTACGAGCAAGTGAACCACCATATGTAAGTCCCTTACCTGTAAGAACGCCCTCGAACATTCCACGGATTCTCTTGTACTGACCGAACATGAAACCAATCTCTCTTGCTCCTGTTCCGATATCACCAGCAGGAACATCAACGTCAGCACCAATATATTTGCAAAGCTCTGTCATAAAGCTCTGGCAGAATGCCATAATCTCTCTGTCTGACTTACCCTTAGGATCAAAGTCTGAACCACCTTTACCACCGCCGATTGGAAGTGTTGTAAGTGAGTTCTTGAATACCTGCTCAAAACCAAGGAACTTGATGATACCAAGGTTTACTGAAGGATGAAGTCTTAAACCACCCTTGTAAGGTCCAATAGCGTTATTGAACTGTACACGGAAACCTCTGTTTACCTGTACCTGACCATTATCATCTACCCATGGTACTCTGAACATTAACTGTCTGTCTGGCTCTGTGATTCTCTCAAGAATTGCGTTATTTCTGTAAAGCTCCTCGTTGGCTTCAATTACAGGTCTTAAAGAATCAAGAACCTCTGTTACTGCCTGTAAAAACTCAGGCTGATCAGCATTTTTCTTCTGTACTATCTCAAGTACTTCATCAACATATGACATCTTATATTTCCCCCTAGAAAGTATAATATTCGGTCAGATCACCTAACCGTTAGCCCCATTATATTACGATAGCCTTATATTGTAAAGTGAAAACTTGTGATAATCCACTAAAATCACATTTTTCTTGTGAAAAACATTATTTTATCAACATCTCCAGTATTTACAACGGTGCTTTACACATGTAGAGAACACAATCTGTGTCTTTGTCTTGCCAAACTGCTGTAATTCACCTATGAAATGATCTAACTCTGCGGTTGTAGGGAATCTCACCTCTATAAGCATAGAGAAATCTCCAGTTACGCAATTACACTCAACAACGTTAAGCACACTATCAATATATGGATAAAACTCACTCTTTCTTGTAGGATCCACCTCAAGATTTATAAAAGCCTTAATATAATGTCCCATTGCTTCAGGATTAAGTCTTGTAGTAAAGCCTTCTAAAACTCCCTCCTGCAACATTCTGTCAATTCTTGCCCCTACAGCAGTCGGTGACATAAAGACCTGCTCAGCAATATCCTTAAGGGATGTTCTTGCATTATCCTGCAATATTGTAAGTATCTGCTCATCTATGGCATCGAGCTTGTAGTAAATCAATTCTTTCTTTTCCATTTTACCCACCCTTTAATGTCTTCTTGTATGTAACGAAAATAGTATGTGACATTAACTCAGTCACTCGTATTGCATTATATCACCATTATAAATAAAAGTGAAGTTTGATTACATGACCTTACGCCGTGCTGTCCTTAGCATTCCATATACGAAAAAAAGACGAATGCTTTTGGCATCCGTCTTTTTTACATATGCTGATTTTTTCATGCAGGCTTTTCATTAAACGAAAATGGGATAACATTTTCAATATGCACTAGGGAGATGAACAACCCGCATGTCATGTTTACATTTTAACAAAATAAAGTAATAAGTCAATATCGTTTAATAATTTTAGGTTTTAAAAGCCATTTTTTGATTTTTGACTTGAGAAAAACAAGTAGCGTCATGTTTTAGCATATGAAACCAAAGCCAAACCATTGAAAACAAACCTTGTTTTCTAGATTATTGTCAATATACCAAGTGATTTCAGCAAAAGTATAATCAAAAGTATAGGTGTAACAAACTTAACCATTATTGTATATAAAATTTTTCTGCTGAATTTTTGTCCTGTTTTCTCTACCTCGTCTATAATAACCTTAGGTTTTACAACCCATCCGATAAGCACACACGTTCCAATTGCAACTATTGGCATAAGTGCATTGTTGCTTATGTAATCCATAATATCAAGTATCTGTGCATGTGCTCCGTTTGGAAGTACAATATCAAAATAAAGCTTATTATACCCCAGACATACAACTATACCACCAACCAGAGCTATAATTCCCTCTATAATACCTGCCTTAGTTCTACTCAAATGGAATTTATCCATCAGACAGGCAACAATAGCCTCCATGACTGATACAGCACTTGTGAGTGCCGCAAACAACACCATGGCAAAGAACAGACATCCAATTATATTACCAACCTTACCCATGGCGGCAAATACCTTAGGCAGAGACACAAACATAAGACTTGGTCCTGAACCCATACCATCAGTTCCCATAAATGTGAATACAGCAGGAACAATCATAGCACCGGCAAGAAAAGCGACACCGGTATCAAATATCTCAATCTGGTTGATTGACTTTACAAGATTAGCATCGTCCTTAACATATGAACCATATGCAATCATAATACCCATAGCAACTGACAAGCTGAAAAACAACTGTCCCATGGCATCTAACAATATTGTAAAGAATCCCTTGACAGTCAACCCATCAAAATTAGGCACTATATATACCTTAAAGCCTTCCCAGCCTGTTCTTGTCACTCCCTCTGCGTCTGTATGCTTAATGGTAAGTGAAAATATTGCTATACCTACTACAAGCAATATAAGTATAGGCATAATAATTTTAGATGATGATGCTATTCCCTTGTCAACACCCTTGAATATGATAAATGCAACTACAGCCAAAAATACTGCCATAAGTAATATAGGCTGGTAGTCTGAAGTTATGTATCCTGTAAAATATCCATCTACAGCTGTCTCAGCTCCATGTCCTGTAAGATATGCAATGAAATACTTTACAACCCAGCCACCTATTACGCAATAATATGGCATTATTATTACAGGTACAAGACTTGCACATATACCAAGCCAGCCCCAGCCCTTCTTGACCTTGCTGTAAGCGGTAAGCGGACTCTGCTTAGTAAGTCTTCCTATTGAAATCTCGGTTGTAAGAAGTGTAAATCCAAATGTAACAGCAAGCAGCAAATATATAACTAAAAACAGGCCTCCGCCATCCTTAGCTGCAAGATAAGGAAATCTCCATATATTTCCCAGACCTACCGCACTTCCCGCCGCGGCAAGTACAAATCCCAGTGAACCAGTAAAAGAGTTTCTTTTCTTTTCCATACTCTCAATATACAGCATTGCACAAACAACACTGTCATCCCCTTCTTAATGATATACTGCAAAATTGTACCATATTTTGTACACAATAGCTATACCATTTTATATTTTTTCAAGTTCATCAGTCATAATATCTTCAAGCTCGGTCACCATATCAAGCATCTGCACAAACTTATCAACTCCGTACCTTGTCACAACTGTTCCATAAAAGCTCTTTAATATATCCTGCTGCTTCCTTACAGCCTCAACACCTCTGTCCGTAATCTCTATGTATGTTCCCTGTTCACCTTTTCCCTCATGCTTCCAGCGGACCATTCCATTCTCCTGCAACCTTCCAATCATCTGCGACACCTTGCTGATTGGAATCTTAAGCTCCTCTGACAACTCTCTTAGATATATTCTATCCGAGACATTTTCTTTTTTCTCATTAAACCTGAGTATTGCCTGCATAGCGTTATAATCAAGTACAGATATTCCACTAAACAGCTTTTTGACATTTACTTTTTCAAGTAAGTACTTACGGTATGTAATCTCATTTGCAAGTGTTGTTAAATCTTTTTCCAATATAAGTCCCCCTTTGATTAAAAAGTAATATAACGATAACATATTTTTAAAATAAAAAGCAATCTGAATTCTGTGAACATTTTATGTATTTAATATAATTTTAAACTTTTTCTTTATTATCGTGTTATATTTCTGTTATATTAATATAAACAATAATTTGAGAGAAATAAGATATTATTATTTATATGTATGACCACATACATTTTACCACCAAAAGTAAGGAGGTTTCTAATATATGAGTACAAATATTAAAAGCAATTACCACTCGCTTTCAGATGAATTAATGGAACGGATTTCAGACGACAGGGCAAACCACGTTAAAAATCCGTATGCATGTAAAGACACCGACATAATAAGAAGATACAACGGACATGACAAGCCAAGATTGTGGCGTCCCTCATTCGTTATGGACGTAGAGAAAATTCTGCATAATAATTATTATAACCGTTACTCCGATAAAACGCAGGTCATTTCCTGTTACAAAAATGATGACATTTCAAGGCGTGCCCTTCATGTACAGCTGGTATCTCGGATTGCCAGAACTATAGGAATGACATTAGGGTTAAACCTTGACTTAATCGAGGCAATATCGCTAGGCCACGATATAGGTCATACCCCATTCGGACATGCAGGTGAACGCTTTTTAAATGAGCTATACAACGAGAGAACAGGTCGTTTGTTTAATCACAATGTACACAGCGTCCGCGTCTTAGATAAGCTCATTTGCAGAAATGTAAGCCTACAGGTTCTAGATGGTGTAATCTGCCATAACGGAGAGCTAGAGCAGCAGGAGTACAGACCGAAAGCATTTTCAATAGATACTGCATGGGAGGACTTTGACGCAAATGTAGCTGCCTGCTACACCAATCCTGCTGCCAACAAGGAACAGATTCCCGGCACATTAGAGGGCTGCGTCATGCGCATAAGTGACATTATTGCATACCTCGGCAAGGACAGACAGGATGCCGCAAAGGTAGGGCTTATAGACAATAATAAGCTTTTTACCGCGGGTAATCTCGGCTCATCCAACGCAGAAATTATCAATAATATGACTGTTAGCATAATTGAAAACAGCTACGGCAAGCCATATATAAGTATGGATAAGGATGTATTTGAAGCATTTCAAAATGCCAAAAGTGAAAACTATCAGAAGATATACGAAAACAACAAACTCAATAGCATGTACAACGATAATATAAAGCCTATGTTCCACGATATGTACGAAAAGCTCCTCGAACAGGCAAAATCACTTGATAAAAATTCAATATTATACAAGCATCATATTAATTATCTCAGAAATGCGAACGCTGCCGGCACTTATTTTAATGTGAATGATTACATAGAAAAATATACAAGCCAGGATCCAAACGAAATCGTTGTAGATTACCTGGCAAGTATGACTGATGATTATTTCATCGATTTATATAATTATCTGTTTCCAAATGGAAAATACAAGGTTGATTATGTAGGTTATTTTTCAGAGGATTAATTCCTCTGAAGCTCCTACATTATTCCTCTACATTAACCTGACACATTTTCATTGTCTCTAGTGCTGCCTTATGTGTCTCAGGTGTAACTCCGGCACAACACTTAGCATCAACATATACCGGGATATCTGGAAAGAATGTCTTTATTACAATAGCATTGGAAACCACACATATGTCTGTACACAATCCAATAAGCTCAACACTAACCTCATCCTCACCCTCAAGGTAAGGTGCCAGATACCTGTCCCATCCGTAAAATCCAAAGGTTTCCTTATTGATTACATCAGCTCCGTCAACCATAAGTCCATCAGCTATCTCCCAGCCCTCAGTACCCTCTATGCAATGAGGCACAGGGAGCTTTTTTCCCTCCTGTGTGAGAAGGTAATTCTCCTGATGGGTATCACGGGTGTATATTATGGTATCTCCGTTATCCTTATAGGCTTTTATCTTCGCTTTGACAGCCGGAAGTATTGCAACAGCCTCCTTTGTGCCAAGAGAGCCATCTATAAAGTCATTTTGCATATCCACTACTATCAATATCTTCTTCATAACGAACCTCCGTATTTTTATATGTATAGGTGTTTGACAAATATATTTACCCCAATATACACAATAAAGAAGATATTTTCAATAGAATTTTATCTGTGAGTATCACATTCCCTTATCAAAAAATATATTAATTCACCTCATCAGAAACTCTAAGGAATATACAATTATTTATATCATCCTCAAATGGATGTGCTTCGATTATACTTCCATCTTCTGTCTCATCATCAGGCACCTCTGTAACACCATCTAAGCATAATGCCATAAGTAATCCGTCATAATCCGCAGGTGCCACTATAGTGTAATCATAGGTCAGTGTTTCTGAAAGTGAATAATGTATTTTTCCACTTCCTGTCCAAGAAGGATCAGCAGTATTTGTTATATCTGATTTATTTCTTGTCATTGAAACGTTTATATCGTATGACTGACCTTCCCACTCTACAGTTGTAACAACATCTTCATAGGAATCTGTATCCATTCCTATATATTCCCCTGCCAGTACTGTACCTGTATAATAGTCAGCCAGATAATAGCTATTATACCACCATCTCAAGTAAAATGAATAATCAGATGTTGCAGGCAGATAAGTAAAATTCATCGGCATTGTCAATGAATATGATATGGTATATGTAACATTTCCATCCTCATCTACATCACTCTTTGATACCTCAGGCCTTGTATATGATGCCTGCGTTTTATTCTTGGTTACATTTGTATCAATTTCTGAATCAACTGATTGTGCAGGATAATAGCAAAAATCCAAGCTGGTCGGAACAGCATTATTTACTATAGCATTTTCATCACCCCATGCCATTTGAGCAAGCTCCTCTGTAGTCTCCTCTGTTATCTCCTCCGCATCCGTTACAGTTGCAATATCAGGTACCTCACTGTCTGACACAATTGCTTCTGTCGTAATATCGTTAGTGTCCTCTGTATCATCCTTTGTTGAAAAATATATTGCAGTTCCAATTCCGGCAACAACAACCGCAGCAACAACACCTGCCACAATCTTTGCCTTTGCGGTGCTAAGTATTCCCGATACTGCCTTGCTCTTAGCGGCTGCTCCGGCAGCACTTGAAGAAGCAGCACCTCCAGCTGAAGCTCCGCCTGTGCTTCCCGCACCTGTTGCACCAGCCCCAGCTCCCATACTCTTTGATGCTATAATTCCTGTAGCATCAGAGCCTATTATTTTAATACCAACTACATTCGTCAATACACTCTGGAATATAAGCCATAACACTGGAATTTCACTAAGACTGTACACCTTATCGTTAGAATCCTCCGGTGAAGCACCTATAATATCTTTTATTTTTGTTCGTATGCAGGACAAAACGGCTTTTACATCTTCCTGTGAGCAACCCATTTTTGCCGCAATTTCTGATATACCAAATCCAGCATAATAGTAATACTGTAAAACAATCTTATGCATAACCGGAAATGCATTTATCTCACTCTGTAATCTCTGCTGAAATGCCATGTCTCTTAAAAGTGCCTCAGGCATAAAAGGCTCGCCATCCTGATAAGCATATTCATAATTATATGAAGTTGTGTTTCCATCCGGTATTTCCATTGAAGCATTGGTATTTACTTCCTCAAGTGCAACATCTGTTGCAACACCGCCAAGCCACTGATAGAACTTATCATAATCCTTTAGCTCTGTTATTTTGTCATAAACAATTTTATATACCTTTTCTATCAGCGCTACAGATTTATCCTGATTTTCAAGTATGCTGTTTAACACCTCATATACATATTTAGATGTCAAATCATAAAATGTCTCGTATGTACCAAAATCCTTCTGCTGCAATTTCTTAATCTCCGCTACAAGTTGCTCTTTTTCATTCATATTTTAATTTTCTCCTTTAAAAATTTTACTGTGTTTTTAATTGCCGCTATAGGCATCATAAGCATCTGCTATCGAGCTGTAATCTGCATCAAGCAATGTATCGTAGCTTCCAAGACTATCAACATAACTGTTATAATTATCTAAATTAGTTTCTTCTCCATTTACATAGTAGCGCCCAAAATCTTCAGCACTCTCATCAAAATAATGGTAGCAATCTGCCTTCTGTGAAAATCCGTCATCAGAAATGCCATAAATAGTTAAGCCCTCTAACTCTGACATACTTCCATAATACTTCATACAGAAATCATTATCCCCCGATTTTATGTATATACTCGTGGTTGTGTAATTATTTTCACATGAATAGACCTGATCATTCTTATATGTAAGAACTCTGGCGTATCCTCCACCAGAGCCGCCCCATTCATCATTATAGACAATACACTCCGGCACACCATCTCCATCTATATCTGCCATGTTGTAACCGAGCTTTGATTCTATATCTCCTGCATAATTATAATAAGCCGCCAGTATCTTAGATATATCTCCCAGACTTGAGCCCTCACGATAGTACGAATATGCTACTCCTCCGCCACCGCCTATTCGTGCTGAATTATCAGTCATCTTATCTCCCTCTAAGGCATAGTAGATAAGATTATAGCCTACTCCTCCATCATAGTATTTAAGTCCCTCATCAGGAAATATGTACATCAGCTTATCATCAGTACATAAGCTTACACATTTATCCTTCGCCGGACATTCCACATTTGTATCATGTACAAAACCACATGATTCACAATGTATCAACTCACACGAAATTGAATTAACGTCAAGATCCTCATATGCCGGTATCCAGACACCAACAAATCTGTCTAACGCATCATCTGTAATTTCTCCTTTGGTGTATGTATATGTTATATCCTCACCCGAATCGTAATTACTGTAAATCATCTCAATATTTTCGTTGTCGATTACATTTATCACAAAATTCTTACTGTTCCAATCATGAGTTGATTCATACCTGAGCGTCTGGTTACCTCCGGACATAGCATATCCGTTGTAAGTATGTATAATTGTCTCACCCTCTGTACTATATACTGTAAGACCTTCATTTCCTCCGCTTACATCATATCCGATATACATAGCTGCATTATCAGCCTGCCAATAACCGAGTATCGGAGATTTATCACTAATCAGCTTAACATAACTATAATCACTAGGTGCTATCATCTCACTTCCAGATGACTTTTCGCCTATATCATATCTGTCTGATATATTAGGAGCTATCTCCCACTCATTGATACTTTCATCAGATGATATATATACATAAACTGAGTAACATTCATCTATCATAAATGCAAAGCCTGTCGCACCATCACTTTTATGTCTTATAACAGGAATTTCACCCAAATCATCATTAAATACATCCTGAAATGCCTGTGGCATATAATCTAATTCATCAAGTGATACAACAACATCCAGATAAGGCTCCATAGAATCATAAGCATCCTCATTTGCAAGACACATATTTACAGTATCCTTTATCCTCTCTGCATTTTCGATATCATCTTTTTTTCTGTCATCTACGATAAGCTCTATTGCCCCCGGCAAAATATACCATGTCTTATCTATCTTATACATAACTACACTGCAAAGCTCGTCCATATTATCCGCATCACTAAATGAAACCTCAAGGCTTGCGACAACTATTTCTGAATACTCTACGCTTAATTTATTTAGCAGCTCATTCTCAACATCACTGCGCAACGCATCATCAAACGAATCTATATCCTGTGTATCCTTAATAGAAACCGTTATGTCTCCTGCTTCTTCCTTCAGCTCCTCATTCCATGTAATAAGGTCCATGATTCTTCCATCTTCTGCCAATTCATCTGCATTATCATGACATTCCTTAGGGTACATCAATTTAAGAAGCTTATCATCGTTCTCCTCATTAAATGCTGTCTCAAACTTGTCCACAGCCTTCTTCTTAGACCTTCCACCAAGTAAAAGCATGCACGAAACAATAGCCGCTACTACCACCACACTCACTGAGCTTATAATAATGGCAAGCTTGGTTTTCTTGCTCATAGGCTTCCTCGGTGGTTTATTTGGTTTATTTGGTGTCGTCGGCTGCTTCTTTACATCATCCACAGGCTGCATAACGCCAGGTTCGGCAAGTACGGTTGTCTCGCCCTCAGCTTCATTTATTTTCTCAATCTCATTAATGCTCACTTCATATCCCGGCACAGGAGCACCACATTTAGGACAAAACCTTGCATTATCCTTCATCTCGCTGCCGCATTTTCCACAAAACATTATTTATCCTCCCATTATATAAATGCTCTATACCTGTTAATCAGATACTCTATAACTACCCATGTATTTAGATAATACATATGGCATAGCGTACCAATTGTCATCCACACTATAAATCACCATTATCACATTCGAACACCACTCCTCTTTACTATCAACTGCATCCGCATAAGAAGATAAATCAGTTGTTCTTCTCTCTACGAATTCAACGAAATCCTTATTCTTCCACAGTTCTTTGTCAAATCCATACAGATTTCCATCATATTCCCACTCGTAGTTAATCGAAGCTACATATATATCGTCTACTTCAACCTCTATTGACTCCCCTGTATCATTATTTGTATAGCTCACTGCTTTCTCTATATCGTCCTTAGTAACATATTCCAGCTTATTTCCTCTTAATTGTTGTAATTTGCAATCATCAAATGCTTTAATATAGTTAATTTTGTAGCTTGCAGAGAAATGATTCCTAAGCCACTCCTCAGGCTCATCATAGTTGCCCTCTGATAAACTACTTGACTGTTCAAGGTATTCAGAGTATGTCTCCTTAACACATTCCATCATTCTCAAAAAATCAGAATTTGCTAAACCATCCTGCATATCTCCATTCTGAGTGAAATAATGATTATTCAAAAAACTATGTCTTGCATAATCTTCCTCCAGCCTTTTATCAGCCACATCCTCTGAATACACAACATGATTAAATTTCTCATAGTCCACATCATTAATAGCATTGAAATACCTGTCTATCGCATCCTCCTGTGGTGTTAAAGACTTTTTATTTTTATGTACAACAACAAAAACAACAGCAGCTATAATAGCTATAACCACCACAGCAATTACAGGAATTAACACCTGCTTCTTTATTCCCTTCTTATTCTTATTTCGCTTAGAATCTCCAGAACTAACATCATCTGATGCACTATTATTAACTGAAACCTGCACCATATCAGGTCGTATGCTCTTACTCTGTACCGCCTCAGGCTGCACAATCTCAGGCTGAACTCTCGTACCGCACTGAGTACAAAATTCAGCATCATCCTCTAATTGATATCCACATTTTCTACAAAACATATTTTTTCTCCCCGTATCTTATTATTTATCCTTTCCACAACCTGAACATATTCTGGATGTAGATTTGTTCTTAGTACCACATGAGCGACAGAACCAGCCATCCTGTATCGTATTCTGTGTCTCACTCTCAGCGGCAAGCTCCGAAATATTATAACCACCTGTTCCTAAGCTTCCCTTAGGCTTTCCACAATACGAACAAAAGTCCGCTTCTGGAACATTGGTGGTGCCGCATCCAGTACAACACCAGTTAGTGTAAATTGGAGTTGTATTATAAGAATTTTTCGGAGTAGAACTTGAACTATTAGAAGCATACGAATTCCCTAACGACATATTGCTCAAAATATTCTTAATATCAAGAACGTTGTTAATAACCTCAACAAACACGCCTAATGCCCATAATGCAACAAAACCTATCACCCAGATAGCCCAGCCTATGCCTTCCTCGTCGTTTCCCATAGCAACAAACCCACCTATGACAATTCCAATACCGGCAATCCATAGCATTACCTTTGACATCCTCGTAAACATATCTTTTGTTTCTCCCTTCAACTTATTATAGTATTTTTTTCCATAAATTTACTATTGTATTATAGTCACTTTACTGACTATAGTCAAGTTCATACCCCTAAGTTACCCTTTAATCAAAAAGGAGATGCTTAAAATGATTTCATACAGACCATTCTGGGCGACATTAAGTAACTCACCCGAATCTACCTACACACTAATCAAAAAATACAATATTTCCAGTGCGATTATAGATAAGCTCAGAAAAAATAAACCTATGAATACAACAACCATAAATGACCTGTGTCGTATATTTAACTGTCGTATTGAAGAAATTGTTGAATATATTCCATCTGACGATGACCAGAAGTTATAGGAAAGCAAAAAAATAAAAGCTCAACAAAATGTTGAGCTTTTAAATATGCCGGCGACCGGAATCGAACCGGTACGGGAGATTAGTCCCGCAGGATTTTAAGTCCTGTGCGTCTGCCAGTTCCGCCACGCCGGCATTCTGCACCTTAATAAAAGGTTTAGAAAATGGGACCTATAGGGCTCGAACCTATGACCCTCTGCTTGTAAGGCAGATGCTCTCCCAGCTGAGCTAAGATCCCATTTGTTAAATAGTATT
>Ga0129311_1000805_pt1 | contig 25066 bp, 19 predicted proteins | sample Go1ome_FD_94435 | JGI IMG/M metagenome (GOLD analysis project Ga0129311, IMG submission 94435) | Western lowland gorrila individual fecal microbial communities from Wisconsin, USA - Go1022B metagenome | ecosystem: Host-associated > Mammals > Digestive system > Large intestine > Fecal | place... | reverse complement strand
TCGTAGCCAAACACCACGTGGTCGAACCGCACATCGCCCCGGACACTCACCAGCGTGCCATCAGGCTTTTTCCAGGCCCAGGCGCCGGTGTCGAAGTCCGCCTCTGTCAGCTGACCGGAGCGGTCCTCCGCGACCCGCACCAGCGTCACCTTCCCCTCGTTGGTCTCCGGCTCCTCCTCCATGACCTCAAAAATGCGCTCGGCGCCGGCCACGGCGGAGAGAATGGTATTCACCTGCTGGGAAATCTGGTTCAGGGGCTGGCTGACCTGCTTCGTGTACTGCAAAAAGGCCGCCAGGCCGCCCAGATCGCCGCTGCGGATGGCCAGGATGGCACCCACGCAGCATGTGATGGCATAGTTCACATGGCTCAGGTTGCCCATGGCGGGGGGCATCATGCCGGCGTAGATCTGGGCCAGAGTGCCGGCTCTGCGGTAGGCCTCGTTCCGCTGGCGGAAGCCCTCTTTGGCGGCCTCCTCGTGATTAAAGACCTTGATGACCTTCTGACCCTCGATCATCTCCTCGATATAGCCGTTCACCTCGCCGATGGCCTTTTGCTGGGCGGCAAAGTAGCGGCGGCTGCGGCTGCCCACTGCCTTTACCACCAGCAGCATGACCGCCAGCATCAAAAAGGTGATGGCCGTCAGGATGGGGCTCAGCACGATCATCATGGCGATAATTCCCAGAAAGGTCAGCGAGCAGGAGATGAGGCTTGCAAAGCTGTTGTTCAGAGTCTCGGACACCGTGTCGATATCGTTGGTGTAGCGGCTCATGAGCTCGCCGTGGGTATGGGTGTCGAAATACCGCAGGGGCAGCCGCTGCATTTTGTCGAACAGGTCCTCCCGGATCTTAGCCACGGTGTTCTGGGACACGTGGACCATGATGCGGGCATAGGCATAGGAGCAGGCGGCGCCCGTCACATAGACCGCCGCCATGACGCAAAGCATCTTGGCAAGGCCCGAGAAATCGCCAGGGAGGATATAGTCGTTGATGATGGGCTTGAGCAGGTAGGAGCCGCCCACATTGCAGGCGGAGCTGATGACCAGCAGGACCACCACCAGCACCAGCAGGGCCTTGTACCGCCCCAAATAGCGCATCAGTTTACGCAGGGTTCCCCGCAGGTCCTTGGGCTTTTGAAAACCTCCCCGGGGACCATGGCCGGGACCATGAGGGCCAGGTCCGGGACCGCCGGGACGAATCGCTTTGTTCTCAGCCACCGATGCTCACTCCTTCCTGCTGGGACTCATACACTTCCCGATAAATATCGCAGCTGGCCATCAGCTGCCGGTGATCGCCCTGGGCCACCACGCGGCCGCCGTCCATCACCAGGATCAGGTCCGCATCACAGACAGACGCCACCCGCTGGGCGATGATGATCTTGGTGGTATCTTTCAGTTCATTGGCGAAGGCTGCACGGATCTTGGCGTCCGTGGCGGTGTCCACAGCGCTGGTGGAATCGTCCAGAATGAGCACCTTGGGCTGCTTCAAAATGGCCCGGGCGATGCACAGCCGCTGCTTTTGTCCGCCGGAGACATTGACGCCTCCCTGCCCCAGGTCGGTATCCAGGCCGTCGGGCATTCTCTCCAGGAACTCATCGGCACAGGCGGCCCGGCAGGCGGCCCAAAGCTGCTCCTCCGTGGCGTTGGGATCGCCCCACAGAAGGTTTTCCCGGATGGTACCGGAGAACAGGATGTTCTTTTGCAGCACCACGGAAACCTGCTCCCGCAGGTGCTCCAGGCAGTAGTCCTTCACCGAGCGGCCGCCCACGGACACAGTGCCCTCGTCCGCCTCGTACAGACGGGGGATCAGGGACACCAGCGTGGTCTTGGCGCTGCCGGTGCCGCCCAGGATGCCCACGGTCTGGCCGGAGGCAATGTGGAGGTTTACATCCCGCAGCACCCACTCCGGGCTCTCCGGATTGTATCGGAAGGAGACATGGTCAAAGTCGATACTGCCGTCGGCTACCTGGGCCTCCGGGTCAGCGGACGCATCGGTAATGGCGGGGACCTCGTCCAGCACCTCCACGATACGCTTGGCGCAGGCCACGGAACGGGTCATCATCATAAAGATCATGGAGACCATCATCAGCGACATCATGATCTGGGTGATATAGGTGAAATATGTCATGAGCTTGCCGGTCTCCAGAGTGCCGGCGTAGACCATTTTTCCGCCGAACCACATGACGGCAATAATGGTGCCGTAGACGATGAGCATCATGATGGGCATGTTGATGACCACCATGCCGAAGGCCTTTTGCGAGGTCTCCTTCAAGCCCCGGTTGCGCTTTGCAAATTTCTCCCGCTCATGGTCCTCCCGGACGAAGGATTTCACCACCCGAATGCCCGTTAGATTCTCCTGCACCACCAGGTTCAGCGCATCCGTCCGCTCCTGAAGGGCGCGGAACAGGGGGCTGGCCTTGGAGAGGATCAGCGCCACCGCTCCCCCCAGCAAAGGCAGCGCCACCAGGAACACGCTGCTCAGTTGGAGACTGATGCGGATGGAGAGGATCAGCGCGGAGACCAGCATTACCGGTGCCCGCACCAAAAGGCGCATGCCCATCATCAGCGTCATCTGCATACTGTTGACATCGTTGGTCAAACGAGTTACCAAAGACGCCGTGGAAAATTTCTCGATGTTGGAGAAGGCAAATTCCTGGATGTGGTCATACTCCGCAGTGCGGAGATTGGCGCCGAAGCCCTGGCCGGCCACAGCGGAAAACGCCGCGCTGCCCAGACCGAAGGACAAAGAGACAATGGCCATAAGGACCATGAGTACTCCCTTTTTCAAAATGTAAGACTGGTTGCCGGAAGCGATACCCACATCCACGATATCGCTCATTACCAGCGGGATCAGCAACTCGAAAACGGCCTCGGCGGCACTGCACACGATGCCCGCCAGGATCCATGTCCAGTACTGCTTTGCATAAGGCCACAGTTTTTTCAGCATGTCATTTGATCCTCCTCGAGATTTTGCGTGACCCGACCCAGCAAGGAACAGAAGGTCTCCAGCTCCTCCGCCGTCAGGCCCCGACCAATGACCGTCTCCACCTCCTGAAAGCTCCGCTGCGTTTGCTCCTGGAGTGCCAGACCTTTTTCCGTGATGGTGATGAGCCGACGGCGTGCGTCGCTGCCGCTGACCGTCCGCTCTACCAGCCCCTTGTCCACCATGCGGTCCAAAACCCCGTTGGCAGTGGAGGGTTTCACCCGCAGGTGGGCCGTCACTTCACACTGGGGTGCCTGTTTGCCGCGGAAGCACAGATACATCAGCACATGACTCTGCGCCGGTGTCATCTCATACCGGGACATGCGGGCGTCCATGCTGGCCCTGGCAAGATGGGCCACCCGACCCAGAGCCGGTCCCAGCGCGTCGCTGCAGATCATAAGATTTCCTCCTCATTTACTTAGTGTACTAAAAATTAGCACGCTAAATATTACCACAGTCCGTGCACCCTGTCAATGCGCAGATTCGTGATATTTTTTGAACGGTTTGTGAACAAAAACGTGAAGTTTTCAAGGGTTGTAAACAAATTGTGAAGCTTGGCGTTCTGCCGTTGACTTTCGCTTTTTCTGCCTGTATGATGAATTCATCAAGCAGGAACGCTTGTGATCCAAACATTTTCCCTCTCCTTTCTCTATATCATACAGGAAAGCGGGTGGCCGAATGGCCACCCGCTTTCCTGTATTTTTTCATTATATCCGATACCCCAGCAGACGGGAAATATTCTCCGCCGTCTGGCGGACCTCCCGGATCATGAATTCCTCGTCCTCTTTCATCCGGTAGTCGGGACCGGAAATGCTCACTGCCGCCTGAATTTTCCGGTTCATATCATAAACGGGCGCCGCCACGCAAATGAGGCCTGCCTCGATCTCACCATTGTCCATGGCATAGCCCTTCAGTCGAGCCTGGACCAGCTCACCCCGCAGCTTCTTCGGGTCGGTGATGGTGTTTTCCGTCAGGGGCTTCGCCTTCCGGCTCATCCAATCACAGTAGTCATCAATGTACTCCGCCTTCTGCCCCGCCAGCATGACCTTGCCGCTGCTGGTGGCATAGGCCGGCACCCGGCCGCCGATCTGGGTATTACAGACGATGGAACGGTGGGTCTCCACCTTATCCAAATAAAAGATATCGTGTTCCAGCAGCACGCTGAGATTGATGGTCTCCTTCACAGTGTCACTGAGGTGCTCCAGCTCCGTGCGTGCTACCCGGCGCAGGTCCGACTGGCCCAGGATGGCGCTGGCCAGCAGCATCAGCCGGGGCCCCACCCGGTAGCTCTTACGGACGGGATCCTGCACCAAATATTGACGGTCCGTCAACGTGGATACCTGGCGGAACACCGTGGTGGTGGGCAGGTCCAAATGGTCCACCAGCTCCTTCAGCGTCCATTCGGTCTCCCTGTCCATGAAACACTCCAGGATCTGTAAGGCTCGGAGGATACTGGATACTTGCTCTTTCGCCATAATTTTCTCTTCCTTTCGTGCAAAATGCTCATTTTTCAAAGTTGCTTGACAAATACTTGACAAGTAACATGGGAAAGTCTATGATGAGTATACCATAAGACTGGCAGCTTGTGAATATTTTTATCATATTTTTATGGAATCTTATTCCGCATAATGGAAACCACCAGTCGTTACGTACTTTCTCTCTCCTTGCCAGCCGCCGCGCCGGCTGAACTATGATTTCAGAAAGGAAATGAAACATGAGCAAGAAAATCGTTGTCATGGACGGTAATACAGCTGCTGCTCACGTGGCTTACGCCTTTACGGAAGTCGCGGCCATTTACCCCATCACGCCCTCCTCTCCCATGGCGGAGAAGGTGGACGAGTGGTCCGCCAAGGGCCGGAAAAACCTGTTCGGCTCCACCGTGGACGTGATCCAGATGCAGTCTGAGGCTGGCGCCGCCGGCACCTGCCACGGCTCCCTGCAGGCCGGTGCCCTGACCACCACCTTCACCTCCTCCCAGGGCCTGATGCTGATGATCCCTGCCATGTACGCCATGGGCGGCCAGTTCCTCCCCAGCGTCATGCACATTGCCTCCCGCGTGGTCACCTCCAACCACCACTCCATTTTCGGTGACCACACCGACTTCATGACCTGCCGCATGACCGGCTACGCCATGCTGATGTCCTCCTGCCCCCAGGAGGCTATGGACCTGGGCGCTGTGGCCCACCTGTCCGCCATCAGCGCCAAGTACGCCTTCATGCACTGCTTTGACGGCTTCCGCACCTCCCATGAGATGCAGCGCATCGAGGCTCTGGACTACGAGGACCTGCGGGGCCTGATCGACCAGGAGGCCCTGAAAGAGTTCCGCCGCCACTCCCTGAACCCCGAGCACCCCACCAACCGGGGCAACAATGTCAACCCCGACATTTATTTCCAGTGCAAGGAGGGCGCCAACGAAAAGGCCGCCTCTGTGCCTGACACCGTCCAGCACTATATGGACGAGATCAACAAGCTCACCGGCCGGGACTACAAGCTGTTCAACTACTACGGCGCTCCCGACGCGGAGGAGGTCATCGTGGTGATGTGCTCCGCCTCCGAGGCTGTGAAGGAGACCGTGGATTATCTGAACGCCCAGGGCCGCAAGGTGGGCCTGGTGCAGATCCACCTGTACCGTCCCTTCTCCGTGAAGCACTTCGCCGCCGCTATCCCCGCCACGGTCAAGAAGATCGCTGTGCTGGACCGCTCCAAGGAGACCGGCTCCGTGGGCGAGCCCGTGTATCTGGATGTGGTCACCGCCCTGAATCAGGCTGGCCGCGGCGACATCCGCGTGGTGGGTGGCCGCTATGGCCTCTCCTCCAAGGACACTACCCCTGGCCAGATCGTCGCCGTCTATGACAATCTGAAGCAGGAAAACCCCAAGAACAGCTTCACCATCGGCATCAACGACGATGTGACCCACACCTCCCTGTCTTACCGTGAAGTGGAGTTCAACCATCCCGGCGAGGTCTCCTGCAAAATCTGGGGTCTGGGCGGCGACGGCACTGTAGGCGCCAACAAGAACGCCATTTCCACCATCGGTCTGGTGGCCAACAAGTATGCCCAGGCGTACTTCTCCTATGACTCCATGAAGTCCGGCGGCCTGACCCAGAGCCACCTGCGCTTCGGCGACCAGCCCATCCGCTCCACCTACCTGGTGTCCTCCGCGGACTTCGTGGCGGTCCATGCCCCCACCTACGTCAACAAGTACGACACCACCGAGGACCTGAAGGAGGGCGGCACCTTCCTGCTGAACTGCCCCTGGAGCGTGGAGGAGCTGGAGACCCGCCTGCCCGGCAAGATGAAGCGTGACCTGGCCCGTAAGCACGCCAACTTCTACATCATCGACGCCTCCAAGCTGGCCGTTTCCGTGGGCCTGGGCGCCAACCGCACCAACAGCATCCTGCAGGCCGCCTTCTTCGCCCTGACCAAGGTCATTCCCCTGGACATGGCTGTGGAGGACATGAAGAAGAACAACTACAACTCCTACTTCAAGAAGGCCGGTCAGGCCATCGTGGACAAGAACAACGCCGCCGTGGACGCCGGTATCAGCGCCGCCGTGAAGGTGGACATCCCCGCCTCCTGGGCCGACGCTGCCGATACCCCCATGGCGGAGCCCGTGGGCGCTACCCAGTTCGTCAAGGACATCGTGATCCCCATGGACCGCCAGAAGGGCGACAAGCTGCCCGTGTCCGTGTTCAAGAAGCACGGCGTGCTGGACGGCACCTGGGAGAACGGCACCTCCGCCTTCTCCAAGCGCGGCGTTGCCACCAAGGTGCCCAAGTGGAACGCTGAGAGCTGTATCCAGTGCAACCGCTGCGCCATGTGCTGCCCCCACGCCGCCATCCGTCCCGTGCTGCTGACCGAGGAGGAGAAGGCCCAGGTGCCCGCTTCCTTCGTCACCGTGCCCGCCAAGGGTCTGGGCAAGGACGCTCCCGCCTACTTCTTCCGCATGCAGATCTCTCCCTATGACTGCTTGGGCTGCGGCGTGTGCCTGACCGCCTGCCCCGCCAACAAGAATGAGAAGACCGCCGACGCTCTGGTCATGACCCCCTTCGAGGAGATGAAGCCCGAGCAGGAGAACTTCGACAAGGTGGCCATGAACGATGCCTACCTGAAGAAGGACGTCATCAACAGCAAGACCGTCAAGAACATGCAGTTCGCCAAGCCCTACTTCCAGTTCTCCGCCGCCTGCGCCGGCTGCGCCGAGACTACCTACATCAAGCTGCTGAGCCAGATGGTGGGCGACCGGATGTACGCCGGCAACGCCGCGGGCTGCTCCTCCGCCATCTCCGGCGGCGCGCCCATCCTGCCCTACTGCAAGGACAGCCAGGGCCACGGCCCCGCCTGGGAGCACTCCCTGTTTGAGGACAACGCCGAGTTCGCCTACGGCTTCTTCCACGCCCAGGACGCCATCCGCAAGGAGCTGCTCATCCGTCTGGACAGCATCAAGGAGTCCGGCATCGCCGTTCTTGCCATCGACGACTACCAGGCCAACTGGAACGACGGCGAGAAGTCCCGCGCTGTGTCCGACGCTCTGATCGCCGCCCTGGAGGCCGCTGAGCAGACCGAGGACGTGAAGTACATCCTGGAGAACAAGGAGTACCTCGCCAAGAAGTCCGTATGGGCCATCGGCGGCGACGGCTGGGCCTACGACATCGGCTTCGGCGGTATTGACCATGTGATGGCCCAGAACCGGGATGTGAACCTGCTGGTCCTGGATACCGAGGTGTACTCCAACACCGGCGGACAGTCCTCCAAGGCCACCCCCACCTCCGCCGTGGCCAAGTTCGCCGCCGGCGGCAAGCAGGTGGCCAAGAAGGACCTGGGCGCCATCCTCATGAGCTATGGCTATGTGTACGTGGCCCAGGTGGCCATGGGCTATGACCAGGCCCAGACCCTGAAAGCCCTGCGGGAGGCCGAGGCCTATCCCGGCCCCTCCATCGTCATCTGCTACTGCCCCTGCCTGGAACAGCACATCAAGGCCGGCATGGGCTGCTCTCAGGACGAGATGAAGAAGGCCGTGGAGTGCGGCTACTGGCACCTGTACCGCTATGATCCCCGCCGGGCAGCTGAGGGCAAGAACCCCTTCCAGCTGGATTCTCCCGAGCCGGACACCGGCAAGCTCATGGACTTCCTCATGGGCGAGAACCGTTTCGCCTCTCTGAAAAACAACTTCCCCGAGAAGGCCGAGGCCCTGTACACCAAGGAGATCGCCGACGTAAAGGCCCGGTACGCCAAGTACCGCAAGATGGCCGAGGACTGATTTTCCAATCTCTTTTAAAAGCGCGTCCGTCCCGGGCAGCAGCCCGGGGCGGACGCGCTTTTTGCAACACGCGGTTGCATCGGCGGAAAAACTCCCGGAAAAAGTGATGTTCTCCGGCATAAAAATACGGTATACTGCTGGTGGGAGGGGACCATATGAACCACGATTTTGCACAGAATCTGCTGCGTCTGCGAAAATCCCGGGGGCTGACCCAGGAGCAGCTGGCGGGACAGCTGGGCGTTTCGCCCCAGTCTGTTTCCAAATGGGAAAACTGTCAGTCTTACCCGGATATCGAGCTGCTGCCCCGCCTGGCGGCGGCCTTTTCCGTCAGGATCGACGCCCTGCTGGGCTACCGGTCGGAAAAGCTCCGTACCTCCCAGTACGAGAGCAAATACCGGGACCCGGCCTATTACTGGGGCAACGATGTCTGGAGCGGCTGTTACGAAGTGCTGCGGCTCATGCCGCCGGTGCGGCCCCTGCGGCTGCTGGATGTAGGCTGCGGCGAGGGACAGGCGGCGGTGTTTTTCGCCCGGAACGGCTACACGGTCTCCGCCTTTGACGTGACCGCCAGCGGCATCGAAAAAGGGCGCCAGCTGGCGGACCTCCACCGGACGGAGGTAGATTTTTTCCAGGCGGACCTGCTGAACTACCAGCCGGAGAGCATCTTCGACATCGTCTTCTCCAGCGGCGTCCTCCAGTATATTCCCCCCACGGAACGCCGCCGGGTACTGGATGGCTACAAGGCCCACACCGCCGTGGGCGGCATCCACGTGCTGAACGTATTCGTGGACAAGCCCTTTTTGCCGGTGCCGCCGGATTGGGAGGAGGGGGAGGCCTTCTGGTCCTCTGGGGAGCTGCTCTCCTGCTATGCCGACTGGAAGATAGAACAGCTGGAGGAACGGATCTTTGACTGTGACAGCAGCGGCATCCCCCACCAACACTGTATGGATGTGCTCATTGCCCGCAAAATGGTATAAATCAGGGAGACCCGCGGCATAGCCGCGGGCTTTCTTTTCCATTTTTACGGCGGACAATCTTCGAAGGGATATGGAAGATTTTCATAGAATATCCATTCCCGGTTCCGTACTCCGCTGTCTGCTTTCACAAATTTCCTGGGAAGCAGAATGGTGGGTTGACGCTGTCCGCTCTTTTTATATAACATATAGTTATAACTTGTGGTCAGTATTTTTGATAAATCATCTTCAATAGAAAGAAGGACAACTCCCATGAACCATCTGCAAAATGCAGGCTTCGCCACCCGCCAGATCCATGCCGGCAAGGAAAAGAACAGCGCCGGTGCCCTCTCCACTCCCATCTACCAGACCTCCACCTTCGCCTTTGACACAGTGGAGCAGGGCGGTGCCCGTTTCGCCGGCCAGGAGAGCGGCTACATCTATACCCGCCTGGCCAACCCCTCCCTGCTGCAGGTAGAGGAGAAGCTGGCGGCCCTGGAGGGCGGCGAGGCCGCTCTTGCCACCGCCTCCGGCATGGGTGCCGTGTCCGCTACCCTTTGGAGCCTGGTGGAAGCCGGTGATGAGATCGTGGCCGATGAGACCCTGTACGGCTGCACCTTCACCCTGCTGACCCACGGCCTGACCAAGTTCGGCGTGAAGGTCACCCTGGTGGATATGTCCGACGCGGAGAACGTGAAAAAGGCCCTGACCCCCAAGACGAAGGTGGTCTATTTTGAGACGCCCTGCAACCCAACTTTAAAGCTGGTGGACATTCAGGCCGTGGCCGAGACCGCCCACGCCTATAATTCCGCCATTCAGGTGGTGACGGACAACACCTTCTGCTCCCCCTACCTGCAGCGCCCCTTGGAATTGGGCGCCGACATCGTGGTCCACAGCGCCACCAAGTACATCAATGGCCACAGCGACGTCATCGCCGGCTTCATCGTGGGCACCCGGGAATTTATCGAAACCTGCCGTTCCACCGGCCTGAAGGACATGACCGGCGCCGTTATGAGCCCCTTTGACGCCTTCCTCATCGCCCGGGGCCTGAAGACCCTGGACATCCGCATGGACCGCCACTGTGCCAACGCCCGGAAGGTGGCGGAGTTCTTCCGCAGCCATCCCGCCGTGGACAAGGTCTACTATCCCGGCTTTGAGGACTTCCCCGGCCACGACATCGCCAAAAAGCAGATGAAGGACTTTGGCGGCATGGTCTCCATTGAGCTGAAGGCCGACCGCGCCGCCACCGCCGCCGCCCTGAACAAGCTGGAGCTGTGCACCATCGCCGTGTCCCTGGGCGGTGCCGAGACCCTGGTGGAGCACGCAGCCTCCATGACCCACTCCACCTACACCCCCGAGGAGCTGGCCGCCTCCAACATCTCCGAGGGTCTGGTGCGCATCAGCATCGGTCTGGAAGACCCCGAGGATGTGATCGCCGATTTCAAGCAGGCTCTGGACACCCTGCTGTAAGGTTTCCCCATCCGTCCGGTGCCGGCGCTTTCGCACCGACACTTCAGCCTGTCGAAAAAGTTTTTTCGACAGGCTGAGCAAGTTTTTTCGAACTTTATAAAGTTCGAAAAAACTTAGATTTAAAACAAAAGACACCCCTCCTGGGTTTCTTTCGTAACTATCTTCCTTCCCGTTATCCCAGGTTTTCGCCTTTTTTGACAGTCACCGGTGCCGGCGCTTTCGCACCGGCACCTTCTTTCATACCGCTAGTCTCTTTCTTCATGTTTTACGAAAATGCATTGACTTTTTCGCATGGCACAGTATAATAGTCGGCGTGACACGCCGCCCGGTGCGGCAGCAAAACAGGAGCGTATCTGCCATGAAGACAGAGAACACGGAACAGTTTTTAAATTTCTGCTGCGAAATAGGCCGGCAGCTCATCCAAAACGGCGCTGAGATCTACCGGGTGGAGGATTCCATCAACCGCCTCATGACCGCTTACGGCTACACGGACACGGAAGTGTTCGCCATTCCCGCCAGCGTCATTTTGAACATTCTGGACGATGGCCACAACTACACGAAAGCCATCCGCATTCACTCCTCCTTCATCAACCTGGACAAGCTGGAGCGGCTGAACAGCCTGTGCCGCCAGGTCTGCCGGGAAACGCCCCCTCCTGACCAGGCTTTTGCGCAGCTCCGGGCCATTGCAGCGGCCTCTGGCTATCCCCAGTGGGGCAGCTATCTGGCCCACGGCTTTGTGGCGGTGTTTTTCACGCTGTTCTGGGGCGGTGTTCCCCTGGATGCTTTCTTCGCCTTTGCCTGCGGCGTGGCCGTCAAGGCGGCCTCCAGTTCCCTGAGCCGTATGAACACCAATATTTTCTTCACCTACGTCTGCGCCAGCATGGCCATGGTACTGCCGCCGCTGGCGCTGGTCTATCTGGGTGTACCGGTGCATATGGACAAGATCGTCATCGGCGCCATCATGCTGTTGGTGCCCGGCATCGCCATCACCAATGTGATCCGGGATGTGCTGGCCGGCGATTTTTTGACGGCGCTGACCAAATTGGCCGAGGTACTCATCATCTCCATGGCGCTGGCGTTGGGCATCGCCATTCCCGTTGGTATGGCTCGGCTGCTTCTGGGGGTGGTCTGACATGCGGTTTTTACCTTGTCTGTACGCCTTTTTGGGCTGCATAAGCTTCTGCTTCATTTTTCAGGTGCGAAAGCCCCTGTTCATTTTCCTGTGCAGTGCCATCGGCGCCGTTTCCTGGGGCGTGTACCTGCTGGCGGAGCCTTTGGGCTCTGATGCGGTGCGGTGCTTTGTAGCCACCATTGTGGTGTCCGCCCTGGCGGAGCTGCTGGCCCGGCTGCGGAAGGCCCCCGCCACCATCTTCTTAGTCATCGGCATCATCCCTCTGGTACCCGGCGGCGGACTGTACTACACCATGGACTACCTGCTGGACAAAAATTTCCCCATGTTTTCCCAGGTTGGGCTGCAAACCGCCTCCACCGCCGCGGCCATCGCCGTGGGCGCCTCCATGGTCACCTCCATTGTCCGGATGTTCACCTGGCGCAAGCGTCCCCCAAATGACACCTGAAAAAAGGACCCCACGGCCGGCGGCCGTGGGGTCCTTTTTTCAGGTATCATCAATAGCCAGTCTTTTTGGCGCCCGGCTGGCCGTAGCTCTTGAAACGCTCCATCACATCCGCCATCTCCTCATCGGAGAGGATGTTGGGCTTGCCGATGCACATGGCCCGGTACTGGAGCTCCGCGATGTACTCCATGTTGCAGGCCAGGCCGTAAGCGCTCTTGATGTCCTTGCCGCAGGTCACCAGGCCGTGGTTGCCCAGCAGCACGGCGTTGCTTTCGCCGCAGACCTCAATGGCAGCCTCCGCCAGTTCCAGCGTGCCGAAGGGATAGTAGGGCGCGCAGGGCACCGTGGCTACACCGGTATCGCCGATGACATAGTGGACAGCCCGGATAGGCTGGCCCAGCACGGCGAAGGTGGTGCAGTACATGGAGTGGGTATGGACCACTGCCCGGGTCTCGGGCTTATGCTTATAAAACGTGGTATGCAGGCCCCATTCACTGGAGGGCTTGCGGGCGCCGTCCACGATATTGGCCTCCAGGTCCGTGATGACCACATCCTCAGGCTTGGTGGAAAAATAATCCATGCCGGAGGGGCTGATGGCCATAAGGCCCTTTTCCGCGTTATAAATGCTGATATTGCCGCTGGTACCGGTGCTCAGCCGGGCGGCGCTCATTTTCTTGCCGTATTCAACGACCAGGTCTCTTTCTTCCTGCATCAACATATCCAGTTCCTCCTAATCATTTCACAGTGGGGGGAAAGTCTCAATAGAACACTTTAGCTTCCGTGTCAAAGTACTGGTTCAGCACATAGGGCACATACACACCCTTATCCGTGACCACACCGGAGATCAGGTGGGGCGGAACCACATCGAAGGAGGGATAAATGGCCTTCACCTGAGACAAGGTGTTGGGGATGCCCCGGTAGGAGAGGACCTGACTGGGGTCCCGCATCTCGATAACGATGTCGTCCTTGCTCCTTTTGTCCCGGTCGGGGATGCCGGTGACATAGTAGGGCACGCCGAAGTACTTGGCCAGGATGGCGATCTGGAAGGTGCCGATTTTGTTGGCAATATGGCCGTCCCGGGCGATGGAGTCCGCCGCGGAGGTGAACACATCGATGTGCTCCCGCTCCATGGAGTAGGCCACCATGTTGTCAGTGATGACCGTGGTATCAAAGCCCATCTGGGCAAAGCAGCTGGAGGTCAGCCGGGCGCCCTGGAGATAGGGCCGGGTCTCCGCACAGAACACCCGGAAGTCCTTGTTCTGCTTGCGGGCGGCACGCATGACGGTGCCAATGATGGTCTCGCCGAAGCACTGGGTCAAAATGGTGCCGTTGTTGGGGATGAGCTCCGCCAGCCGGTCGCCCACGATTTGCATGGTGCTGTACCGGCGGTTCAGGGACTCCACCGTGTTTTCCACGATGGCGCTGATGGGATCTCTCCCCTCGGCCAGGGCCTGGGCTGCCACATCCACGCAGCGGTTGGTGATCTGACCGTAGCGGTTGGCGGTAGTGGGCCGGGCGTGGGACAGGTCATAGGAGGCCTGCTTCAAAAAGGCCACCTGCTCCGCCTCCGCCTTGTCCCGCACCTGCCAGGCAGCCAGGGCCATGCCCATGCCCACAGCGGTGTAAGGACCGGCACTCTGGGTCACCATGTCGGTGATGGCCTGGGCCACCTCCCGGTAATCCGTGCACTCCACAAAGCGGACCTCCGTGGGATAGACCCGCCGGTCCAGAATGCGGACCTTGCCATTGTCATACCACGCCACATTTTCGTACTGCAGCAGGAAGGGCATATCATTGTCCATGCGTACCATATCCGTATCTCCTTTATCGTAAGTGTGACGCGGAAATTCCCCTCCCGCGCCCTGTGCCGCCAGACACGCCGCCGTTTTGCGGCAGTCAGCCGGCGGTCCCTGTGCGGTATTGTCCATTTTATTTTCCAGTTTTTGCGGACATTCAAATATTACAACAATTTTGGACATTTTTCAACAGCGTATCTGTCTTTTTTCATAAAATTTTCAGCTTCATCGATGATTATTTATTTGTTTTATTGATTTTATGTTTTCTTTTGTTGTTTTTTGTTGATGCAGATATTCATCTGACTGATTTGCTGATTTTGTGATGCTGAGTGCCTGTTTCAGCTGAAGTTAATCGTTTTCGACGAGTTTTCTCTTTCTCAAAGAAGCATCTTGACATTCCGCGCCCTGAATTGTATAGTCGAAAGCAATCGGTTAACCGAACAGATCCCCATACCGCCCTTGCGGCTTGGCAGCTTTGCGCAGGCGGTTTTTTCAGTGGGGAGACCAGTAGAAGGATGGAGGTACATCATGGAAAACCAGATCAAGCGCATCGGTGTTCTGACCAGCGGCGGCGATGCTCCCGGCATGAACGCGGCCGTCCGTGCGGTGGTGCGGTCCGCGGTAGGCCGCGGCATCGACTGCATCGGCATCCGCAGAGGCTGGAACGGCCTCATCAACAGCGATTTCATCCACATGAACGCTTCCAGCGTCAGTCACATCATCAACAAGGGCGGCACCATGCTGTACACCGCCCGCAGCGAGGAATTTATGGAGTCTTCCGGCCGGGCCAAGGCGCTGGCCACCTGCAAGCTGCTGGGACTGGACGGCATCGTTGCCATCGGCGGCGACGGTACCTTCCGGGGCGCCCTGGCCCTCAGCCGTCAGGCGGCTGAGAACGGCCACCATTTACAGGTGGTGGGCGTACCTGCCACCATCGACAACGACATTGGCTGCTCCCACTACACCATAGGCTTTGACACCGCCTGCAACACCGCCGTGGAATGCATCGACAAGCTGCGGGACACCATGCAGTCCCACGAGCGCTGCTCCGTGGTGGAGGTCATGGGCCGTCACGCCGGCTATCTGGCTTTGTATGTGGGCATTGCCGTGGGCGCCACCGCCGTCCTCATTCCGGAGCGGGAGCTGGACTTTGACCGGGACATCGTGGAACAGATTCGCCGTGCCCGCCTGGCTGGCACCACCCATTACATGATCGTGGTGGCCGAGGGTGTCGCCAGCGCCATGGATATCGCCAAGCGCATCCAGGAGGAAATCGGCATCGATCCCCGTGTCACGGTGCTGGGCCACATCCAGCGGGGCGGCTCCCCCTCCGCCCGGGACCGGGAGACCGCCAGCCGCATGGGCTACGAGGCTGTGAAGGTCCTGGCCGAAAGCCGGGGCAACCGTATCATCGCCACCCAGGACGGCCGTATCGTGGACCTGGACATGGAGGCGGCCCTTCAGATGACCAAGACCTTCGATATGGAGCGCTACCAGGTGCTGGAGGCCATGACCAACCGCAAAGACATTCTGTAAGCAAACGCTTGAAAGCCGCCGGAGAGGACTCTCTCCGGCGGCTTTTTTCAACTCTTCCGTCTGTTAAACCGCAGTCTCGGTCAGATAGTCCACCGCGAACTGTGCCATGACGGCGGCGCCTCTTTGCAGCACATCCTCATCCACGGTGTAAGCCTCGTGGTGGTTGGTGTAAACTATGCCCTTTTCCCGGTTCCGCCCGCCCACAAAGGCGAAAAAGCTGGGCACCTGGGTCCCCAGGATGGAAAAATCCTCACTGCTCATCAGCGGCGGCAGGCAGCCCACCGCCTCCTCCCCGTATAGCTTCACCACAGCCTCCCGGGCAATGCGGTTGAGCTGCGGGTCCTCGTTGATGACCAGCGGCGTCTTATACTCATATTCCAGCCGGGCGGCGGTACCGAAGGCCTCCGCGGTGGAGGTGACGATCCGCCGCATCTGACGCTCCACCTGGTCCCCCTTCAAAAAGGTCCGTACCGTACCCTCCATGACGGCTTCTCCGGGGATCACGTTCCAGCAGTTGCCGCCGTGGATGGAGGCAATGGTCAGCACCAGGGGATTCAGCGGGTCATTCATCCGGGAGACGCACTGCTGCAAGCTGGTTGCAATGGTGCAGGCCACCATGATGGGGTCCAGGCCCAAGTGAGGTGCGGAACCGTGGGCCGACCGGCCCTCCACCCGGATGGTAAAGCGGTGGCTGCACGCCATGCGGTTGCCCGGAGACACATCCACCAAAGGCGCGTCCAGTGTGCCCCAAATGTGGGCACCGTACAGGGCGTCTACTCCCTCCAGGGCATGCTCCCGCAGCATCCACCCCGCCCCGGCGGCGATCTCCTCCGCCGGCTGAAAAATGAGCTTCACGCTGCCGGCAAGCTCCGCCCGCACATTCTGGAGCATCCGTGCCGCGCCCAGCAGCATGGCAATGTGGCTGTCATGACCGCAGGCGTGCATACAGCCGTTCGTGGAGGCAAAGGGCAGCCCCCTCCCGCACCGGAAGGCCGTCAATGTCCGCCCGCAGGGCAACAGTCCTGCCGGGCCGGCCGCCCCGGAGCATAGCGGTCATACCGAAGCAGTCCCGCAGCTCCGTGATCTCCATAATGCCCATTGCTTCCAGGTCTTTTCGGATCTGCCGCCGGGTCTGCTCCTCCTGTCCGGACAGCTCCGGGTTGGCGTGGTAATACCTGCGGCGCTCCACGATATATTTTTCGTATTTCTGTGCCAATGCCTTGATGTCCACTGCTGCCGCTCCCTTCCGCTCTGCCGCAATTTCTTTCAGTATACAGGAACCACCCTGCCCCCGTAAAGTACGGCACCACATTCTTTCAAAAATGCCGGAGGGCGACAGCCCTCCGGCGTTAGTCTCATGTCTCCCCATTCACAACATCCGCGATAAACTGCGCCACATAACGGGTCAGTGCTACGCGGCAATCGCAAAGACCGTGGCCGGTGGGCAACACTGTCATCCGCTGGATGGCAGCGGTGGGATGGGCCTCCAGCATGCGCCACAGGGGCAGGAACATCTCCTCCAGCGGGGCAAGGGTATCCAGTGCACCCTCCACACAACAGAGGTTCTGGTCCTTCACCGCGTCAAAGGATTTTTCAAAATCGTACTCTCCCACGCGGGCCTCGATATCCCGGAAAAAGACCTCCTCATCGTAGCCGGTCAGGTTATATCCGGCGGGCAGCAGCGCCCGAAGCTGATCAGGCCGTCCATTCCGGATCAGGCGGGTGGAATCAAAGGGGGTCATCAGGATCAGTCCCCGCAGCCACGGCAGCTTCCGGCAGGCGTTCAGCGTCGTGTTGCCGCCCATGCTGTGTCCGCCCAGAAATACGCAGTCCGGGTCCGTGTGGAATTTCTCGCAAAACTCCGGTGTGCGCACATACTCCGCCACGGCCAAGGCATCCTCCACACAGTGGGACACCAGGTAATTGCCCTGGCTGCCCCAGGCGCCCCGGTGGTGCGGCGTCAGCACCACGCACCCGACCCGGCGCAGGGCATGGACCAAATCATCATTCCGGGCAGTACCGGGATAGCCATGGGTCAGGATGACACAGGGTCTGGGCTCAGCATAGCCGCCGTCCGGCCACATGATCTGGCCATAAATGTGGCTGCCGCCGCTGACCACATCCAGGGCGTCATAATCTGCCGGAGTCACATGTTCCTGTACGGGGCGGTCCTCAAAGAGATATTCCAACTGAATCCGTTTCATTGCGCCGCACCTCCTGCTTCAGGGATCACGCCAGTCAAACATATTGTCATTTTTACCAATCCTTTTTATAAAGACATTTGTTTCCGCACAAGAAATTTTTATCCTGCGCGGCTTTTTGTCTCCCTGTCAAGCGGCTGTTTTCCCCTCCAGCAGTCCTGCTTACGAAAGAAGATATCTCATTATAGATTCGGCTTTTTTCCATGTCAAGAAACCCGGCGCATTCTTTTCCGTCATTTTATATAAATTCATACAATTTGTATAGGAAAAAGACACCCCAGCCCCAAAGCGACCGAGGTGTCCTTCATTTGTGCTCAATTTTACCGTTTTCGCTCCGGTAATAAGCACACTTCTCCCGCTCCACGGGTGGCATTCAGATCAATGAGCCGCTGGTTGGAGCTGCCCCGGAACCGCAGAGAAATATCTTTCAAAGCCTCTACGAACCGACCGTCCACGAGTACATCCACCAGGGACAGCAGTTCGTCCGTTACCTCACACCGGGGATGGCTTCCCTCCCGCAGCAGGTCCTCGTAGGTAAAGCCGGTATAGGCCCAAATGTTTTTTCCCGGCAGCGTTCGCCGCACTCGTTTTACAAACGGCAGCAGCGCCCGCTGGTTCTCCGGCTCAAAGGGCTCCCCACCCAGCAGCGTCAGCCCGTTGATATAGGACGGCGCCAGCAGCTCCAAAAGGTGCTGTTCCGTCTCCTCCGTAAAGGGCTTGCCGTAGTCAAAGGCCCAGGTCTGGGGCTGGAAGCAGTGCTCGCAGTGATTGGTGCAGCCGGAGACAAATAGCGTCACCCGCACCCCCTCGCCATTGGCGATGTCGCAGTTTTTGATCTCTCCGTAATACATGTTCTGTCTCCTACCCAGTTCCCGCCCGCAGGCGGGAGCCTCATAAAATCGTTTTTCCCGAGGACATGCGCCTCGGGAAAAACTCCTCTCGGTTCGTGTGTGCAAGTCAGGGTAAGGTCACAGGTGCATTACCCGGTCCCGGATCTCCTGGGTCCGGCCCTGGTTCCAGAACTGGGTGCCGATATAGCCGCAGGTCCGCCGGGCCACGTTCATCTTGTCCTGGACGGTGTTGCCGCACTTGGGGCACTTCCAGATGAGCTTGCCGTTTTCCTCCACGATCTGGATCTCGCCGTCCCAGCCGCACACCTGGCAGTAGTCGCTCTTGGTGTTCAGCTCGGCGTACATGATGTTGTCATAGATGAACTTCATCACCTGGAGCACCGCCTCCAGATTGTTCTGCATATCCGGCACCTCCACGTAGCTAATGGCGCCGCCGGTGGACAGGTGCTGGAACTTGGCCTCGAACTTCAGCTTGTCAAAGGCGTTGATCTCCTCTGTCACATGGACATGGTAGCTGTTGGTGATATAGCTCTTGTCGGTGATGCCGGGAATGATGCCGAAGCGCTTTTGCAGGCACTTGGCGAATTTATAAGTGGTGGACTCCAGGGGCGTACCGTAAATACCGAAGCCAATGGAGGTCTCCGCCTTCCAGCGGTTGCAGGCCTCGTTCATATACTCCATGACCCGCAGGGCGAAGGGCGTGGCGGAGGGGTCTGTGTGGCTCTTACCGGTCATGTACTTCACGCACTCGTAAAGGCCCGCGTAGCCCAAAGAAATGGTGGAGTAGCCGCCCACCAGGAGCTTGTCGATGGTCTCACCTTTCTTCAGCCGGGCACAGGCGCCGTACTGCCATAGAATGGGTGCCACGTCGGAGAGGGTGCCCTTCAGGCGGTTGTGGCGGCACATAAGGGCACGGTAGCACAGGTCCAGCCGCTCGTCGAAGATCTTCCAGAACTTGTCCAGATCGCCGCCGGAGCTGAGGGCCACATCCACCAGATTCAGCGTCACCACGCCCTGGTTGAAGCGGCCGTAGAATTTGTAGTTGCCGTTTTCGTCCTTCCAGGGGCTGAGGTTGGACCGGCAGCCCATGACGGGGAAGCAGTTTCCCTCTTTGTACTCCTTCATCTTCTTTTCGGAGATGTAGTCGGGCACCATCCGCTTGGCGGTGCACTTGGCCGCCAGCTTCGTCAAATACCAGTAGGGGGAATCCTCGTGGATATTGTCCTCCTCCAGCACGTAAATGAGCTTGGGGAAGGCAGGCGTGATCCACACGCCGTCCTCGTTCTTCACGCCCTGGTAGCGCTGCTCCAAAGTCTCCTCAATGATGAGGGCCAGGTCCCGGCGCTCCTGGTCGTTTTTCGCCTCGCCCAGATACATAAAGACGGTGACAAAGGGAGCCTGTCCGTTGGTGGTCAGCAGGGTCAGCACCTGGTACTGGATGGTCTGGACGCCCCGGCGCACCTCGTCCCGCAGGCGGGCCTCCACCAGTTCCATGATCTTCTCCTCACCGGGATCCGCACCGATGGCCTCCATCTCCTGCTCCACCACCTTGCGGATCTTCTTCCGGCTGACATCCACAAAGGGCGCCAGGTGGGCCAGGGAGATGGATTGGCCGCCATACTGGTTGGAGGCCACCTGGGCGATGATCTGGGTGGCGATGTTGCAGGCGGTGGAGAAGCTGTGGGGCCGCTCAATGAGGGTACCGGTGATGACGGTACCATTTTGCAGCATGTCCTCCAGATTCACCAGGTCGCAGTTGTGCATGTGCTGGGCATAGTAATCCGTGTCATGGAAATGGATGATGCCCTCCCGGTGGGCCTCCACGATATCCGCCGGCAGCAGCAGCCGCTCGCTGAGATCCCGGGAGACCTCGCCGGCCATATAATCCCGCTGGGTGGAGTTCACCACCGGGTTTTTATTGGAGTTCTCCTGCTTGGCCTCCTCGTTGCAGCACTCGATGAGGCTGAGGATCTTCTCATCCGTAGTATTGCTCTTGCGGACCAGAGAACGGGTATAGCGGTAGGTAATGTAATTCTTGGCCACCTCAAAAGCGCCATGGGCCATGATCTGATACTCCACCAGGTCCTGGATCTCCTCCACGGAGGGGGCACGGTTCATTTTCTGGCACTGGAGCTCCACAGATTCGGCAATCCGCCGGATCTGCACGGGCGTCATGCGGGCACTCTCCTCGATGCTGTCGTTGGCCTTTGTAATGGCGGCAATGATTTTGGTGATGTCAAAATCAACCTCCGTGCCGTTTCTCTTGTTAACAATCATGTCATTCCCTCCGTAAACCCGTTCACCACAATATTTTTATAGTATTTGTATCTTAACACACAAGATATAGATTATCCAGTTGCATTTGTCACTCTATATAGAAATTTCCGACAAACTGCGCGATGTCTATCATGGCAAACAATCCGCCATTTGTAAATGGGAAAGTTTCATAGAAATTTCCTGTTTTTTTCTCTGCCTTTTCTTCTTGACAAAAAAGGATGCCCACCAAACTGCTTTCGGCTTTGACTAAATTGCCGGACTCAATTTTGTATGGCGGAACATTTTACGGAAAGGGCTGTCCCTTTCGGGCGATCGACGCGCGTATTTTAAAAGATCGAGGCAGTGAAAAAACACTTGACAGCAGATAGGCGGTGTGTTATCATGCGATTGTAGTTAGTTATCACTAACCACAAGAAGTGGGCAGATGGGGAGCCCGTTTGATTTTGAAGAGCGGCTAGTTCTAGCTAACCTTATAAGTTGTCTGCGGGAAAGCGCAAACCTTCCCGCAGGCCAAACAGGGCGCAACATGCCCTGTTTGTATGGCAAGAGTACACCCCCCATAAAGGAACACCTCCTTGTATTTCTGCCCAGACCCACGGAAGCGCTTTTGGGAAGGAGTGCTTCTGATCCTTACAAAAGTCTGGGCGCCCGGAATTTCCGGCAGGCCCGGCAGGTTTTCCGTGTCTGCATCACCCTGGCATTGGGACTGGGGCTTGTGCTGTGCGGTCTTCTGATGTGCTTTCACACCCAGCTCCTTGGCATTTACGTCAAGCCCACCGATGCGGCCTATGAGGCCGTGATGGCCGCCGGGATGGTCCGTGTCATGGCCATCAGCCGCTTCCAGTGGGTGGGTGGCTTGATGGAGACCGCCTGCGGCGCCCTCCGGGGCATGGGTAAGAGCCTGAATCCCACCATCACCACGCTTGCGGGCGCCTGCCTGCTGCGGGTAGTCTGGATCTATACGGTTTTCGCCTATTTCGGCACAGTCCAAAGCCTGTACTGGTCCTATCCCATTTCCTGGGTCTTGACGTTTGCCGCCCACTGCCTGTTCCTGTTCTGGAGGCTCATCCGGAGCAGTCGCTTCTGTCTCTGGTCCGCCGTGCTCTATTCACCGCCATCGCCCGTCTTCCCCAGTCTCTGCTGCTTTTGCTGTTGGCAGCACTGCCGCTTGTACTGCTGTTGATGACCCCTGTTTTATTTCTGGCCCTGAGCTTTTTGTGGCTGTTTTTCTGGCCGGGATTGGTCGCCTATCTCCATGCCCGCCTTATGGACCGCTTCATTTGCCCAGAACGGTGTGATTAAGTTTTTTATAAAACGCAAAAAAGGACCGCTGGGCGGTCCTTTTTTGCTGCTTGGGTCAGTGTGATGAAGCTCAGATGCGGGCAACGCCGGAGTCGTGAGCAGCCTTGCACACCGCGCTGGCCACCGCGTCCTTCACGCGGGGATCAGTGGCATCAGGGATGATATAGTCGGCATTCAATTCCTCGTCGGAGATCAGTCCGGCGATGGCATGGGCGGCGGCGATCTTCATGGCGTCATTGATGTCGCTGGCCCGGGCGTCCAGAGCGCCCCGGAACACGCCGGGGAACACCAGGACGTTATTGATCTGGTTGGGATAGTCGCTGCGTCCGGTGGAGCAGACGGCGGCGCCCCCGGCCTTGGCGTCCTCGGGGAAGATCTCAGGGGTGGGGTTGGCGCAGGCAAAGATGATGGCGTCCTTGTTCATGGTCTTGACCATGTCAGTGGTGACGGAATTGGGAGCGGACACGCCGATGAACACATCGGCGCCCACCAGCATGTCGGCCAGGGAGCCGGCCTTCTTCTCCAGGTTGGTGACCTGGGCCATCTCCTCCTTGATCCAGTTCAGGCCGTCGCGGCCTGCATAGATGGCACCCTTGCGGTCACACAGGGTGACATCCTTGGCACCGGCGGTCAGCAGCAGCTTGGTAATGGAAATGGCGGCGGCGCCGGCGCCGTTGAGGACGATGCGCGCGTCTTCCAGCTTCTTGCCTACCACCTTCAGTGCGTTGGTCAGGCCCGCCAGGGTAATGATGGCAGTGCCGTGCTGGTCATCATGGAAAATGGGGATGTCGCACTTTTCCTTCAGCTTACGCTCAATCTCGAAGCAGCGGGGCGCGGCGATGTCCTCCAGGTTCACGCCGCCGAAGGAGCCGGACAGCAGGTACACGGTGTTGACGATCTCATCCACATCCTTGCTCTTGACGCACAGGGGAATGGCGTCCACATCGCCGAAGGCCTTGAACAGGACGCACTTGCCCTCCATGACGGGCATACCGGCCTCGGGGCCGATGTCACCCAGGCCCAGGACGGCGGTGCCGTCGGTGACCACGGCCACGGTGTTCCAGCGGCGGGTCAGCTCATAGCTCTTCGAAATATCCTTCTGGATCTCCAGGCAGGGCTGGGCAACGCCGGGGGTGTAAGCCAGGGCCAGATCCTCCTTGCTGCCCACAGGCGCCCGGGGAGTGATCTCCAGTTTGCCCTTCCATTCCGCGTGCAAACGCAGGGATTCCTTTGCGTAATCCATTGTTACAGTCTCCTTTTTGTTTTATTGTTTATACTCGCAGTCCGGCGCACCGAACGATTTCACACTTCCAGGTCTCCCGTCCAGGGCAAAGTGGAGCCGCCATATGGCATGGCCAGCACCGCGGCATCCGGGCCGCACTTGGCCGCTGCGGCCGCGTAAGCCTCCTCCACAGTGTGGTACGGCACCATGAACAGCTTCCGCACCAGTTCATCCGGCAGGTCGCTGACCAGATAGATGTCCGCGTTCTCCAGCACCATGGCGATGGCGGCGGCCTTGTGGCCGCCCAGGCGGAATTCCCGCTGAATGCGCTCGATGAGGGAGTGGGCGGTGGGCGCCGAGGTGATCCACTCCTCAAACGTCTTCTCCCCCAGTCCCTCCTTGCAGGAGCCCATCAGCACGATGACGCCGCCGGGCTTCACCGCATGCTTGGCATTGTCCAGTGCCTTTTGGGTCTGATACAGGTTCAGGTCCTTGGGGGCACCGCCCTGGCTCACCAGCACAATGTCCGCCCGCCGGGGCAGCTCCTTGCGGTACAGGGTATCCAGGAAAGCACAGCCAGCCCGGTGAGCAGCGGTGATATCCCCGGCGACAGCGCGTATGATCGCCTTGTGAGCGTCCAACACCACGTTGAGAATGAAATCTACCCCCACCATGGCCGCCGCTTCCTCAATATCCTCCCGAACAGGATTGCCCTTCAGGTGGCCGGCACAGGCGGCGCTCTCCACCATACGGCTGTGGTTGGCCTGAATGGCCGCCCGGGTGGACACGCCGGGCATAATGGCCTTGGCGCCGCCGGAATAACCGGCGAAATAGTGGTATTCTATATTGCCCAGGCAGATGCGGCGGTCTGCTTCCGCCACCCGGCGGTCGATGTCCACCGGAGTGCCACGGGAGGTGGTGCCGATATGGACGCAGTCCTCCACGTTCAGGTCCACGCAGGTGATCTCACGCCAGGCCCGCTCTCCGGCCAAATGGGCCTTTTCCGCCTCCGTATGGCCCCGGTGGCTGCCCAGAGCAAACACCAGGGTAATATCCTCCGGTGCGGCACCGGCGTCATACAGCTCGTCCAGCAGGGCAGGCATGACAGTCCAGGTAGGCATGGGACGGGTGATGTCACTGGTGACAATGGCGATCTTTTCGCCAGGATGGATGATATCCCGCAGCTGGGGCGTGCCGATAGGCTCCGCCAGTGCCTGGCGGACGGCAGCCTCGCCGGCGAGGTCCACCTGAACTTCATTGGGTTCCAGAATTCCTAAAAGGTTTTTTTCCGGTACATCCACGGTCTGGGTGCGCTCCCCAAGTTTAAACGTCAATTCCATGGCCGCACCTCCTTTTTTCTTTGTTTTTCAGCCATGAGCAAAACTCGAAAAAGCAAGTATTATTAATAGATTCCGGACATGGCTGAAAACCAGAATCACTCCAAAAGATATAGAAAGCAGCCAGCGCCAAGTGGCAAAGCGAAGTTGGAACACAATCAAACCGAAAGGAACTGGCCGCAATCTACCGACAGGAAATCATTCAGGATGTAACGCTGTTCACATCCCAAAGTGCCGCAACATTTTACGATAAACTCTTTAGCAGTCTGGATTTCACGCTGCCCAGAGCGGCGACTGGGCGGCAAGGC
>Ga0129311_1000800_pt1 | contig 25125 bp, 25 predicted proteins | sample Go1ome_FD_94435 | JGI IMG/M metagenome (GOLD analysis project Ga0129311, IMG submission 94435) | Western lowland gorrila individual fecal microbial communities from Wisconsin, USA - Go1022B metagenome | ecosystem: Host-associated > Mammals > Digestive system > Large intestine > Fecal | place... | reverse complement strand
TCCTTGAAAGCAGCGATATCAGCACTGTTGAAATTAGACATAGTTGTTTTATCCCCTTTCTCAGATGATGTGCTTGGCGGTCAGAATGCCCACCAGCTTCTCGCAGGTCTCCTTGCCGTCGCCTTCCAGCATCATGCCGGCACCCTTCTGGGGAGGCGTGAAGCTCTTGAAGATGTTGGTGGGAGAGCCCTTCAGGCCAATGGTGGTGGCGTCGATCAGGGGATGATCCTTCAGGGTCTCATAGTTATAGGTAGCCAGAGGCTTGCTGTAAGCCTCGAACACGCCGGAAACGCTCATGTAACGGGGCTGGTTCAGCTCCTTGATGCAGGTGACCAGGCAGGGAGTCTGGGTCTTGATGGTCATATAGCCATCCTCCAGCATACGCTTGACGGTCACGTTCTTGCCCTCGACAGTAATGTCAGCGGCATAGGTGATCTGGGGCAGGTTCAGCTTCTCAGCGATCTGGGGACCCACCTGGGCGGTATCGCCGTCGATAGCCTGACGGCCGCACAGAACGATATCGTCATCCTCAATGCCGATGGTGCTGATGGCAGCAGCCAGGACCTGAGAAGTGGCATAAGTATCAGAGCCGCCGAACTCACGGGCGGAGACCAGGACGGCCTCATCGGCGCCCATGGCCAGGGCCTCACGCAGCATACCGGCCGCGGGAGGAGGACCCATGGTGACAACGATGACCTTGCAGTCGGTGGCGTCCTTGATCTTCAGGGCAGCCTCCAAAGCGTTCATATCATCGGGGTTGGTGATGGTCTGCATGGAAGCGCGGTTCAGAGTACCATCGGGATTGACGGCCACCTTGCCGGAGGTATCGGGAACCTGCTTAATAGAAACAATGATCTTCATGTTAATCGTTACCTCCTATTCTTACTTCACGCCCAGACGGCTGGAAATGACCATGCGCTGAACCTCGGAAGTGCCCTCGTAGATCTCGGTGATCTTGGCGTCGCGCATCATGCGCTCCACGGGATACTCACGGGTGTAGCCATAGCCGCCGAACAGCTGGACGGCGCGGCGGGTCACATCGGAAGCGGCCTCAGCGGCAAACAGCTTGGCCATGGAAGCGTCCATGGAGTAGTCCTCATGGTTCTGCTTCTTCATAGCAGCGGCATAGACCAGATACTGGGCAGCCTGCATGCGGGTGTGCATGTCAGCCAGCTGGAACTGAGTGTTCTGGAACTGGCTCAGGCGGCGGCCGAACTGGACACGCTCCTGGGTGTACTTCACAGCCTCGTTCACAGCGCCCTCGCCCAGGCCCAGAGCCTGCGCGGCGATACCGATACGGCCGCCGTCCAGGGTCTGCATGGCGATCTTGAAGCCCTTGCCTTCCTTGCCCAGCAGGTTCTCCTTGGGAACGATGCAGTCCTCAAAGATCAGGTCGCAGGTGGAGGAGCCGCGGATGCCCATCTTCTTCTCATGCTTGCCGGTGGAGAAGCCGGGGAAGCTCTTCTCAACAATGAAGGCGGAGATGCCGTGGTTGCCCTTGGACTTGTCGGTCATGGCGAAGACCACGAAAGTGTCAGCCACGTTGCCGTTGGTGATGAAGCACTTGGAGCCGTTGAGGACATAGTGGTCGCCCTCCAGAACAGCGGTGGTCTGCTGGCCGGAGGCATCGGTACCGGCGTTGGGCTCGGTCAGACCGAAGGCGCCGATCTTGCGGCCGCTCAACAGGTCGGGCAGATACTTGCGCTTCTGCTCCTCGGTGCCGTTCTCAAAAATGGGAGCGCAGCACAGGGAGGTGTGGGCGGAAACGATAACAGCCGTGGTGCCGCAGACCTTGGCCAGCTCCTCCACGCACATGGCATAGGACAGAACGTCGCCGCCGGCGCCGCCGTACTCCTTGGGGAAGTAGATGCCCATCATGCCCAGCTTGGCCATCTTTTCGACGGTCTCCATGGGGAAGCGCTCTTCCTCGTCGATTTCCTCGGCCAGGGGCTTGACTTCGTTCTCGGCGAACTCACGGTACATCTTACGGAGCATCTGCTGCTCATTTGTCAGATGAAAATCCATACCTTTTACTCCTTTTCTATATGGTTTTACTTGGAATAATCGTAGAAGCCCTTGCCGGTCTTGCGGCCCAGCAGGCCGCCGCGGACCATCTTACGCAGCAGCAGGGCAGGACGATACTTGGAGTCGCCGGTCTCATTGTACAGGGTCTCCATGATGGCCAGGCACACATCCAGGCCGATGAAGTCGCCCAGCGCCAGGGGGCCCATGGGATGGTTGGCGCCCAGCATCATGGCCTTGTCGATGTCAGCCACGGAAGCAACGCCGGTCTCCACCAGACCGATAGCCTCGTTGATCATGGGGATCAGGATCTTGTTGACGACGAAACCGGGAGCCTCAGCCACCTCAACGGGATCCTTGCCGATCTCCTGAGACAGCTTGTAAACGAAATCGAAGGTCTCCTGGTTGGTGTTGGCACCGCGGATGATCTCCACCAGCTTCATGCTGGGCACGGGGTTGAAGAAGTGCATACCGATGACGGGGTGCTTCAGGCCGTTGCCCATCTCGGTGATGGACAGAGAAGATGTGTTGGAAGCGAAGATGGCCTCGGGCTTGCACAGCTCGTCCAGCTCATTCAGCAGCACCTTCTTAGTGGCCATGTCTTCCTTGACGCACTCAATGATCAGGTCGGCGTCAGCGCAGGCAGCCTTCTCCTCCACCAGGATGTTGGCCAGCAGAGCGTCCACGGCCTCCTGGGTCATCTTGCCCTTGGCCACGCGCTTGGCCAGGGAGGCGGCCAGCTTATCCTTGTGCTTCTGCGCGGAAGCAACGGAGCTTGCATACATCAGAGCGGTGTGGCCCTTCGCGGCGAAGACCTGTGCAATGCCGCTGCCCATGGTACCGGCGCCAAAAACTGCAACTTTCATGATTTTTCCTCCTGTTATTTCAATTCTTTGTTCGGTTTTTTACGATCGATATCTGCGGGGGAAAACAGAGCAAATCCCTAGTTTGCCAATTTACTCACAATCTTTATTATAGGGGTGTGTCAGAAATTTATCAAGTGGAAAATGGATGTTTTCCACCTGTTTTTCACTTTTTTACACTTCATACAAAATACTCGTTAAAATTTATACAATTTTGTTAAGTCCTTAACATAACTCACTTTCATCCGCCGCCGCTTCTCCGCCGCTTTGCCATTTACAGGAACGATTTCCTGTGTTAAAATGGGACCGCTGCCACAAGGTCTTGTGGATTTTGACAAACCATCATCCAGGAGGATTTTCATATGCGCATGCGGAAAAAGAAAAATCTGGTGCCCCGGATGGAGCGCTGCGGCAACTTCCTGATCCAGGAACCCTACGATATGGTTGGCAAATGGCGCCAGCTGATGCCCGACGCCCGGGAGGTCCGTTTGGAGCTGGGCTGCGGCAAGGGGCGCTTTACCGCCGGCACTGCTTCCCAGGAGCGGGACGTACTGTTCATTGCCGTGGAAATGGTACCTGACGCCATGGTGGTGGCCATGGAGCGGTGCGTGAGAGCCGGACTCACCAACGTCTATTTCGTGGATGCCAACGCTGACCAGCTGCCCTACTTTTTCGCTCCCGGGGAGGTTGACCGCATTTACCTGAACTTCTCCGACCCCTGGCCCGGCAACCGCCACGCCAAGCGCCGCCTGACCCATGGCAACTTCCTGAAGCTGTACCGGAAGGTGCTGAAGACGGGCGGCCAAATCCATTTCAAAACGGACAACCAGCCCCTGTTCGAGTTCTCCGTGGAGGAGATCCCCCGGTTTGGCTTCACCCTGTCGGAGGTCACCCGAAACCTGCACGAGCACGGTCCTGTGGGCGTCATGACGGACTACGAGGCCAAGTTCTACGAGCAGGGCCTGCCTATCAACCGGCTGGTGGCCACCATGGTGCCCTGGGAGGAATCTTTCCCCTCCACCATCAAGGATGTCCGGGAGCGGTGGCTGGACACCTTCGCGGCAGATGTATCCGAGGAGGATCTGGGCAAGCATGTGCTGGCCGGCGGTAATTACCTATGGCATATCTTCTCCCGGAAGCTGGTGCCCTGCCTTGAGGGCGACGCGGCCCGAAAGGCCCTGGCGGAGCTGCCGGATAGCGAATGCTATCGGTTTTATAAGGAGTACCCGCCCCAGGACCAGCCCCGGATCAAGGAGCTGTCCATGACGGAGGCGCTGGAGCTGGCCGGCCGGAGCGCGGACTCGTATACCCGCTTTGACGGTGCGGACTGGTATCTGGTGGACAAGGACTTCACCTGGACCTACGTCCACCCCCACGAAGCGGATTTGGGTCCCTACTTTTGCAAGCCGGAGGCAAAATGAAAAATATCCCTTCCGTTCAGGCGGAAGGGATATTTTTTGATTTCCTTTGATTTTCGCCTTTACAATACCACAAAACCAGCATTTTTTCAAGGCTTGTATTCCTTTCACAGCTGGTATATATACCATTGCGAGGTGATTGAAATGAACGACGCAAGCATGACAGCGCGCATGTGCCTGTTTGCCCGGGCATACCACGAGGAGACCTATGACACCAAGGTATTTGAGGACAGTCTGGCAAGGCGGCTCCTGACGGACGAAGAATACCGGCAGATCGCCGGACATCTGGTGCAGGACATCTCCTTTTTCGCGCCGGACTTTCAGGGAACGGCGGAAGAGGCTTTGGGTCATGTGGTGGGCAGCCAGCTCTCCCCCTCTCCCCTGGGCCGCGCGGCCTTTGCCGAAACATCTCTGGAGCGTGCCGCGGCCATCGGTGCCCAGCAGTACGTCATCCTGGGAGCAGGCTACGATACCTTTGCCTGCCGGCAGCCCGCCTGGGCAAAGGCCCTGCGCATCTTTGAGGTAGACCATCCCGCCACCGCCGCTGACAAGCAGCGGCGCCTAGTGCAGGCGGAACTTGTACCCCCGAACAATGTGCGCTATGTCCCGGCCGACCTGGCCCAGCCTCGTTGGCAGGACGCCCTGCTCCGCTGCCCCGGTTTTTCCCCCGAGGTCATCAGCTTTTGCAGCCTCCTGGGACTGGTGTATTACCTCCCCCGCCAGGCCTTTGACACCCTGCTGGCCACATTGGAAAGCCTGTTCCCGGAGGGCAGCAGTCTGGTATTCGACTATCCGGTCCGGCAAACAGCCGGCAGCCGGGACCAAAAGCAGGCGCAGCTGGCGGCCGCCGCCGGAGAACCCATGCAGGGCGCCTGGTCCTATGCGGAAATGGAATCCATTCTGGCAAAGCACGGCTTTCTCATTTATGAGCATCTGACTCCCCAAGACATCACGGCGCAGTTTTTCGCACCGTTCAACCGTGCCCATCCAGCTCATTCCCTCTCCGCCCCGGAGGGCGTCCGCTATTGTCTCGCTGTCCGCAAATGATGGGGCAGACGCAAAAACAGCGCTTCGGAACTCCGAAGCGCTGTTTTTTTATTGATCAGATCAGGCCTTCTTGGCGATCTCGGTCAGCTGGGTGAAAGCGGCGGCGTCGTTGACGGCCAGCTCAGCCAGCATCTTGCGGTTGATCTCGATGCCGGCGGTCTTCAGGCCGTGCATGAAGGTGGAATAGTTCATGCCGTTCATCTTGCAGGCAGCGGAGATACGGGTGATCCACAGGGAACGGAAGTCACGCTTCTTCAGCCGGCGGCCGGTGTAAGCGTAGGTCAGGGACTTCATGACAGCCTGGTTGGCAACACGGAAGTGCTTGGACTTGGAACCCCAGTAGCCCTTGGCCATCTTCATTACTTTATTTCTTCTCTTGCGCGTCATCATCGCGCCCTTAACTCTAGCCATTGTAAAAGCCTCCTATTCTAAACGTATCGTGTCTTACTTGTAGGGGATCATCTTGCGGACGACATCCGCGTTGGTGACGTCAGCATAACCGCCAGCCCGCAGACGACGAGTACGCTTGGTATCTTTCTTGGTGAGGATGTGGCTCTTAAAGGCCTTGGCGCGCTTGACCTTGCCGGTCTTGGTGAGGTTGAATCTCTTCTTGGCACCGCTATGGGTTTTCAGCTTAGGCATAGTAGTAGCTCCTTCCGTGTGTTTGAAAAATCTTGGTGATTTATTTGCCGGACTTGGGAGACAGGAAGATGGACATCATCCGTCCCTCCAGCTTGGCGGGTTTATCCAGATTGGCGGTTTCGGCGCACTGTTCGGCGAAACGGTCCAGCAGGTCCTTACCGATGTCGGTATGGGCCATCTCACGGCCGCGGAAGCGGACGGAGACTTTCACGCGGTTGCCGTCGGCGATGAACTTCTGGGCATTCTTGAGCTTCGTGTTGAAGTCGCCAACATCGATGCCCGGAGACATCCGGATCTCCTTGATCTCGACCACGTGCTGGTTCTTTCTGGCTTCCTTCTCCCGTTTGCTCTGCTCGAACCGGAACTTGCCGTAGTTCATCAGCTTGCAGACCGGGGGGACAGCCTGGGGCGAAATCTTGACCAGGTCCAATCCCTGCTCATCGGCGATCTTCAGGGCTTCCGCAGGAGACATGATGCCCAGCTGCTCACCCTCGGAACCGATCAGGCGGACTTCCTTGTCGTTGATCTCCTCATTCAGTTCATGCACTTGCTTACTAATGGTCGAAGCACCTCCATCCAAAAATCACAAAACGCGGATACCTGATGGCATCCGCGCAACAACAAACCACCGGAAACGGCGGTCTGATAACAACGTTGTTGACCTCTTTGCCTGGGGCTGGAGGTGAGGCGGATGCATGCCTTCTTTGTTTTGCTGATTTAGTATACCAGCCGCTTTCGGCTTTGTCAACCATATTTTTTGTTTTTTGAAAATCCGCGTATAGTTTTTTCCTGTTCCGGCCACAATACACCCGTACCAAGTCACGAAAGGAGATTCGAGCAATATGCAGAATCGTGAAAACAAGCAGGACCAGCAGAACAACCGCAATCAGAACCAGCAGCAGAACAACCGCGACAACAAGCAGGACCAGCAGAGCCGCAACCAAAAGGAAAACCGCAAATAAACATTCCGTTTGTCTTCGGAAAAGCAGCCGCCCGATCGGGCGGCTGCTTTTCATTTTTTCAGCGGATGAATTGCAGGTTGCCGTCCACCCGACCGCCAATACCTTTTACGGTACAACTGCTGGAGAACTGCCAGTAGTCCATCTGATAGTAGAGACTGGGGCTCAGCTTTTCCGAGGATCCGCTCTTGTACTCAGGATACCAGTACAGGTACGGCGCCAGGGCCCCTTGATCATACTTAATGTAGCTGACATACTGTCCGGCGTACACCATGGCGTCGTAGCCCGCCTCCTCGATGCGCTGGCAGAACGCCACGGCGCAGGCGGTGGCCATTTCCGGAGATGTGCCGTACACCCGGTAGGAGGAATCGTGCATCTCCCAGTCGTAGGCCACGGGGCCGTCGAAGTCGCAGTCTTTCAAGAGGCCCAGTACGAACTCCGCTTCCTCGATGGCCTCCTCCACGGTGATGGCCTGGGCGAAGAAGTACACGCCGGTCTCCAACCCCGCGTCCATAGCGCCTCGGATGTTCTCTTTATAAAAAGCGTCCTGATTCAGCGAGCCGCTGGAATAGCCCCGCAGACCCACGCGAATCATAACGAACTCCACGCCGTCATCAGCCACGGCCTCCCAGTCGATGGTCCCATTCTCACTGGCCCGATTTTGGTAAGCAGACACATCAATACCGAAGCGGGTGTCGAACTCGTCACCGGCGTACACCAGCCGGTCGCCCTCCCAGTAAAAGTCCCCGTCATACAGGCGGCTGGGCTCCGCGTCGGCATACACCGGATAGGGCTTTCCGCCGTACATCAGATATTCGCCGGTGGTCTCACCGGGCGTATAGACCTCGCTGGGCTGGATACCGGGCGCCGGCTCTTCCCAAGGCGCCTCCGGGTCGATGATATCCGGCTCCTCCGGTTCCGTCTGGGGCATGTTCTCCGTTCTTACCACTGTGGGGACCACCTCACTGAAATTGCGGATGCCGCCGTCCACCACCACATTGGTCAGTGTCACGTCTCCCGTGACGCCGGGCGCCAGGATCAGGTCGCCGGTGATGTGCATATCCGTCAAAAACGCGCCGCTAGGGCTGTTGACCATGACGGTTCCGGAAATATTTCCGGAGAAAGTGTCCGGCGTCTGCACCAGCACCTGGATCATGTTGTTCATGATGTTCACAATCTCCGCCCGGGTGATGGGGTCCGTGGGACGGAAGCGTCCGTCAGGGCAGTCGGTGATAAACCCTCGGCCCGTCATCTCCCCCACCGCCTCCCGGGCGTAGGCGGCGATCTGGTCCGCGTCGGAGTAGGGGATGTAGGCATACTCGCTGGCAGTGATGCCGAAGGCCCGGGCGATCATGGTCACCGCCTGCTGGCGGGTGATGGAGCTGCCCGCCAGGGCCTTTCCGTTGTTGCCCAGGTAGACACCGGAGGCATGGAGCTTCAAAATGGCGTCCTCCCAGTAGGTGCCCGCCGTGTCGGAAAAGGTATTCGCCGGGGAGGCTGTACGGAATTTCAAAAAACGGTCCAGGATGCCGGCGAACGCCCCCCGGGTGATGGAGTTGTCCGGGCGGAAGGTGCCGTCCTCATAGCCGGTGATGAGCCCGTAGTTCTCACTCCACTTGCTGATGGCGGTCTCGGCCCAGTGGCCCTCCGTATCGGTGAAAGCGGCGGCGTTGGTGACGGTGAGCCCGGCGGCCAGTGTCAAAGCCGCCAGACATTTTGACAGTCGAAATTTCTTCATGTCAGTCCCTTTCTGTCGAATCATCAGTGAAAAAAACACCGCAGCCCCGAAAGAGCTGCGGTGTTATGTTACCTATCATCAGGCATTGAGCAGCGTTATTTTTATTATAACGAAAGCGCCTTGCCCGGTCAATACACAAATACGGTTTTTTCCTGCGGCAGAAAATTATGTCAAGCATTCCTCCCGTCGGCACGGCTTTCATTATAAAGACGGAGGACATGCTTCGTTTGTTCCCTCCCCGCGTCAAAAAAGTCACCATATGGCAAGCAAAAAGCGGACAGGGCCCTCTCCTGCCCGTCTGTTTGCTTCTTCCGCACCGGATAGCAGACCTCCGTGACGTACCGATTGGGGCAGCTGGCTGCCAGGGTTTGCAAATTCCAAAAGAAGATGACTTGTATTTTCAAAATGCAAAGGTGTTCCATCAAAGAGTGCGATGTACAGAAACAATTTTCGATGCTCAATATTTTTTGTGCATCACGGCGCATAGTCGCACTTTTGACAGTGTGTCATGGGCTGCGCAGCTTCCTCTTTGTAAAAGATCCCTGCCCACTGGCAAATGTGCTGCAAAACAGGGACTACGGAGCGTCCTTTTTCCGTTAGGCAGTATTCTACCCTCGGTGGGATCTCGTTATATTGCCGTCGTTCAGCAAGATCGTCGCCAATCAACTCCTTGAGCGTGGCAGACAGCACCGCATCAGAAATGTTTGACATTTCACGCCGAAGCGTGCTGTAGCGGCTGGTGCCAGCGCTGGCCAACACGCAGATCACGCGAGATTTCCATTTGCCGCCGAATAAGTGAAAGCCATATTCCAGCGGACAGCGGATGTCTTCCTCCATTTTTTTACATACATACGAACTCCCTCCTTGTTTCGTATTTTACACTACGGACTCGAAAAAGGATAGCTACTAAGAAAAACATTCGTGACTTATCAATTCCTTTGTATCTTCCATTCTTATGGAATCCATGCTATGATGCGATCAAACAAACCGGGAGGAATTTATGGTGGCAAACATTATTTATCGGGACTTATCGGAACACGGCCCGGTTGAGCTCTGTAAACCGCTTTGTGATGCGCTCATGCAGCTCCAGGCTGATCGTGGGATCCGCCACAAGAATATTCTGGCTTCTATGTGTTTTGAAAACAGGCTCAAACCCGCTTTTGATGCGGCAGAGCACCGGTTTCTGTATCGCGTTGGACGGAAACAAGCCTGTCGGTTACATTTTCTGTGAGGGCGGCACAGTCTGAAAACCGCGCGTCCGGACTGGGCGGACGGTTTTTCGGCGGACGCGGGAGACCTCTATCCCCGCGATATGCCAACGCCCATGGTGGCGGCACATCTAAACAATCTTTATGTGCTGCCGGAGTACCGCGGTCAACACATCAGCAGCGAGCTGATGGCCAAGGGAATGGCGTGGATGAAAAATATCCCGGGCGTAGAGCGGGCCTTCGTGCATGTTTCGAACGGGAATAATGCCGGTGCACTCTATGAAAAATACGGTTTCCGCTATAGCCATGATGTTTATGACGGGCTGATTGACGCATACCAACTTGTTTATTAAACCGTGTGGAAGCTCCAGTATCATCAGGATGTGAAAAAAGCGTAATTGCGGAAACGGAAGCATCCGTTGTGATTTTGTAGGTTTTATCCCTCTGGATAAGCTGATGAAACAGGGATGGCATGACTCGAAAGTCATGCCATCCCTGCAAAACAACATCAAACTGTCTTACGCCCCGCGCCCTTCTGCGCGGGATTTTTTCTTTATTCCACGGTAACGCTCTTGGCCAGGTTCCGGGGCTTATCAATGTCGCAGCCCCGCTGCAGCGCCACGTAATAGGCAAACAGCTGCAGGGGCACCACGCCCAGGGAGGGCTGCAAAATGGGATGGGTCTCCGGCACGGCGATAACGGCGTCCGCCGTTTTGCCCATTTTCTCCCGGAAGCTCTCGGTGGTCAAGGCCAGCACCTCGGCCCCCCGGGCCTTCACCTCCACCACGTTGCTGATGAATTTATCGAACAGCGGCGCGTAGGTGCCCAGAGCCACCACAAGGGTGCCCGGCTCGATGAGGGAGATGGTGCCGTGCTTCAGCTCGCCGGAGGCGTAGGCCTCCGAGTGGATATAGCTGATCTCCTTCAGCTTCAAAGAGCCCTCCAGGCCCATGGCGTAGTCCAGGTTCCGGCCAATGAAGAAAATGGAGTTGTGGTTGAAATACCGGGAGGCAAAATACTGGACATTGTGAACGTCCGCCAGCCAGCCTTGCAGCTTCTCCGGCAGCAGTTGGATCTCTTTGATGATGGCGTCATACTCACTTTGCTCCACGGTGCCCAGCAGGTCCGCCAGGTACAGGCCGATGAGGTCCATCAGCACCAGCTGGGTGGAATAGGCCTTGGTGGTGGCCACGGCGATCTCGGGGCCGGCCCAGGTATACAGCACATCGTCCGCCTCCCGGGCAATGGAGGAGCCCACCACGTTGACCACGGCCAGTGTCCGGGCGCCCCGGCGCTTGGCCTCCCGCATGGCGGCCATGGTGTCCAGGGTCTCGCCGGACTGGCTGATGACGATAACCAAGGATTTTTCGTCCACCAGGGGGTCGCTGTACCGGAACTCCGAGGCCAGGTCCACCTGCACCGGCCGCCGCAGCAGCCGCTCCCAGTTGTACTTGCTGACCATGCCCACATGGTAGGAGGAGCCGCAGGCGATGATGAAGATGCGGGAGATATCCCGGACCTGCTCCGCCGTCAGGCTGAACGTATCCAGCACCACCCGGCCGTCCCGGATGCGGGGGGACACAGTCTTGCGGATGGCCTCCGGCTGCTCCAGGATCTCCTTGAGCATGAAATGGGGATAGCCGCCCTTTTCGGCGGCGGTCACGTCCCAGTCCACCTGGTGGCGTTCCTTTTCCACCGGCACCAGCTCGTCATCAAACACGTCAATGCTGTCCGCCGTCAGCACGGCGATCTCACCGTCATCCATATAGGCAACATCCCGGGTGTGCTTGATGATGGCCGTCACATCGGAGGCGATAAAGTTGCCGTTCTCGCCGTAGCCCAGGATGAGGGGGCTGTCCTTCCGGGCGGCGATAAGCGCGTTTGGATAGTCGGAGCAGATGATGCCAAGGGCATAGGAGCCCTGGATGCGGCGCAGGACCCGGCCCACGGCCTCCAGCATGTTGTGGCACTCATTGTAATGGTATTCCAGCAGCTGGGCCACCACCTCGGAGTCCGTGTCAGAGGTGAAGGTGACGCCCAGCTTTTGCAGGTGTTCCTTGATTTCCAGGTAGTTTTCGATGATGCCGTTGTGCACCAGGGCGATCTGTCCGTTCTCGCTGACATGGGGATGGGCATTGATGTCGTTTGGCTCGCCGTGGGTGGCCCAGCGGGTATGGCCGATGCCAAGGCACCCCTCCAGGTCAGCGCCGCCATGGATCATCTCCGACAGGTTTTTCAGCCGTCCCTTGGTCTTTTTCACCTGTAAGCCGCGGGTCTCGGACCGAACGGCCACGCCGGCGGAGTCGTATCCCCGGTACTCCATCCGCTCCAGTCCGTCCAACAAAATCGGGGCCGCCTGTTCGCGGCCCACAAAGCCAATGATTCCGCACATAGTTTGAAAAGTTCCTCCTGATAAAAGCTTTATCAAAAGGACAAATGCGCAGCCACTTGTCTCTTTCTCCGCGGTCACAGCCTCTCTGTTTTGCGGTCACCCGCATATTTGCCGGCTGTGTCACATGTCCGCGGCCACGGAGGGGCATCCGCCGAAATCTTCGATCCCGCGGCACCGCCGCGGACCGGCCGTGGACTTTCGTCCCCTGCCGGTTCCCCCCGCCTCGTCATCCCGAAAACACGCATGTTCCGGGCACATGGCGCTTGTGATGGGCCTTGCCCATAGCCTCCTTTCACCGCTGCGTTTTGGTCTAGTATATGATAAAACGCGCAAAAGCGCAATAGCCGGACGCACAAGAATACTTTCCCCGCCCCCGGAAACACTGTTGGAATGGAGGGGAAACACCTATGATCACAGCATTTGTCCGCACCGTTATTTTATACGTACTCATCACCGCCGGGCTGCGGCTGCTGGGCAAACGGCAGATCGCCCAGCTGGAGCCGGTGGAGCTTGTTTTGACCATGATGATCTCGGACCTGGCCACCGTGCCCATGCAGGATTTCGGCATTCCGCTGCTTGCCGGCATCATCCCAATTTTGACTCTGCTGTCCCTTTCCATGCTGCTGAGCCAGCTGTCCTTACGCAGTCTCCGGTTCCGGGAGTTGGTATGCGGCTCCCCTACGGTCCTCATTCGGAACGGGCAGGTGCAGCAGGCGGCCATGGCCAAAAACCGCTATACTCTGGACGAGCTGCTGGAGGAGCTGCGCCAGCAGGGTATTACCTCCGTGGCCGATGTGAAATACGCCGTGCTGGAAAACTCCGGCCAGTTGTCCGTGCTGCCGGTGGCGGCCCAAAAGCCTCCCACAGCGGCCCAGCTGGAGCTGGAGGTCAAAGACGATGTGACGCTGCCGCTGGTCCTCATCAACGACGGCCGGCTCCTGCGGAAAAATCTCACCGCCCGGGGGTTGGACGAAAATTGGCTGCAAAAGGAGCTGAAAAAACGCCGCCTCTCCTCGCCCCGTCAGGTGTTCTTGCTGACGGTGGACGAAAAAGGCAGCGTATTCTGCGTGAAAAAGGAGGCGGCGGAATGAAGCGGTTTCTTCCGCCGCTGGCGGTACTGGCAGCCATTCTGGCCCTGTCCCTTTGGAATGCCCGGGTCATGGAGTCGCAGACCTCTCATCTGCGGTCACAGCTGCTCCAAGCGCAGGAACTGGCCGCAGCGGAAAACTGGCCGGGAGCGGAGAATGTACTGGCGGACAGCTACGCGGACTGGACCAGCCGGCAGACCTACCTGCACATCGTTACAGAGCATGACGCCGTGGACGACGCGGAGGCCATGTACCAGCGGGCCCAGGCCTTTGCCGCCGTTCGGGAGACGGCGGAGTTCCAGGCGGAGATCACAGACCTGCGGGACCAGCTGCGGCTTCTCTCGGAGATGGAGGCTTGCAGTATCCGCAACATTCTATGAGCTTTATTTTTCGCTGAGCAGCTTGTTCAGCTCCGCCATGAACGTATCGATATCCTTGAACTGGCGGTACACGGAGGCAAAGCGCACATAGGCCACCTGGTCCACGCTGCGCAGCCGGTCCATGACCCGCTCGCCGATGGCCTCGGTGCTGACCTCCCGCTCCATGGAGTTCTGGAGGTCCTGTTCGATCTCCTCCGCGATCTTCTCCAGCTCCGCCAGAGGGACCGGCCGTTTCTCACAGGCACGGATCATGCCGCCCAGCACCTTCCGGCGATCAAAGCTCTGGCGGCTGCCGTCCTTTTTCACCACCACCATGGGAAGGCTCTCCACCGTTTCATAGGTGGTGAACCGCTTGCCGCAGGACAGGCACTCCCGGCGGCGGCGAATGCTGGCACCCTCGTCAGCGGGGCGGGAATCGATGACCTTGCTCTCACTGAAACCACAAAACGGACACTTCATAGAAAACCTCCTGACACGAGTCTCTGCCGCCGTTGGCGGCCTGTATCCTTATTTGTGGATATTATATCACACCGCCGCAAAATATGGTATCCATATTTTCCATTTTCCGTTCCGGCGGACGTTTTTTTCCTCTCACGGAAACTGCGGCCATTCCTTTCCATCCAGCAAAAACACGGCGTAGTCCCGTTCCCGGATATGCCGAAGGCTGGCAAAGCAGACCATGGGCACCAGGGGAAACGGCTTCCCACAGTCCCAGGGTACTGCCAGCCACCGCCGCTCCCCTTCCCTCCGCGTCAGCACACCTGCCGTGCCTGCAAGCGCCTTTTGCAGCCAGGGCGTCCGCAGCGGCTCTCTCCCCATGTCCAGAGGTATCCATTCTTCCGCTCCTTCCGCCGCCGGGCGCACCTCGCCCCGCAGCACCTTTCCAAGGGGCGCCGTCATCTGCCGGGAGAACCGGCGGCGGATCTTGCCCCGCCGGCCCTCCGGCTCCAGGACCCCCAGCCGCAGCTGGCCGCCCGCTCCCACGGCCCAGGCGCACCAGATGCCCTCACCCGGCAGGCGGCAAGCACAGTCAAAGCAGGTGTACAGTCCCTCCTCCGTCACTGTCAGTTCCCCGGCGCTTTTTCCCTGCCACAGCAGCGGATACTTGTCCATGCCGCCCTCCTTCCCCGCAAAGAAAGCCCGTCTGTGCAACCATATGCACAGACGGGCTTCCTTATGTATGCGTATGGGTTTAAGCGATGGTATAGCCGCCCCGGACCAGCAGCTTCACCGTGCCGGAGGTGGCCTTTACCCCCCGCCCCTCGATGGTCATCATATATAGGTGGTTGGTGGCCAGGGCGCCGCTGTTGTTCAGCGTCACGGCGGCGGATTCGTCGATGAGGCCGGGGTTGGATGGCGAAACGCACACCGCCGTGCCCACACGAAGCATGACCTCACAGCCAATGCTGCCGGTAAGGGTCTGCCCATTGGAGAGGGTCACCACCGTGAAGGTGTCCGCCGCGGTGCCTCCGGCCTGGCCGGAGGACTGGCTGTTCCTCTGGGCGATCTTTTCGTCCACCCGCTCCAGGATGCTGTTCAAAAATGTCCCGTTCAGGTAGCTGAGGGTCACCAACGGGTCGTCGGAAGATCCCGCCTCCGCCGCCAGGGAGACCGATGTGGTCAGGATACCGGAAAGCAGCACCAGTACCACCGCTCGCAAAAGCCATCTGTTTTTCTTCATATGTATGTACCTCCCTAGCTCTTTGGTGCAGCGCCTCCCGGAAAGGCCCCGCCTCTCCGGGAAACGCGCTCGTCTCATCCTATCAAATGCGCTCAGACCAGATGGTCATGGGGCAGGCCGAAGCTGCTTCCCACACCGTCCATGACGGTGCGGGAGCCCTTTTCATTTGACTCAAATCGCCGGGAATGAATCCCGCCGATTTCAAGGTTTTGCTGCGCAAAACACTTGGCGCCGCTTTCGCGGCGGCCGCAGTCCTCCACAAAAATCTTCTCCAAGGGCTGTGCCTTTCTTTAAACCAGCTGGTCATAGGGCAGGCCGAAGCTGACTGCGATGGCCAGGTCCACCTTCTCCATTACGCCCTCGTCCACATGGCCCATCCGTTCCCGCAGGCGCTTTTTGTCCAGGGTCCGCACCTGCTCCAGCAGCACCACGGAATCCCGGCTGAGGCCGCTGCTCTGGGCCACGGGAAGGTCGATATGTGTCGGCAGCCGCGCTTTCCCGGTCTGGGACGTAATGGCCGCCGCAATAACGGTGGGACTGTAACGGTTCCCGGTGTCATTCTGGATGATCAAAACAGGCCGGACGCCGCCCTGCTCACTGCCCACCACTGGGGAGAGATCGGCATAGTAAATATCGCCGCGCTTGACACTCGTATCCACAAAGTTCACACTCCGCCGAAAGAAGTACCCGTCACCGAAAGCCCTTCGGTGAGGCCACTTTCATTCTCCCACGCAGCGGCGGAATTTATACCGGACTTGGCTGCAAATTCCGCCGCTGCCGCCCCGTATCATCCTATGGCCGGGACAAGGGCGGCGTGTGTTCTCTTTGAAAGTTATGTTTACAGCAGCAGACGCAGGCTCCGTTCCACGACTTCACCGTTCTCCAGGTACAGTCGGGGCACCCGCTTGCTGACGGCGCAGGTCAGCTCGTAGGGGATGGTGTTCAGAATTTCCGCCAAACGGTCCACCGGCTGGCATTTTCCGAAAATCTCCACGGTGTCCCCCACATGGACATCCGGCAGCCCCGAAAGATCCACCATGCACATATCCATACAGATGCGGCCACGGACCGGCGCCGGTCCCTGGGCGGTGATGACGGACATCCGGTTGGAAAGGCCCCGGAAAAAACCGTCGGCATAGCCGATGGGCAGCACGCCCACCCGGGTCTTTTCCGTGGTGTGGAAGGTCCGGCCATAGCTGATGTCCGTGTCCGGGTCAAAGACCTTAATGGTGGAGATGGAGGATTTCAGGCTCATGACCGGCCGCAGGCCCAGGCGTTCCGCGTCATCCCCCACACCGTACAGGGCGATGCCGGGCCGCACCATGTCCAGATACATCTCCGGATACCGGGCCAGGGCGCCGCTGTTGGCACAGTGGCGGATGGCGAAGGTCCGCTCCTGGGCCGCCAGGGCGGCGATGACATGCTGAAACACCGCAAACTGCCGGCGGGTATAATCTTCGCTGGGGGCATCGTCGGCATCGGAAACAGCAAAGTGGGTAAAGATGCCCTCTGCCTCCAAGTGGGGCAGTGCGCAGGAGGCAGCTATGGCCTCCACGCCGCCGTCAAAGTGGCCGTCCCGCACCAGAAAACCCAGCCGGGACATTCCGGTGTCCACCTTGATGTGGACCTTCAGCGTGCCGCCGCAGGCGGCTGCCGCGGCGCTGTACTCCTCCGCCTTGGCCTTAGCGGACACTGCTTGAGTGATACCGTACTCAATGAGCTGGGGCACCATCTCCGGCGGCGTGTGGCCCAGAATAAGAATGGGCGCGCTTACGCCTCCATGGCGCAGTTCCCGGGCCTCGTCCAGGCTGGACACCGCCAGGTAGTCCGCCCCCAGCTCCTCCAGCTTTTTCGCCACCTGGAGAGCGCCGTGGCCATAGGCGTCCGCCTTCACCACGCCCAGGTATTTCACATTTGGCCCAATGCGCTTGCGGGCCTGGCGGTAATTATGTGCCAGGGCGTCCAGGTCGATCTCCGCCCAAGTACGCCGCAGGATCGTATCTTCCATGTAGCTTTGGTCACCTTCTCATTGTTCAGGGTTCACGGCCCCTGTTCGTCGATTGTATCATAAAAGGTAAAACTCGTAAACTCCGCCGTCAAAATATTTTCTCCGTCCACGGAGATCTCTCCCCGCACCGGCGTGCCGTCCTCCTGCCGCAGCCAGACCGTAGAGACGATCTTTCCGTTCTGGGTGCCGCTTTGGTCCACCATCAGCCGCCGGCAGGACACATCGTTCCAGGTTTCCTCATTCTCCTCCAGAAGCCAGCCATCCCGCAGGGCGCTCATGAGCCGTGGAAGGCAGGCCATGGGACTGACGGACTGGCTGCTGAGGGTCCCGGCGTTCAGACACAAATCCTCATACTCCAGAGTCAGCGTCTCTCCGTCCAGCACCGCCCGGACGCCGGCGATGGTCTCCGGTGACAGTACCTCCACCGTGATCTCGCCGTCAGGCACATACTCGCACCGCAGCTCCGCCTGCCATACCCGGTCCCCCTGAGAACAGGTGACGGCGGCCTCCATGGTACAGCCGGCCATATCGTGGTAGCGGTCCCGCAGGTCCGCCGCCTCGCTCTCCCCCTTCCCGCCGCAGGCCGAGAGCAGCAGGAGCAGGGTCATCATTGGTACGCACAGCCATTTGCGCACCGTCATTCCTCCAATGTTACAAAATCTCCCGGAAGGCCGCCGGCAGGTGGGTGATCACATCCTCCGGCGTCATGGCATAGGGCGTCAGCGCCTCCGCCGCCAGGTCTCCCGCCCGGCCGTGGAGCCAGACGCCCAAAGCCGCCGCCTGGACCGCCGGCGCTCCCTGGGCCAGCAAAGACGCGATGACGCCTGTCAGCACATCACCGCTGCCGCCCTTGGCCAGGCCGGAATTGCCGGTGGTGTTCACCAGGACGTTTCCCTCCGGGGCGGCTGTCACGGTCCGGTGGCCCTTCAGCACCAGCACACAGCCATGCCGCGCCGCAAAGTCCCGGGCCGCCCGGGTCCGGTCTCCACCGGCCAGGTCCCCGCCCAGGCGGGCAAACTCCCCGTCGTGAGGCGTCAGGATGGTAATGCGGCCCCGCCGGGCATCCAATACATCCATATGCCCCGCCAGAGCGTTTATGCCGTCAGCGTCCAGTACCACGGGCTGTTCCGTTTCCGCCAGCAGCTCCAGTACCAGCCGGGTCACCTGCTCCCCCTTCCCCAATCCCGGCCCCAGGGCCAGCACATGGCAGGGCTCTAATTTCTTTTGTATCACCTGTAAAGCTTTATAGCTTAACGCACCATGTCTGTCTGCCAGAGGGAACGGCATGGCGGAAACGCACCGGGATGTCTCCACCTGCCAGATGCTCTCCGGCACACCCAAAAACACCAGTCCGCAGCCGGAGCGGACGGCGGCACCGGCCGCCAAATACGGTGCCCCTGTGTACCCCACAGAGCCGCCGAGCACCAGTAATTTGCCGAAATCTCCCTTGTGTCCGTCGGTTTTCCGCCGGGGCAGCGCCGCCCTGGCAAAATCCGCCTCCACCGTCTGCACCGGGCAGGCGGCGGAACGGACCAGGTCCGCGGGAATGCCGATATCCCGCACTGTCACCTCGCCGGAACACAGCGCGCCGTCTCCCACGAATTGGCCCACCTTCCCAAGCGTAAAGGTAATCGTCTTGTCAGCCAACACTGCCCGGCCCAGGACCCGGCCCGTGTCCGCCTCCACACCGCTGGGGATATCCGCAGCCACCACCGGCGCCGCGCACTGGTTCATCAGCTCCACTGCCCGGGCATAGTCCGACCCCTCCGCGATGTCCCGGGACAACCCCACGCCAAACAGGGCATCCACCAGCACATGGCTGCCCCTGGCCCAGGCGGACTGGCTCAGGTCCTCTGGGTCCCAGGGCTCCAGCTCCACGCCGCACTCGCTGAGGCGGCGGGTCTCCTCCAGGGCGTCAGGCGTCAGCTTTTCATAGCTGCCCACCAGAAACACCCGGACAGATGCGCCCTTTAAAAACAGCAGCCGGGCCGCGGCGATGCCGTCGCCGCCGTTGTTGCCGCTGCCGCAGAACACCGCCGCCCGGCATTTCCCCGGCCGCCCCGGCAGCAGGGAAAGAGCTGCTTCCGCCACGCCCTCCGCCGCCCGCTCCATCAATTCGATGGAGGGAATGTGCCGCTCCTCAATGGCCCGCCGGTCCAGTTCCTTCATCTGCGCCGCTGACGCCAACTTCATGGTGATCTCCTCCCGCTTTGATTCGAAATTCCCCCTTATTATAAAGTTTTCGTCTCTCCATTGCAATCTTCTGTTACCGGATTGTAATTTCTTCCTGACGGGCTTCTGCTAAGATGCATATTACAAAGGAGGTGTTTCCCTTGAAGCGTCTGTTTGCGTTTCTTCTGTTCCCGCTTCTTTTGGCCGGCTGCGCCAAACAGGAATGCGTCCCCCCATCCCCGGAAGCCCCCACCGCAAATGTCCCCTCCGCCTACGAATTTGCCGCGGAGACCTATGACTGGTTTGACCTGACCACCATGCCCCTGGACGAAAGCGACGCTCAGGAGACCCCGGAGGGCACCTATTACCGGGTCAATTCGACGGTCTATCCAGAGCTGTCCAACCTCAGTGCCCTGGGTCAACGGGTGAAGTATGTCTTTTCCCCGGACATCGCGGAATATCTACTCTCCCTCTCCCCGGACCACTACCGGGATATCGGCGGCAAGTTGTATGCCCTGCCGGGAGCGCGGGGAACAAATATCTATCTGCTTGACAAAACGGTGACGGCGGAACCGGTGGATGACAACCACTGGACCGTGACCCTCACCTTCTGGGCGGACAGCTGGGCGTGGGAACGCCCCAGCGCTACCGTCGGCTACTCTCAAAAGGTTTTGGATTATGAGCGGCAGGCGGACGGCCAGTGGCGGTTCACCTCCTTCTGCCCCTCCGACGCTCTGGACCTGGAGGCGGACACGGTGTTCACCTTTACATATGACTGGGATACCTTTGACAACCCCGATTTTGACGCCTATTCCGACCTCCAGCTGGTGCTGTATCTGCTCCACGCCGACGGCGCCTACGCCGAAGCGCCCTCTGATTTGCTGTACCAGCGTTTTATAGAGCGGCCAGAAGATCTTTTGAAGCTCCTGACCATGCTGGATACCTCCCCATACAGCAATGCCTATCCGCATGTGGCCGCCGTCACCGCCGGACCGGGCTACCACGCCGCCTGGCTCTCTCTGGATGAGCAGGCGGAATTCTTGGCGGCGCTGGACAACTGTCAGGCGGAAACCGAAGCGGAGCAGGCCGTGCTGGAGCGGATGCGGACGGCCTATGAGGACACCCGAGAGGACGCCCATTACGCTCCCTTCTGCATGGTGGCCGAAGGCCAGTACCTGACGCTGGGGCCTCAAGAAGGCGCTTTCCCCTGGGGACACGCGCTGAACGAGTTCTCCCGGGAGACCGGCGGCGGAGACGGCTTCGGCACCGTTTACACCGTGGATTGCGGAACGCTCACCCTGCGCTACAACGTGGCCGATGACAGCAGCGGAGAGTTTCTCTACTGTATTGACAGCAGCATGTCCGGTGTCAGAACCATTGCCGGCGTTGGCATCGGCGATACGGAGGAGGACATCCTGGCCGTATATCCCACGGCATCATTTACCCCGAGCTGCGACGGCAGCCGCGATGCCTGGATCTATCCGGGAGACGGAGAAATGCTGGGCAGCCACATCACTTTTTGCATGGAAGGTGGGCAGATCGCCCGGATCATCATGGAACACGTCCCCTGTTGAGCCTTTCCCCACCCCGGCGAAATCCGCCGGGATGGGGATTTTTTTCTTGCAATTCCCAGTTTTGTGTGTTATAAGTGGTATTTGATACGAGCGATGAACGGGAAAATAACCGTAAACGCCGCCAAGAGAGGTCTGGTCACCGGCTGCAAGCCAGACTGCGGACGCCCGGTTTGGTTCGCCCGGGAGCCGCCGTGGAGACACGGCCGGATGCCCACCGTTACAGGGGCCGCAAGTGCGTGCTGTCAGGCACGAATTTGGGTGGTACCGCGGAAGGAATGGCCTTTCGTCCCAAACATGGGACGAGGGGTCTTTTGTTTTGTCCCGATCTTGCAATTGATATTTTTATAATGAGGAGCATCGACTATGAAGGAACAACTGGAAGCCATTCGCAAGCAGGCTCTGGAAGCCGTTGCCGGCACCCAGGCCGGCAGTGAGTTGGAGGCCGTCCGTGTCCAGTATCTGGGCAAAAAGGGCGCGCTGACCGCCGTCCTCAAGCAGATGGGCAAGCTCTCCCCCGAGGAGCGTCCTGTCATGGGCCAGCTGGCCAACGAGGTCCGAGCTGAGCTGGAAAAGGCCATTGAAGTACAGTCCGCCGCCTTGGCGGAAAAGGCCCTGGAGGCCAAGCTGGCCGCCGAGACCGTGGACGTGACCATCCCCGGCAAGCGCGCCCAGGTAGGCCACAAGCACCCCATGTACACCGCCCTGGACGAGTTCAAGGAGATCTTCATCAACATGGGCTTTGAGATTTTCGACGGCCCTGAGGTGGAGCAGGAGGATTACAACTTCACGAAACTGAACACCCCCGATGACCACCCCGCCCGGGAGTGGTCCGACACCTTCTATCTCACGGAGGACTCCCGCATCCTGCTGCGGACCCAGACCTCTCCCATGCAGATCCGGGCCATGGAGGAGCACGGCGTACCCATCCGCATGATCTCCCCCGGCCGGGTGTACCGCAAGGACGAGGTGGACGCCACCCACTCCCCCATGTTCCATCAGATTGAGGGCCTGGTGGTGGACAAGGGCGTCACCATGGCGGATTTGAAGGGTACGCTGAACGCCGTCATCCGGGAGATCTACGGTCCCGAGACGAAGACCCGTTTCCGTCCCCACCACTTCCCCTTCACCGAGCCCAGCTGCGAAGTGGACATCCAGTGCCACAAGTGCGGCGGCAAGGGCTGCCCCACCTGCAAGGGCGAGGGCTGGATTGAGGTCCTGGGCGCTGGCATGGTGCACCCCAAGGTGCTGCGCAACTGCGGCATCGACCCGGATGTGTATTCCGGCTTCGCCTTCGGCTTCGGCCTGGAACGCATGGCCATGGGCCGCTTCAAGATCAGCGACCTGCGTTTGATCTTTGAAAACGATATTCGCTTCTTAGAGCAGTTCTAAAAGGAGGGGAAAACGATGAAATTATCCCGTAAATGGCTGAATGAATTTGTGGACATCGGGCCTGTCAGCGACCGCGACTTTGCGGAGGCCATGACCCTCTCCGGCTCCAAGGTGGAGGTCACCGAGGTCCTGAACGAATCGCTGAAAAACGTAGTGGCCGGCCGCATCGTAAAGATGGAGAAGCACCCGGACTCCGACCACATGTGGGTGTGCCAGCTGGATGTGGGCGAGGCCGAACCCACCCAGATCGTCACCGGCGCCTGGAACATCCACGAGGGCGATATGGTGCCCGTGGCCAAGCACAACTCCCTGCTGCCCGGCGGCGCGAAGATCACCAAGGGCAAGCTGCGGGGTGTGCTGTCCAACGGTATGCTGTGCTCTTTGAAGGAGCTGAACCTCACCGCCGAGCATGACTATCCCTATGCCGTTATCAAGGCCGCGGCCCTGCTGAACGACTATCACCCCCTGGATAAGGGCAAGCCCTCCATCCCCTCCGATGTCCAGTCCGGCCACAAGATCTACGGCAAGGTGGTGGCCGCCCGTGTCACCGCCGTCAGCTCCGAGGACGGGGCTCTCTGGGCCTGCGCTCTGGACACCGGCTCCGGCATGGCCGCCGCCTCCACGGACTGCGCCAATATCCATGAGGGCGATCTGGTGGCCTACGACACCGGCAAAAACCACATCTGCACCCTCTCTGACCTCCACGCCGACCAGAAGGAGTTCCCCCACTGCATCGCCGACGGCATCTTCGTCCTTCATGAGGACGGCGTGAAGCCCGGCGACGACATGGCAGCCGTCATCGGCGCCGACGACCATGTGGTGGAGTTTGAGATCACCCCCAACCGGCCTGACTGCCTCAGCGTCATCGGTCTTGCCCGGGAGGCCAGTGCTACTTTCGGCAAGCCCTTAAAGCTCCACACCCCGGAGATCAAGGGCTGCGGCGGCAGCATTGCCGACTATGTGGACATTGAGATCGAAGATCCCGACCTGTGCCCCCGGTACACCGCCCGTCTGGTGAAAAACGTAAAAATCGGCCCCTCCCCGGCCTGGATGCGGGAGCGGCTGCGCAATTCCGGTGTCCGCCCCATCAACAACATCGTGGACATCACCAACTACGTCATGCTGGAATACGGCCAGCCCATGCATGCCTTCGACTTCAGCTGCGTGGAGGGCGGCAAGATTGTGGTCCGCACCGCCCGGGAGGGCGAGACCATCCAGACCCTGGACGGCAATGAGCGCAAGCTGACCCCCAACATGCTGTGCATCTGCGACGAGCACAAGCCCGTGTGCGTGGCCGGCGTCATGGGCGGCGCCAACAGTGAGATCATCGGCGATACCGCCCAGGTCCTGTTTGAATCCGCCAACTTCAACGGTGCCTCCATCCGCCGCACCGCCGTGGCCCTGAATATGCGCACCGAGGCCTCCGCCCGGTACGAAAAGGGCCTGGACCCCATGAACACCATGAAGGCCGTCCAGCGTGCCTGCGAGCTGGTGGAACTGCTGGGCGCCGGTGAGGTGGTGGACGGCGTCATGGATGTCATCGCCAAGGATGCCTATCCCACCACCGTGAAGCTGGAGCCGGAGAAGGTCAACGGCCTGTTGGGCACGAACGTCAGCGAGGCGGAGATGCGCCGTATCCTGCTGTCCCTGGGCTTCGAGCTGGACGGCGACACCATCCTGGTACCCTCCTGGCGCAGCGATGTGGAGCACTACTCCGACATCGCCGAGGAGGTGGCCCGGTTCTACGGCTACAACAACATCCCCAACACCCTGAACGCCGGCATGAACGAGCGCCGGGGCTTCTCTCCCGTCCAGAAGGCGGAAAACGCCATCGGCGCCCTGTGCCGCACCGCGGGCTACAACGAGATCATCACCTACTCCTTCATCAGCCCCACCTACTACGACAAGATCGACCTGCCCAAGGAGTCCCCCCTGCGGGATTCTTTGAAGATCCTGAACCCCCTGGGCGAGGACACCTCCATCATGCGCACCACCACCCTGCCCTCCATGCTGGAGATTTTGACCCGGAACTACAACTTCCGCAACAAGTCCGCCAAGCTCTATGAGCTGGGCCGCACTTACTTCGCCAAAAACGACGGCTCCGGCATGGCCGATGAGCCCAAGGTTCTGTCTCTGGGCGCCTACGGTCCCGACATGGACTTCTTCACCCTGAAGGGCACCGTGGAGCTGGTGCTGGAGGGTCTGCGCATCACCGGTGTCCGCTACGAGGCGGAAACAGCCAATCCCTCCTACCACCCCGGCCGCTGCGCCAAGGTCTATTGCGGCAGCCGCCTGCTGGGCGTGCTGGGGCAGGTCCATCCCCACGTGGCCGCCAACTACGGCGTGGACTGCGAGCTCTACGCCGCCGAGCTGGACTTCACCGCCCTGCTCAGCGTCATGGGTCCCGACCCCGTCTACCGGCCCCTGCCCCGCTTCCCTGCCGTCAGCCGGGACATCGCCGTGATCTGTGACAAGGCCATCCCCGTGGGCGATCTGGAGGACTGCGTCCGCCGGGGCGCCAAGGGCCTTCTCAAGGCCGTGGAG
>Ga0129311_1000798_pt1 | contig 25141 bp, 16 predicted proteins | sample Go1ome_FD_94435 | JGI IMG/M metagenome (GOLD analysis project Ga0129311, IMG submission 94435) | Western lowland gorrila individual fecal microbial communities from Wisconsin, USA - Go1022B metagenome | ecosystem: Host-associated > Mammals > Digestive system > Large intestine > Fecal | place... | reverse complement strand
TTTCCTTTACCAGATATTTGCCGTAGCGGAGTTCACTCATCTGGTAAACGCCGCCGTCAAGTTCTTTCATTTCGCCAAGCAGCGTATCGTCTTTATCCAGTTTCCCATCGCCATTAGTATCGGAGTAAACCTCAAATACCGCACCAGACAGCTTGTTGTCGGGATAATCCTCATCAACCTTTGTCAAAGCGATATTGCCCTTAATGAAGTAGTTGACAAGTTCGATTTCCACAACTTCGTCCACCTTGCCGATTGTCACGGCGATTTCTTCCTCGGAGAGTACATATCCCTTCGGGCTTTCGATTTCACGGATTATCCAAGTTCCATACGGCACTTTGGCAAAAGAAAAACTACCATCATCTTTTGATGTGGTAGCTGCAATCGCATTTTCCTTTGTAAACTCGGTAGTTCCTGTCGTAAAGATACCGATAACTGCACCTCCCAGAGCCTTTCCGTCCTCATCAGATTTCTTACCGCTTACAGAGCCGTAAATAATGTCATTTGTGATAGCTTCGCCCTCATTGGCTGTGATGCTGACAGTTTCGGTATCCTGTCCTGCGTATTCAAAAGTAACAGGGTATTTTGCATCGCTGACAATATATGCGGAGTTGGTCGAGATTTCCTGCACATAATAGCTGCCCATCGGCAGGTCGCTGATAGCTTTCCCGTGACCGCTTTCATCAAGGGAAATGACCTCAATCAGACCGTCCGCAGGAATGGTCTTTCCATCTGCGGCTGTGAGTTCCTCCACCGCATACAAGCCAAAGGTCACATCAAAGATTTCTCCATTCTTGCCAATGCCGTAGGCTTCATCAATGGCAAGGCTCTTGATGAGGTCGATTTCAACACGCTGTCTTTCATTATAGAAAGAAGTAGCCGCTTCCGTTACATCAACATTCTGTCCTGCATACACAAGCTCAACAGAACGGACTTCCTCATTCAGCACCATTTCATACGGAGCTGTGATTTCCTTAACCTCATATTTTCCGAGATACAGTTCTTTGGATTTTACTGTACCGTCTTTTCCTGTCGTAACGGTATCTACAACCTCGCCCTTGTTTGCTCTGACCGTCCCGTCCAGAGTGACAATATCCTCGGCTGCGGTAATTTCATAGACTGCACCCTCAAGACCGCTGACAGAGAAAATCGGCTGATACAATCCCTTATCGCCTGCAACGGAGCTGAATACCTCGCCAGACTTTTCTACGGTAATTGTGCCTTTCTGTGCCATATTGGAACGTACTACCTCAATAACGGTAATGCCGCTTTCTTCCTCGGAATTTTCCTGCACCACATCAAAATAAACAGGCTCGGAATTTAAGACATACCCATACGGGGCTTGTACTTCCACAAGGGAATAGCCTTTGCCGTATTCCAATGTCTGCGGTGTGATAAGGTCGCCGTCTGCCGTAGTATAGAAGGTGTCAATGGTCGTCACTTCGGGATAAGTGAAAGTCATAGTCACAAGATTTCCATTCGGGTCGTAAATCTGGAAGCCTGCACCTGCATACGGAATTGTATTGCCTGTTTCTGCATCTTTCTTTACGATTTTGATATAGCTCTCAAAGTTAGCGTTGTTGATAAGGTAGCGGTAGGTCTGACCGTCCTTGCTGATAAACACATCAAAGTCTTTCATCAGTTCACGCCCCTCCCAACCAGAGGTCTGGCGGACGGTATAAATGCCATACGGCATATCCTTTGTCTGGGCAAAACCGTTCTCGTCACATGTCAGCACATCACGCTCGGTTTCCTTTGCATTTTCATAGCTGCCTGCGGATTTGAGGAACACTTCAAATACCGCACCTTCTTCGGGTGTTTCAATCTGGGTTTCCCCGTTATCCGTATGCTTGATGAGTGCGATATTGCCTTTGATGACCTGTTCATTCACATCGTTTTCGGTACTGTTCAGCTCTACCGTGTATAGCTCTGGTTCTGCACCTACCTTGTGGATTGCGGTATCCAGAAGATACCCCTCGGACGGGCTGATTTCACGGACAGTCCAATCATTATCACAGATATAATACTTGGTCGTAAACTGACCGTTTTCATCAGTCGTGTAGGTGTCAATCAGTTCCTCACCCTTATAGATGCCGTAAACCGCACCTGCAAGGGAAGCATTGCCCTGCGGAGAACCTGTTTCTGCATCGGTCTTTGTCACAGTCACTTGGAATTTCTTCAATACATTGTCGAAGCTGCGTTTTGTGACCTTGTTCCATTCAATCGGAGCTGTCTGGGAAGCAGGAACGACATAGCGGACTGCGGTATCCACTTCCTCAACCACATACGGGGTATCGCCGCTGATAAGGACATTTTCAAACTTAGCCAGACCGTTTTTATCAGTCACGGCATACTCGTCAACAGGCAAGCCGCTTAAAGATGTGCCGTAAAGGTGGAATTTCATTCCCTCCACCAGATTGTCCTCGGAAGTCTTGACGATTTCCAGACTGCCACGCTTCAAAGTGTTGCTGAAGGTCACAGTAGAGGTTTTCCCTCCGATAAGGGTTACGGTCTGGGTTTTCTGCGGCTCATAACGGTCAATGGACTGTTCTGTGACCGTATAAGTGCCAGGGAATAATCCCTCCACGGAGACAGAGCCATCCTTTCCTGTCTTAACTGTTTTATTGAAGTTATCACCTTTGATTGTAAAAGAGATGCCCTCCACAACTCCGTCCTCAGAAGTCTTTTTGAGGGCAATCGTGCCTGTCGGCGTTTCGATATTGATATATGCAGACACGGTATCAACATTTTCCACACCTGTTACCAAGTCCTGTAAGTTTGGGTCGCCATAGGCAATGAGCTTTGCACTGCTGCTGACCGTCGGCACATTGTTCCTCTTTGCCGTAATGCGGATAGAACCGCTGATTGCTACGGTAGAGCTGATTGTCAATTTATTTCCAGACTTCGATACACTCACATTGCTGTCAGAGCTTGAAAAGCTGTAATCAGAAAGGATGCCGTTGCTGTCTGTCAATGTGATGCTGTACTTTCCGTCCTTGTAGGCAAGCTCCTTTGTGATGTCATTCTTACCGCCCGACATAAAGCTCGGAATGGTGTTATGCTCACGCAGCATTGCAACAATCTGGTCATACACTGCCCTTGCTCCGCTGTTGGCATAATTTGAACCGAAGTGCAGGCTGTAAACGGTAGTGCTTGTCTGGTTATATGAGCCTGTGGCTTCACGGCAGCCTGTGACAAACTCCCAAACGAGTGTCTGCGTGGCAAGCCATTTTTCATCATCACTTCCCGACAGATTATTTCGGTTGCCCTGATACCCATAGAGCAGGGCAAGCCCAACCGCCTTTTTCTGATTGGCTGAAAGGGCGTTCCAAGTATCAGAGGAAGCCTTTTTCAAGGTGTTTCCTGTTTTCAGCGGTACTCCCGGCTGAATACAAAACGCATTCTCACCGTCCACAAACATACGGTACTTATAATTTCCCGTTCCGCCTGCGGTATAGCCGCCGATATTCGCACTGGAATTGTACCTCATCGCATTACCGTTGCTGTCATAGGTGTGGGAAAAGGAAATCGTCCCGATGTCACCCGCAGCAAACGCCGTCGCAGGCATTATGGATAATGCCGTGACCGCAGCCATTACAAAAGCCGCAGCCTTTTTGAACAATTTAGGGATTTTCATAGTTACCTCCTGTAATTTGGATTGAATATTTTGCCTTACTGACCGAAAAAAGCTGCCCGTTATGGACAGCTTAAAGTATTTCTTTTCTCGGATAGTTACTGGCAGTAGTTAGGGGGTGAGGTGTGGAGAGGGGGAATCCAAAATAATGGCTATCCACTCAAATGGGCAGACCTCGCCCTCGGTGTGTGGCTATCTCTCGTGAGCCTTGTTCCGCTGCAAGTGTCGGTTATAAAACTCCAACGCCTTGACAACAAAATCCGTTTCCTGCCCTCTGGGAACAGTCTTTGGAATGAGCTTGGTTATCCTCTCGTCACGGAAAGCAGGTTTTTCCTTCTGATTGGGCTTTTCTTCCTCCATAATGGACTGGATAACCTCGGAATTGAGCTTGCCATCTTGGTTATACTTCTTCATTTTGATAGCCTGTGCCAATGACGGGGTAGCATCGTTGTACTCCATTGCTTCAAGCAGGGTGTATTGCTGTTCCTCGGTCAGATAGGAAATTTCAACCGCAGGACGAAAAGCAATCTGCCTTTCATCTACCATTTGCAGGATTTCGGGTACAAGCTCCGTTAGACGGATATAGCGGAAGATTTGATTTTTGCTTTCACCGACTTTTTCGGCAAGTTCATCACTTGAAGTAGCGAACTCAGAATTATTACCCACTGGGGAATAATTTTCTTTTGCGGGTCTGCCTGCCTGTCGTTTCATAGCTTCCAACCGCATTTTATACGCAAAGGCTTTTTCACTTGGTAGAATAACGGAGCGTTGGAGATTACTTTCCACCATCACAATAATGGCTTCGTCACGGGTAAGCTCTTTAACCTCGCATTTCAGCATTTCAAGCCCCGCAAGTTCACAAGCCTTTTTTCGCCTGTGACCGCTGATAATCTCATACCGTCCGTCCTCTTTTAAGCGAACTGTCGCAGGGGTCATTACACCGTTTCGCTTGATACTCTCGACAAGCTGTTCCATATCCTCGTCCATTAAAACCTTGAATGGGTGGTCTGGAAACTCGTCAATCTCCGATATGGGAATATCCCTTATCTTAGAGAGCTTTGCTTCCTCACGGCTTTCGTCCGTTTGGAAAAGGTCATCGTATGCGGTCAGCTCGATTTTGGTTTCTCTGCTTCTCGCCAATCTCTGCCACCTCCTTTCCTAACTGCTCATAGGCTACGGCAACCTTGCCGCTTTTGTCGTAAGCAAAAATACTTTTGCCTTCTGCGGTAGCTTCCACCGCACGGATAGAATGTGGTATCTCGGTATCAAACACCTTGATTTTCTGACCATATGCACTTTTGACAGTTGCCGTAATTTCCTTAGAAATGTTGGTACGGGGCATTACCATAGTCATTAAGATACCGTCTATCCGCAGCTTTGGGTTGATTTGCCGCTTGACCCTTGATACGGAGCGAAGCAAAAGCTCCAGACCTTTAGCCGAGAGATAGTGGGGCTGTGTCGGGATAATTACACTGTCAGCCGCCGCCAGAGCATTGATGGTTATCATGCCTAAGCTCGGCATACAATCAATAAGCACATAATCGTAATGCTTTTTAACCTCATTGACATAGGTTTTCAGCACACGCTCACGGCTCATTACATTGATTAGCCTTACCTCAAAGCCCGACAGCTCAATGTTTGACGGAAGTAGGTCAACGCCCTCGCTGTGGTGGATAATACCCTGTGAAACATCAAGTGTTTTATCGTCTATGATGTTCTGCATCACAGTAGAGAGCGTTATGGGAATATCGTCTGGTCTGTTATAACCCAGAGCCATCGTGAGATTTGCCTGTGCATCGGCATCAATCAGCAGGACTTTTTTACCCTGCTGCACCAGACTTACACCCAGATTGACCGCTGTGGTTGTTTTTCCGACACCACCCTTCTGGTTAGTCAGAGCAATTACTTTGCAATTTGACATAGATGCGTCCTCCTTTCACATAGATTTAGCCACTTTGTCAAGGTAGCTATGTAAACAGTACCAGAGAACGCAAAAAAGCCGCCTATTCTTAAAATCAATAAGAATAAGCGGCTTCGTAATTTGCCTTAGACATATTCAATTTTCATTCTCTTGGTCGGTGCATTTATGACCTTTAAAATAAGCTCGTCAATACAATCCGTATATCTGCCTTGCTGAATAAGCTGATTTTTTAACTCTACAAGGCTATGTATTAAAAGTTTTTTTTCGTGGCTATCCAAATACAGATGATTAAATTTCTCTCTCATAAGCACACCTCCACTTCTTTAGCTTCATTATATTTGAAAACAGGGGAAAGGACAAATCTGCAAAAGGGACAAAAAATAAGCGTACCACTATTTCTAATGATACGCTTATCATATTTAACTGTTAATCAAGGTCTATGAATACCCTTACAGTGGTATCTCTCCACTGATTTTTCCTTACATACTGTCCGTTAGCCTTTCGGTAGGCTGCTGCCTGCTCGAAACTAAGCGGCAATTCAAAGGAAAGAGAACTCCTACCTATTTGCGATAGCCGCCTGTGCGGCGGCCAGACGGGCGATGGGGACACGGAAGGGGGAGCAGGAGACGTAGTCCAGGCCGATCCGGTGGCAGAACTCCACGGAGACGGGGTCGCCGCCGTGTTCGCCGCAGATGCCATAGTGCAGGTGACGGCCGGTGGCCTTGGCCTTGGAGACGGCCATTTCCATCAGAACGCCCACGCCGGTCTGATCCAGCTTGGCAAAGGGATCGTTCTCGAAGATCTTGGCATCGTAGTAGGCGTTCAGGAACTTGCCTGCATCGTCACGGGAGAAGCCGAAGGTCATCTGAGTCAGGTCGTTGGTGCCGAAGCAGAAGAACTCGGCCTCCTGGGCAATGGCATCGGCAGTCAGGCAGGCACGGGGGATCTCGATCATGGTGCCCACTTCATACTTCAGTTCCACACCGGCCTTGGCGATTTCGGCATCGGCGGTCTTGACCACCACGTTCTTAACGAACTTCAGTTCCTTCACGTCGCCCACCAGGGGGATCATGATCTCAGGAACCAGATCCCAGTTGGGATGGTTCTGCTTGACCTTCAGAGCAGCCCGGATGACGGCTCTGGTCTGCATGGCGGCAATCTCAGGATAGGTGACAGCCAGACGGCAGCCGCGGTGGCCCATCATGGGGTTGAACTCATGCAGGGAAGCAATGATGTCCCGGATCTGGTGAACGGTCTTGCCCTGAACGGCAGCCAGAGCGGCAATGTCCTCCTCAGTGGTGGGAACGAACTCATGCAGAGGGGGATCCAGGAAGCGGATGCAAACCGGCATACCGCCCATGGCCTCGTACAAGCCCTCAAAGTCAGCCTGCTGCATGGGCAGGATCTTCTCCAGAGCGGCCTCCCGCTCTTCCACGGTGTCGGCGCAGATCATTTCCCGGAAGGGTCCGATACGGCCTTCCTCAAAGAACATGTGCTCGGTACGGCACAGGCCGATGCCCTGAGCGCCCAGCTGACGAGCCTTGATGGCATCTCTGGGGGAGTCGGCATTGGTGCGAACCTGCATCCGGCGGAACTTGTCGGCCCACTTCATGATGCGGCCGAACTCACCGGCGATCTCGGCATCCCGGGTGGGGATGATGCCATCATAAATCTTACCGGTGGAGCCGTCCAGGGACAGGTAATCGCCCTCGTGGAAGGTCTTTCCGGCCAGAGTGAACTGCTTGTTCTCCTCGTCCATCTTGATCTCGGTGCAGCCGGAGACGCAGCAGGTGCCCATGCCACGGGCCACAACGGCTGCGTGGGAGGTCATGCCGCCGCGGACGGTCAGAATGCCCTGTGCGGACATCATGCCTTCGATATCCTCTGGAGAGGTCTCCAGGCGAACCAGAACCACCTTTTCGCCCCGGGCAGCCCAGGCCTTGGCATCCTCAGCGGAGAAAACGATCTTGCCGCAGGCAGCTCCGGGAGAGGCAGCCAGGGCCTTTCCGATGGGCTGAGCAGCCTTCAGCGCATCGGCATCAAACTGGGGATGCAGCAGGGTATCCAGGGTTCTGGGCTCGATCATTGCCACGGCCTTCTTCCGGTCGATCATGCCCTCGTCCACCAGGTCGCAGGCGATCTTCAGAGCGGCGGGAGCGGTACGCTTGCCGTTACGGGTCTGGAGCATATAGAGCTTGCCGTTTTCCACGGTGAACTCCATGTCCTGCATATCCCGGTAGTGCTCCTCCAGGATCTGGCAGACCTTCTGGAACTGCTCAAAAGCCTCAGGGAACTTGTCAGCCATTTCGGAAATGGGCATGGGGGTACGGACACCGGCCACCACGTCCTCGCCCTGAGCGTTGGTCAGGAACTCACCGAACAGCTTCTTTTCGCCGGTGGCAGGGTTGCGGGTAAAGGCAACGCCGGTGCCGCAGTCGTCGCCCATGTTGCCGAAGGCCATGGACTGGACGTTGACGGCAGTACCCCAGGAGTAGGGGATATCGTTTTCCCGGCGGTAGACATTGGCGCGGGGGTTATCCCAGGAGCGGAACACGGCCTTGACGGCACCCACCAGCTGCTCTTTGGGGTCGGAGGGGAATTCCGCACCGATCTTGCCGCGGTACTCCGCCTTGAACTGGCCAGCCAGCTCCTTCAGATCCTCAGCAGTCAGCTCCACGTCCTGGGTGACGCCTCTGGCTTCCTTCATCTGGTCAATGAGGGTTTCAAAGTACTTCTTGCCCACTTCCATGACCACGTCGGAGTACATCTGGATAAACCGGCGGTAGCAGTCCCATGCCCAGCGGGGGTTGCCGGACTTGGCAGCCAGGACTTCCACCACGTCCTCGTTCAGACCCAGGTTCAGGATGGTATCCATCATACCGGGCATGGAGGCGCGGGCGCCGGAACGGACGGAGACCAGCAGCGGGTTCTCCTTGTCACCGAACTTCTTACCGGTGATCAGCTCCAGTCTTTCTACATAATACATAATCTCGGCCATGATCTCGTCATTGATCTTCCGGCCGTCCTCGTAATACTTGGTGCAGGCTTCCGTGGTGATGGTGAAGCCCTGAGGGACGGGCAGACCGATATTGGTCATTTCTGCCAGGTTGGCACCCTTGCCGCCCAGCAGCTCCCGCATGGAACCGTTGCCTTCCGTGAACAGATAGACATACTTGTGAGACATAAAATACCCCTTTCAATCTCAGGTAGCATTTTCTCCTGAAATTTTATATTTTCGCCCAAATAGTATATCACGAGGCGGCTTGCTATGCAAATATTTTTTGCCATTTATTCATTTTTTCGTTAAATGCACCAAGTTATCCCTTTCTTTTTTGGCAGATTCAGCAGTTGACTTGCAAGAAAAAGAGCCTGCTGCGGAAAATGCAGCAGGCTCTTTGGATCCTTTGAGGTTGAAACAGCAGTCTTCGGGAATCAGCCCTTGACCGCACCCATGGCCATACCCTTAACAAAGTCCTTCTGAACGATGAGGGTCAGGATCACCACCGGGATCAGCGTGACCAGGGAGGTGGCAGCCATGGGGCCCCAGGCCAGGCCCCGGTCGGTGATGAAACCGGCAATGACCACCGGAAGGGTCTTTGCCTTGTTGATGCTCAGGATCACGGCAAACAGGAATTCATTCCAGGTGGCCGTGAAGGTCAGGATTGCCGAAGCCACCAGGCCGGGCTTGGTGATGGGCAGGATCACATGGAAGAACCGATGGACAAAACCGGAGCCGTCCAGCATGGCCGATTCCTCCAGCTCATAGGGCACCTGTTCAAAGAAGCCCATCATCAGCCAGATCACCAGAGGCAGGTTGAAGCTGGTGTTCATAATGATCATGGCAAGCAGGGTGTCGATCAGGTGCAGGCTGCGCATCACCAGATACACAGGGATGGCGGTGGCAATGGCAGGGTACATTTTCTGAACCATAAACCACAGGCCAAACAGATTCTTGGTCTTTCTGCCCAGAGGGCCCCGCTGGACTGCGTAAGCGGCCATGGAACCGACGAGCAGGGTGATGACCGTGGTCACCACGGCAATGGTGGCGGAATTGATCAGGTTCCCCAGCAACTGATTCTTGGAGAACACATCCACAAAGTGATCCAGCGTGAATTCACTGGGGAAGAACACAGGAGGATAGGAGCGGTGATCCCGATCCAGCTTAAATGCGCTGAGGGTCAGCCAGTACAGGGGGAAGATCACACCCACCAGGGAGAAAATCAGCAGGATCCACTTTACATAGGGGCCTGCAAAGTTGCTGATAACATAGTCCGTGGATGCCTGATCCTTGGTCTTACGACGCTTTACCATACGTTCTCCTCCTCTCTCTTTCTCAGTCTCAGGAAGAACAGGGTGATGAATGCCATGACCAGAACGAATACGATGGCCAGGGCTGCGGCATAGCCTGCATCATAGTATTTCAGGCCCTGCTTGTAAATGAAGTTGGGCAGCATTTCCGTTGCGGTGCCCGGGCCGCCGTTGGTCATGGTGTACACCGTATCAAAGACCTTGAAGGCATCGGTAAAGCGCATCATCACCACGATCACCAGAACCGGCTTGATCAGAGGCAGGACGATCTTCCAGAAGATCTGCCGGGGGGTGGCACCGTCCACCAGCGCCGCCTGAATGCAGTCCTGGGGCAGCGCCTTCAAACCGGCGGCGCAGATCACGGTGACCCAGGGGGTCAGCTGCCAGACGTTGACCAGCAGCACAGAAACCTTCGCCATGGTGGGATCCGCCAGCCACTGCACTCCCTCCACCCCGAAAAAGCTCAGAAAATAATTCAGAACGCCGGTGGAGGAATCCATCATCATTCTCCACAGGGTACCGATGGCAACAGGGGCCATGATCATGGGGATCATGAAAATGGAGGTTGCCACCCGGGACCACATGCTGTCCGAGCAAATGACCATGGCCACCATCAGGCCCAGGACTACCTCCAGGGCCACGGAAATAAAGGCAAAGGTCAGGGTGTTCAGGGTGCTGGTGTGCAGCATGGTGTCGCTGAACATTCTGACGTAGTTATCCAGACCAACAAACACCGGTACCTGGTTGGGCAGGTTCAGCTTGAGACGGAAGAAGCTGAGGTAGACGGAGTACAGCAGCGGGAACAGGGCCGTTACCGCCAAGAATATCAGAGTCGGCATCAGAAATGCCCAGCAGGCGAATTTTTCACTTCTCCTTTTTTGCAATTTCATAGGGGCATCACCTTTTCTTATAGTGGTTGTTTTGATAAAATTTGGCCGGAGAAGGATATTCTCCGGCCAAAGGGGATCTGCAATGGTTTAGGGAAGCTCTGATTAAATCGGCAAGAGCTGGCAGCGAGAGATTTTGTTCTCAGGCAAGGTTTGGAAAAGGTCGGAATACTGTATGTACTCGCAAGGAGTATGCCGCATCCGTAAGCCAGCTTGCGCTGGCAACGGCTGCGCTATATTTCCCGTTTTCCAAACCGCAGACTGGGGGCAAAAGATCCGCTGCCCAGCCGCAGACGATTTATTCAGAGTTTCCTTAGTGGTTGTAGTTCTTGATGCCGGCCTCGGGGGGAGAGTTCTTCAGTGCGGCAGTCAGTGCCTCATTCAGCTGCTTGACAGCATCCTCCAGACCGATCTGATCGGACAGGTAGGAGCCGACGATGGTGTTGATCATGGAGTCAGCTTCCACGGAAGCAGGGATCCGCCACCACATATTGGCAGTATTCAGAGCTTCCCGGACAGCCTTGAAATCAGCCATCTTTCCCTGCTCCCAGAAAGCCTTCCGGGGGGAGAAGATCGCGAACTCGTCATAGAACTGATCCTGCATCTCAGCGCTGGTGTACATCTTAATCCACTCCCAGGCCAGATCCTTGTTCTTGGAACCGGCAGGGATTGCCACGTCCCATGCGGACAGCAGGGTCAGGCCGGTCTTTTCGGCGGGCAGGACATCCAATGCCCATTTGCCGACGATCTTGGACTGTGTGGGGTCATCGGCTCTCTGGGTCACGCCCAAAGTGGGCCAGGTCTCACAGACGGCAGCCTTGCCGTCCAGGAATGCCTGAATGGATTCGTCAACGCCCCAAGCCAGGTTGGCAGGATCGGACAGAGCCTTCAGCGCATACAAGTGCTCCAGAGCGGCCCGGGTCTCAGGGCTGTCGATGGTGACATTCCAGTCCTCATCTGCCCAGTTGCCGCCCATGGACCACAAGACATAGTCAAACACGCCGCCCAGCTGACCGGCCACTTCGGAAACGGTCACGCCGTAAACGCCGTTGGCAGGATCATTGACCTTGGCCAGCGCTTCCCGGTAGCCTTCCCAGGTGTCGGGGATGCCGTCAGGCAGCAGATCGGTGCGGTAGGCAAAGACCTGAGGGGTGTTGGCGTTGGGGATACCAACATAGGTGCCCTGCCACTGGCCGCAGTTTGCCAGCACGTTGTCGATCCACACGGTCATATCGTAGTTGTCCCGTTCAACATAGCTGTTCAGGGGTTCCAGGAAGGGGGCAAATTCACCGTCCCACTGGGATGCCACGTCGATAACATCATAGGAGCCGGTCATGGAGGTCAGGTCCAGCAGGGCCTTCTCGTGCAGGGTCAGGTAGGGGTAGTCAACGACTTCCACCTTGGCGCCGGTAGCCGCCTCGAATTCGGCAGCCATGCTGCGGGCAGCATCGGCATAGACACCGGACATGTACAGTACAGTCAGGGTCTGACCGGCATAGGGCAGGCCGTCCGCCTTGGCATCATTCTTGGGAGCAGGTGCCTGAGAGCCGCCGCAGGCTGTCATGGAAAAGACCATAACCAGTGCCAGCAGCAATGCGAGCAGTTTCTTCATAATTTTTCCTCCTAACAACATAGATGCGATGCGCCGGTGCTTCCTCATCACCAGCCGCCGGAAATACAACGCTTTGGTCGACATTCCTAAATAATATTATCCTTAACACAGCTTTAAAAGTCAATAGTGACAAAACCTAAAAAAGCGCTCCCCAATTTGTGCATAATTTCATACAAAAAGCGCATCTTCGTCATTCGCTCTCAAAGCAAAAAAGGGCCCGCCGCTTTTGCGGCAGGCCCACAGGGTATCGAATTGAAATTAATATGCGATCTTGGCGGTGATATATTCCTTCAGCTGGCTGATGGGGATACGCACCTGCTCCATGGTGTCCCGGTCACGGACGGTGACACAGTTGTCGGCAGGGGTGTTCTCGTCGCCCACGGTCTGGAAGTCCACGGTGATGCACAGGGGGGTGCCGATCTCGTCCTCACGGCGATAGCGCTTGCCGATGGAACCGGCATCGTCGAAGTCCACCATGAAGTCCCGGGACAGCTCGCGGTAGATTTCCTCGGCCTTGGGGCTGAGCTTCTTGCTCAGAGGCAGCACGGCAGCCTTGAAGGGAGCCAGAGCGGGATGGAAACGCATAACGGTGCGGATATCCTCCTTGCCGTTCTTGTCGGTGCCCACCACTTCCTCGTCGTAGGCCTCGCACAGGAAGGCCAGGGTCACACGGTCGCAGCCCAGAGAAGGCTCCACAACGTAGGGGATATAGTGCTCGTTACGCTCCTGGTCAAAGTAGGTCATATCCTTGCCGGAGGTCTTTTGGTGAGCGGTCAGGTCGAAGTTGGTACGGGAAGCCACGCCCCACAGCTCGCCCCAGCCGAAGGGGAAGACGAACTCGAAGTCGGTGGTGGCGTTGGAATAGTGGGACAGCTCCTCAGGCTCATGGTCACGCAGGCGCAGGTTCTCGTCCCGGATGCCCAGATCCAGCAGCCACTTGTGGCAGTAATCCTTCCAGTAGGCGAACCACTCCAGCTCGGTGCCGGGCTGGCAGAAGAACTCCAGTTCCATCTGCTCGAACTCGCGGGTACGGAAGGTGAAGTTGCCGGGGCTGATCTCGTTACGGAAGGACTTGCCCACCTGGCAGATGCCGAAGGGCAGCTTCCGGCGGGTGGTACGCTGGACATTCTGGAAGTTGACGAAAATGCCCTGTGCCGTCTCCGGACGCAGGTACACCACGTTCTTGGCATCCTCGGTAACGCCCTGGAAGGTCTTGAACATCAGGTTGAACTTGCGGATATCGGTCCAGTCAAAGCCGCCGCAGGAGGGGCAGCCGATGTGATGCTCGTTGATGAAGGCAACCATGTCCTCCTGGCTCATGGCATCCACGCTGTGCTCCAGGTGGAAGTCATTCTTCTGGCACCAGTCCTCAATGACCTTATCGGCGCGGAAGCGCTCCTTACAAGCCTTGCAGTCCATGAGAGGATCGGAAAATCCACCCACATGGCCGGAGGCCACCCAGGTCTGGGGATTCATCAGGATGGCAGCGTCCATACCCACGTTATAGGGGTTCTCCTGGACGAACTTTTTCCACCATGCCTTCTTGACGTTGTTCTTCAGCTCCACACCCAGAGGGCCGTAGTCCCAGGTGTTGGCCAGGCCGCCGTAGATCTCACTGCCGGCAAAGATAAAGCCGCGGTTCTTGCACAGATTGGCAACCTGTTCCATGGTCTTGTCGATGTTTTTCATTTTCATTTCCTCCCAACTCTTTATTCGATATTGGATTATCATTATAGCGAATATCCTGATAAAAATCAAGCACTATATTGAAAATACAGATAATTAGGGAAGCTCTGATTAAATTGGCAAGAGCTGGGAGCGAGAGATTTTGTCCCAAGATAAAGTTTGGAAAACGCAGGAATACTGGATGTACCCGCAAGGGGTATGCCGCATCCGTAAGCCAGCTTACGCTGGCAACGGCTACGCTATATTTCAAGTTTTTCAAACTGCAATATTGGGGCAAAAGATCCACTCGTCAGCGCCGACGATTTATTCAGAGTTTCCTTAGGGTTCTGCGTCAACAGCAGGTTCCTGATAACGGAACGCCTCTCCCAGGTCGGAGATCATGGCCTCGTACACACGCTCACCGATCTGAACGGTGGTCAGGCCCTTCAGTTCCTCGGCGGGGATCACCTCCACCAGATGCACAGGCACATCGGTGTGCTTCAGCTTTGCCATGTTCTTGAAGATCTGCCGGGTGTTTTGCAGGGTACAGATCACAATGGGCACATTGGCCTTCTGGGCGATCTTGAACACGCCGTTGCGGAAGTGGTGCAGCTTGCCGTCCTTGCTGGTGTAGCCCTCGGGGAACACACAGACGGAGACCTTGTCCTCCTTGAGAAGCTGGATGCACTTGAGGATGGTTTTCAGCGCCGCCCGGTCATTGTTCCGGTCGATGGGCTGGCACAGGATCTTGTGCATGATCTTACCCACAAGGAACACCGAATCATTCTCCTGCTTGGTCACAAAAGCCAGCTGGCTGTTTTTGAAGCAGTGCAGCAGCACACCGGGGTCGGCGATGAACAGGTGGTTGCACACCAGCAGGAACCGGCCATCGGTGGGAACCTTTTCCAGGCCCTGGGTATGCAGGCGGATGCCCACAATGGAGATCAGAGCCTCGATGTAGGGGTGCATGAGGCGGCGGAAAAACCGGCTGTCCTCCTCCTGGGGCTTGCTCATATCCACCGTGGCACAGCAGATCCACAAAAACAGGACAGACAGCAGCAGCAGTCCCAGGTCAAAGCCCAGAAACAGCAGGGGCAGGGACCAAACCGGGGTGCCCGCCACAAAAAATACCAGCGCAGCCAGGACAAGTGCCAGCAGCGCAATTCCTTTCAGAAGCAAAAAAATCCCTCCAGAGTTATCATCGTGACAGTATTATACTCCCATTTTTCAAAACAAACAAGTATTATTTCCATTTCCTGAGAAATTTCATGTTCCTCTGGAAATGATCCCAAAAAAATGTTATAATGGAGGGTACGAAATCCGTGCGCCCGGTCGGATGCCGAACGCACCTGAAAACCACGGGAGGTATCCTTATGAGATCCACGCAATCTGACCGCCGCCTGCCGCTGCTGGCCGCCGCCCTGGGCGTACTGACCCTGGCCCTTCGCACCGGTCTGATCCTGATAGGAACGGACGAGAAGGGACTTCTGGTTCCCTGGCATCCCCTGGCGATTCTGACCTGGGCAGCTGCCGCCGGCACAGTCGTTTATTTCGTTCTGACCCTCCGCCGGAAACCCGGCTCCCAGCTGTATGCAGATAACTTTTCTGCCAGCACCCCTGCCGCTCTGGGCTGCTTTGCCCTGGCCGCCGGGATCGCCCTGACGGTGCTTCCGGCATGGTCCGGCGCTTCCAAAATCGGGCTGGCCCGGAATCTCTTTGGAATCCTGGCAGTGCCCAGCCTGATTTGGGCAGGGATCCTGCGCCGTCGGGGACAGCCCCCCTTCTTCCTGGGGAATGTGTGCGTGTGCATCTACTTTACCCTCTATGCCGTCAGTCACTACCGCCCCTGGTGCAGCCAGCCCCAGCTGCAATGGGTGTTCTTCTCCGCGGCGGCCCTGCTGCTGCTTTGCCTGTTTGCCTACGCCCAGGCCGCCTTTGCCGCCGATATGGGAAGCGGCCGGATGCAGCCTTTGACCGGACTGCTGGCAGGGTTCTGCGCCATTGCCGCCATCCCCGGCGGAGACGATCCTCTGCTTTTGCTGTGCAGCGCCCTGTGGGCACTAAGCAACCTGTGCCGGATCCAGCCTGATACCGAGGAAACCCGCCATGAAGCTGCCTGATTCCGTTCGGCGGTGCATTGACCGGCTGGAGGATGGAGGCTACAGCACCTATGCCGTGGGCGGCTGTGTCCGGGATGCCTGCCTGGGGCTGACACCCCACGACTATGACCTGTGCACCGCCGCCCTGCCGGAGGAAATGCAGCGGCTCTTTGCCGACCATTCCCTGGTGCTGGCAGGGGTGAAGCACGGAACCGTGGGGGTCATTACCGAAGACGGCGTGGTGGAGATCACCACCTTCCGCCAGGAGGGGGACTATTCCGACAGCCGCCACCCGGCCTGGGTACAGTTCGTTCCCAATGTGGAGGCAGATTTGGCCCGCCGGGATTTTACCGTCAACGCCATGGCCTACTCCCCCACCCGGGGCTTTGCCGATCCCTTTGGGGGCCGGGAGGATCTGAAAAACGGGATCCTCCGGGCTGTGGGAGATCCTGCCGCCCGATTTCAGGAGGATGCTCTGCGGATCTTACGGGGGGTGCGGTTTGCCGTCCGCTTCCACCTGACCGTGGCACCGGAGACGGAAAAAGCCATGAATGCCCTGGCCTGGCGGATAGACAAGCTGGCCCGGGAGCGGGTATTTGAGGAGCTATGTCAGCTGCTGCCTCTGGTCAACGCCCAGGATCTGATCCGCTTTGCCCCGGTGATCACCGAGGCCATTCCCGAAATGAAGCCTATGGTGGGCTTTGACCAACATTCTCCCCACCATGCCTATGATGTCTACACCCACACTGCCCTGGTCACCGAGGGTGTTCCGGGACAGCTGGTGGTGCGGTGGGCGGCGCTGCTTCACGATGTGGGCAAGCCTGCCAATTTTTCCCTGGATGCCGAGGGCCGGGGCCACTTTATCGGCCACGCCCAAAAGGGTGCCCAGATCGCTGACGGCATCCTGCTTCGCTTAAAAGCTCCCGCCGCCCTGCGGCAGCAGGTGGTGCTGCTGATCGCCCAGCACATGACCCTGCTGGCCCCGGACAAAAAGCTGCTGCGCCGCCGCCTTGCCCAGTACGGCTGGCAGACGGTGCAATTCCTGCTGGATTTGCAGCGGGCGGATTTTGGCAACAAGGGCGTTCTGGGGGTCACCCCGGATTTTGACGGGATCCAGCACCTTTTGCAGGTCATCGCCCAGGAAAACGCCTGCCTGTCCTTAAAGGATCTGGCAGTCAACGGCAATGACCTGCTGGCTCTGGGCTATACCGGGCGGCAGATTGGCGTCCGGCTGAATCGGCTGCTGGAGCTGGTGCTGGAGGAAAAATGTGAAAATACCAAGCCGGCCCTGTTGGCTGCGCTGAAAAATCTGCAACAAACAGGAGGGAACGACCATACATAACTCTCAGAAAAAGAAGGGTCAGAGCCTTCTTACCAAGCTTCTCATTTCCGCCATCACCCTGATCCTCTGTGCGCTGGGTGTTCTGCTTCCCCAGGAGGAGGGGGAAACGCTGCCGGTTTCCGGCGGCAGTCTCACCGTCCACTTTATTGACGTGGGTCAGGCGGACTGCGCTCTGCTGGAGTGCGGCGGACAGACCATGCTCATTGACGGCGGCAACGTGGATGACGGCCAGCTGGTAGTATCCTATCTGGATCAGATGGGGGTGCAGAAGCTCAACTATGTGGTTTGCAGCCACGCCCATGAGGATCATGTGGGCGGACTGGCCGCCGTGCTGGCAAAATATCCGGCTGACAGGGTCTATTCTCCGGTGACGGAGTATTCCTCCAAAGCTTTCTCCAACTTTGCCAAAAAGGCCCAGGCCCAGGGGCTGTCCCTCACCGTTCCCAGTCCCGGAGATCGCTTTCCCCTGGGAGATGCCAGTGTGGTGATCCTGGGGCCGGTGAAGGAATATGAGCAGACCAACAACACCTCCATCGTCCTGAAGGTCAGCTACGGCCAGAGCGATTTCCTCTTTACCGGGGATATGGAGACCACCGCCGAACGGGATATGCTGGACTACTGGCAGGATCAGGGCTTTGAAGCGGAGGTGCTGAAGGTGGGCCACCATGGCTCCAACACCTCCAGCGGCTACCGTCTGCTGTACTACACCGACCCGGACTACGGCGTGATCTCCGTGGGCACCGGAAACAGCTACGGCCACCCCCACGAGGAACCCCTGTCCCGCTTCCGGGATGCGGGAATGGTGATCCTGCGCACCGACGAGCTGGGGCATATCATCGCCCGCACCGACGGTCAGGATATCACCTTCACCTGGCAGAACCAGAACGCCCAACCGGCAGATGTGGAGCCGGGGGACGGCACCGACTTTTACGGAAACAAAAAGTCCCACAAATTCCACGATGCATCCTGCAAAAATCTTCCCAGCGAACAAAACCGCATTGTATTTTCCAACTACGGACAGGCCATCGCCCAGGGCTATGAGCCCTGCGGCAGCTGCATCCGCTAAACCCAAGGAGGTTATCTATGTCCCGTAAACAAGACAACACCGGTCTGAAAATCCTTTTGATTTTTCTCATCGTCTGCTTTCTTGCTGCCACCGGCTTTCTGATCAAATTGTCTCTGGATCTTCCCAGCAACCCTCCCCAGACCCGCCCAGCCGGAACCGGCACCGTCCTACCCCAGCAGACCCAGCCCCCGGCCACCCAGGCTCCCACCACCGAGGCCACCCAGCCTCAGCCAGAGCATGTGGTATCCACCGCCACCATCAGCGTGCAGGGGGATTTGCTGATGCACAAGCCCATTTTTGCGGATAATTCCATTATTGCCCAGCGGGGCATGGACTTTTCTCCGATTTTCCAATACACCCGGGATCTGATCCAGGGCTATGACTTTGCCATTGCCAACCTGGAGACCACCTTCGGCGGGGACAGCTTCCCCTATCAGGGAAACCCCAGCTTCAACTGCCCGGATCAATTCCTGGACAGCATTGTGTCTGCCGGCTATGATATGCTTCTGACTGCCAACAACCACAGCTACGACACCCAGATGACCGGCATCACTCGCACCCTGGAAAAGGTTCGGGGAGCAGGGCTGAAAACCCTGGGCAGCCGGATGAATGAAGAAGAAAAACGCTACGACATTGTGGAGGTCAACGGCATCCGCATCGGCATGATCTGCTACACCTATTCCAGCGGTCTGTCCGAGGACGGCCGTCCCCGGCTCAACGGCAACAGCCCCATGGAAAAGCCCGCTCTGATCAACTGGTTCTACAACCGCAACCCGGAAAAAATGTACGGCGAGGTCAAACAGATCCTGGAGGATATGCGCCGGGAGGGTGTGGATGTGACCATGATGTTCCTGCACTGGGGCGAGGAGTATCAGTTGACACAAAACTATCTTCAGAATGCCCAGTCCCAGGCCCTGTGCGATCTGGGCATTGATGTGCTGGTGGGGGGGCATCCCCACGTTGTCCAGCCGGTGGCTCTGCTGACCTCTGCCACTGACCCGGATCACAAGACCATCTGCTTCTACTCCATGGGCAATGCCGTGTCCAACCAGCGTTCCGGCAACATTCCCGCCTGCTCCACCCCCCACACCGAGGACGGCATTCTGGTGGAAGTGACCTTTGAAAAGTATTCCGACGGCACGGTGTATGTTCAGTCGGCGGATGTTCTGCCCACCTGGGTCACCCTGCACCGGCAGAACGGCGGCAACGAATACAACATCATCCCCCTGGACAAGAGCCGGGAGGACAGCTGGCAGACGGATTTCCACCTGGACAGCAACACCTTCGGCGCTGCCCAGCGCTCCTGGGACCGCACCATGAAGATCGTCAGCCAGGGTCTGGAGCAGGTGCAGACCTGGCTTGCCCAGCAGAAGGAAGCCCGGGATGCCCACTATCTGGAGCTGGTCAGCTGATGGCAGAATTTACCATGGCCATTGCCGGACACAGCTTTTCCGTCCGCTCCCTGTTTGACAGCACCCGGGACTACTGCGCCCGGTATCTGACTGAGGACACGCCGGAATTCTGCCTGGCGGTTTTCCGGGAGGAGCTGGCCGCCATGCAGGAGGTGCTGCGGCAGGAGGCACTGGCAGAGGGGATGAAGGTACGAACCTTTTCTGACCCCTTCCTGGAGCGCACCGTCTTGCAGCAAAAAGCGGCGCAGCAGCTGCTGCACCGGGATATCCTGCTGTTTCACGGCAGCGGCCTTGCCCTGGATGAAGAAGGCTACCTGTTCACCGCCGCACGGTGCGGCACAGGCAAATCCACCCACACCCGCCACTGGCAGGCTGTCTTTGGCAGCCGGGTGCGGATGGTCAATGACGACAAGCCCTTTTTGAAGATCACCCCCACAGGCGCAGAGATGTTCGGCGCTCCCTGGAGCGGCAAGCACGGCCTGGATACCAACATCCATGTGCCCTTAAAGGGCCTGTGCATCCTGTCCCGGGGCCCGGAAAACCGGATCTGTCCCCTGTCCCCGGAGCAGGCCCTGCCCATGCTCCTGCACCAGAGCCAGATGCCCCAGGAAAAATCCGATCTGCCCCGGTTTTATGACCTGGTGCAAACCCTGTCCCAAACCGTTCCTCTATGGCAGATGGAATGCACCAACCACCCCCAAGCCGCCGAGGTTGCCGCAGCAGTCATTACGGCACATTCGGGGCGGCACGCCGCACAGTGATATATTTTTGCCCCGGTGATTTCGATGGGCGTAGGGTGGTGCTCCGCGCAGCGAATCAAAATCCAATGATCGCCGGGGGCGATCACACCATAATATAACGGATATCATCCGCCCGCCAACGTTGCAAATTTTTGAGCAGAACCATATTGGCCAAGTGATGTAACAATGTCGCCAATGTACAACGTTTCGACACAATACTGCCAAATTTCAATGGCAAAATGTTTCGTATTGCATTGTCGGCGCTTTGCGCCGACGTTGTTTCCCCACTGGGGAAACAACCGGGCGGCTAATAGCCGCCCCTACGCAGACGGTGCCACCGAATTACCGCCGCAAAAATTTCGTTGCGCTAATGAAGTTTAAAGGATACGCTCTACTACCTTATAAAAAGCACATCCCCCGGCTTTCGCCGGGGGATATTTTTTACAGGCGCTGTGCTGCTTTTCTCCAGTTCAAATGGGAGATATAGAACACAAAGAGGATGCAGCTGACTGTCCAGGTCAGGGGGTAGGCCCAAGAGATCATGCGGAATTCGTGGATGAATTTCAGGATCACCGTCACATAGATGCTGCGCAGGACGCACCAGCAGCCCAGCATGACCACCATGGGGACGGCGGACTTTCCGCAGCCCCGGAGGATACCCGCCGAGCAGTGGGCCAGAGCCAGCATACAGTAAAACAGGGTGTCGATCCGGGCGTGAATGATGCCGTAGGCGATGGCCTCAGGATCGGAGATGAACAGTTTCAGCAGCTGGGGAATGAAAATGTACATCAGAACGCCGGTCAGCTCTGCCGCCGCCATGGCCGCCAGGGTGCCGAAGATCGCGCCCTTCTTGGCTCGCTCCACATTTCCGGCACCCAGGTTTTGGCTGACGAAGGTGGGCAGGGTCATGCTCATGGCCGTCACAGATAGGAAGGCAAAGCCCTCTACCTTAGAATAAGCACCCAGGCCGCTCATGGCATAGGCACCGAAGGAGTTGACATTGGACTGGATGACCACATTGCCCAGGCTGATCACCGCATTCTGAACGCCGGTGGGAAGGCCCTGCCGGATGATCCGGGCCATCATATCCTTGTCCCAGCGCACCAGCCGGAAGTTCAGCCGCAGGTGTTCCTCCGGCTCCCGGCACATTCTGCGCAGGCACAGCACCACACTCAGGCCCTGGGCCAGCACCGTGGCAACCGCCGCACCGGTGACCCCCCAGGGGATCACCGCCACAAGCAGAAGATCCAGCACCACATTGGCGGCGGAGGAAATGGCCAGATAGTACAGCGGCCGCAGACTGTCTCCCTGGGCCTGCATGATGGACATACACACATTGTAAAGCACAATGGTGGTCACGCCGCCAAAATAGATCCGGAAATACTGCAACGAGTAAGGCAGTACCTCGGCCGGGGTCTTCATCCAAACCAGAAGCTTGGGCACGATCAGCAGACCCACCACCGTGGCAATGACGGAAGCCACCAGTCCGAAGAAAACGTCAGTGTGAATAGCCTTTTGAACGTTGGCCTTATCCTGGGCACCAAAGTAGCGGGAGATGACCACACCGCCGCCGATGCCGATGCCGCTGAAAAAGCCGATGATCAAAAAAGTCAGGTTGCCGCCGCTGCTGACCGCCGCAAAGGCGTTGTTGCTGGCAAAGTTGCCAATGACCCAGGCATCGGCCATGTTATAAAACTGCTGCAGTAGCTGCCCCAGAAACAGCGGCATGGCAAAGCGGAGAATCGCACCGGAAATGCTGCCGGAGGTCAGAGCCTGTGTTCTCTTCATGGAATGGGTATGTTTTGCTGCTTGAGAAGATCTCATGGGGCTCCTTTCTGTCTTATGCCTGTGTTGTCAGATGCGCCCCTGTAAAACCCAGGGGCGCAAGTTGATTTTTCCCGTGGTGCTCATCCGCCGAAGCCGACGCAGACGCACCCTTACCTTACCCAAAGTATAGCAGAGCCCGCAGAAATTTGCAACCGACACAGGATGAAAAAAGAGCACTTTCTGCAATTTATAGCAAGAGATGGACAGTTTTTGCAGGAGAATTCAGGATCCGCCGCCCATCATGGCACCGCCAGCCATACACCCGGCAATTTGGCGGCAGCCCCTGGGCTATGGGTGTTTTTCAAAATCGGAACGATAGAGAATGCTTTCTTCTGCGGTTTCCACCGTACCATACTTGGTCTCATAGGGACAGCTTCTGATATACCGAAATCCGCATTTCTCAATCACTCTGGCAGACTGTCTGTTCCATTGAAAGTGTCCCACCAGAAGGAAGTCCAGCATTTTCGTTTCAAACAGGTACCGGATCACAGCCTTCACCGCCTCCGGCATCAGTCCCTGTCCCCAGTAATCCTTGGACAGCACAAAGCCTAACTCACAGCCGGACATCTGCGCAAGCTCCGGATAGTATGCTTCCCCGTATGCTTCCAGTCCCAGAGAGCCGATGACCCGGCCCTGATATTCCAAGGCAAAGGTTTTCTTTCCCTCCATAAACATACGAAGGATCCTCCCGGATTCCTCCAGATCCTTATGGGGTGTCCACCCCGCCATCTGACCGACCCCGTCCACACTGGCATACCGGTACAGATCCTGCAAATCCGTTTCTCTCCATGGCCGCAGAAGCAGCCGGTCTGTTTTCAAGGTCACAGTGCTGATATCCATAGGCACGTTCATTTTTTCTGCCTCCTATTATATTCGTTGTGGAATGTTTTTTGCCAATCGTCGGAACAATTTTCCGCCAATCGTCGGAATTTTCTTGCTTTTGAAAAGCCACGAGGGAGCTGATACCGGTGCGGGCGACAGGACTCGATGGCCGATTTGCCCCTGAGGGGGCAAATCGTATAGATGCCACCAGTTTTTGAACTGGTGGCCGCCCCATGCCACTGGCATGGGGCATTTAATTGGGTTCGAGTCCTGGCCGCATCAAAAGCAAAAAGCGCCACCCCTGGGTGGCACTTTTTGCTTTTGGTGCGGGCGACAGGACTCGAACCTGCACGCTTTCGCAGAGGAACCTAAATCCACCGAGTCTACCAATTCCACCACGCCCGCATGTTCATTTGTGCCTCTGATTTTTTCACGGAGGAGGCATCCGAAGGGGCCCTTTGGGCGGATCTGCGTTGTATCAAAAAGCAGGAATATCTGCTTTTGCCGAGCCCATTGTGGGCGAAAATCATTTTATCATGGCTACCCCCTCCTTGTCAATCCAATGGGCGGGGATTTTCTACCCAAAAACTCGTCAAATGGGGAGAATTTGCCCTTGACATTCGGTGCGTATCTGGTTAAAATAACTTTGGTATGGTGTACGCTTTTGGCAGAAGCCAAAGCGTTTCATTGATAACCGGCCATTCGAGCCGGGGGAAGCGTTTTGTACCGTTACGGTTTTTTGTTATGATTTTCTCCGGCAGGGGTCTCCTGCCGGTTGTCATGCTGAATTTCATATAGGGACAATGCGCCCACCCCTTCGATGCTTTATTATTAAGAAGGAGGTGTGCCGCTAATTTATGGTTACTGAAATGATTACTGCCATCGTTGGCACGGTTGTCGGTTTGGGTGTCGGCTCGCTGATTGGTATTGCCATTCGCAAGAAGACCGCCGAAAAGGAGATCGGCTCTGCCGAACTGGAAGCAACCCGTCTGATCAACGAAGCCATTCGCACCGGCGAAAGCCGCAAGAAGGAAATGCTTCTGGAAGCCAAGGATGAGATCCATAAATCACGCACGGAACACGACAAAGAAGTCAAAGAGCGCCGCGCCGAGCTGAGCAAGCAGGAGCGCCGCCTGGAACAGAAAGAAGCCACCCTGGACAAGAAGACCGAAGCCTTTGAGCGCAAGGAAGAGGAACTGGCAAAGAAGCTTGCCAAGGTTTCCGAGGCCCAGGCTCAGGCCGATGAGATCAAGGCCCAGCAGATGGCTACCCTGGAAAAGATCTCCGAGCTGACCCAGGAGCAGGCCAAGCAGTGCCTGCTGGAAAGCGTGGAGGAAGAAGTCCGTCACGATGCCGCCATGAAGATCAAGGAGATCGAGCAGCAGCTGAAGGACGAGGCCGAGGACAAGGCGCGGGAGGTCATTGCCACCGCCATTCAGCGCTGTGCCGCCGACCACGCCGCAGAGGTCACCGTCTCTGTGGTCACCCTGCCCAACGACGAAATGAAGGGCCGCATCATCGGCCGGGAAGGCCGGAACATCCGCACTCTGGAGACCATCACCGGTGTGGATCTGATCATCGACGACACCCCGGAGGCCATTACCGTCTCCTCCTTTGATCCCGTCCGCCGGGAGATCGCCAGACTGGCTCTGGAGAAGCTCATTGTGGACGGCCGTATCCATCCCACCCGCATTGAGGACATGGTGGAAAAGGCCCGCAAGGAAGTGGACCGCACCATCCGGGAGGAGGGCGAGCGCGCCTGCTACGAGACCGGCGTTCACAACCTGAACCCCGAGCTGGTAAAGATCC
>Ga0129311_1000797_pt1 | contig 25148 bp, 28 predicted proteins | sample Go1ome_FD_94435 | JGI IMG/M metagenome (GOLD analysis project Ga0129311, IMG submission 94435) | Western lowland gorrila individual fecal microbial communities from Wisconsin, USA - Go1022B metagenome | ecosystem: Host-associated > Mammals > Digestive system > Large intestine > Fecal | place... | reverse complement strand
CGATATAACTACTTCGCGGCTCGATTTTTCGGTTTGGAAAAGGATGAAAAACCTTGCCAGATAACCGAAAACCCTTGATATACGGGGCTTTTCCGGTTTGTCGTAATTATACCGTAAGGGCACTCCCACGCCTCCCTGCTGATCGAGCTGGGCTATTCGCCCCTGATGATCGCCGAACGCCTGGGGCATGAGAATATAGAAACCACCCTTCAAACCTACTCCCACCTCTACCCCAATAAGCAGGAAGAACTGGTCGTCCAGTTAGAAAAAATGCAAAAGTGCTACGATTTTGCTACGCATAAAATTTCGTAGCAAAAATTTTTAATAAAACAGGCCGAAAACATTAAGTTTTCGGCCTGTTTTCTGCGTTTTTATAACGTTTTGCAACGGCTTATAAACCCCGCAATCATTCCCACTCCGCTACTGAAATCTTATCCATACTGTATTCAGCAGCTTTGTATTATTTTTATTCTATATGCTGTATCTATTTTACGCTTTATTTTCGTGGTAAAGTGGTATAAGCGTCGTTTCAGCATCGCATCGAAAGAAAGGCGGTGAAGAATATGTCAGAATCCAGAGAAGAAATGCTGCACTCCACAGCGAAGGCTCGCGAACAGGTAATGATTGACCGGCTGTTAGAGTCTTTTTACAAGCACAAAGATGAAATCCTAAAGGCAACACAGGAGAAAAAGGATTAACCCCTAAATATCACATCGTTATGGTATGCCAATGCCTCTTTATTGGGATAAAACCTTTCAGGCAAAATAATTGTCTCACCTTCAAGGTCAATGAGCCATCGCTTTGTAAAGCTGTCCTCCTGCTCTCGCACCTGCGTTGACACATGGATTTTATAATCTGGCGTTACCGTAATTAGCCCACCGTCAAACGCTTTATCATAAAAGGTATTGAGCAGCAGTCCATTTGTGGGGTCGGTTCTCTCTGAGGTCGTGCGGCAACTCCGGAACGGTTTGATATGACTTGCAACAAGCATGGCCGGCAAGGTCATGCCGGAGATACAGCAGGCGTTTTCATAAGACGCAAAAACAGATGCTCAGAAGAAGTGACGCTCTCGGCTCACTCTGTTTTTATCTGTTAGCGAGGATAGGGGCTTTGCGCCATTTATTGGGTTTGCGTCGAATAATGCGAGCCCGGTTAAAGATTCGGCTTGTACGCTGAGCGTGCCCCAATCATTTTTGAATTCGTCGAAAATCAATCGGTCCGCTTTCGCAGCATGAGTTGCGCCCTTGACCTTTGAATTAGGGTCAATAGCCGCAAAGTTTTTCATACGCATAACAAGAGAGCTGACAGAGTGGGAAAATCCATCAGCGACCTGCTGTATCAACTTATTTGAGGGGCGCATATCGTTCAGCGGTGTTATACAGTATAGCGCATAGGCAACGATAATGTCCTCTCGGCTCCATGTTACACGTTCGCCCATAGTTCAAAGTCTCCGAATTATAATGCCATTATAAACCTAATAGTTCTTTCTTTTTTGCATCAAACTCGGAATCTGTGATTGCTCCCATATCCAGCAACTCTTTATACTTTCTTATTTCATCCGCTGGTGATACGCCACTTGAAATCGATGAATGGTTTTTGCTGAGAATATAATTCACAAATGCACTAAAATCATCGGGTTCAGCTGCAATTTTAAGGTCAACTGTTTGACCGCCACCGAGAACCAGAGACAACTCTCCTTTTAGATAGGTAGCGCTCGTAATAGACGAGTAGTTATAGACATCAGCGAAGTACAGCGTACCAAGTTTACGCCGGCCAAGGATAACTGTCTCATTGGTACACAGGGCACAGTTATTTGTATCTGCAGAAAGGTTAGAACAGAGAATACTATTTACTTCATCTTCGTTCTTGATGACTTTATAACGCATAGCAGTTTTGAGTATCTTTTGAGCCTTTTTATCAAAAGCGGCATGATTTGCGTAATACATCGTTACACCTCGATTCTATAAATTCTATGTTGTAATTATACCGTGTAGGGCGATTTGTGTCAATTATTAGAGCCACCCGTGTCAAGCTATTTCCAGCCTTCCTTGATAATGACATACCATGTATGCGTACTATAATTTTAATTGGAGGAAGCATACATGACAGCAGAAACTATCAAGCAACTGCGTGAAGCACGAGGTTGGACACAGGCGGAATTAGCAAGAAGGCTGAACATTTCAAGAAATGGCGTTAATACATGGGAGCAGGGACTGTCCATGCCGTCCCCGCACTTTCTGGTTGAGCTTGCCAAAATATTTTCCGTTTCCACCGACTTCCTGCTTGGCGTCGAATCACTACATACTATCAATGTTTCGGACCTTTCCGCAAAAGATGTGGCAATGCTGACAGACCTTGCGGACCGACTGAGAAGTGTTTAGGAGAGTGCTGCTGTCGTGGTAGCGCTCTCCTATTTCTATGAAAGAGGTGGAACCTATGAAAAAGCGTTTAACAGCAATACTACTTGCCCTTGTCCTAATGATGGGGCTTACAACATTTGCCGCCGCTGAGGAAGGCATTCCAACCGCTGCGACATTCGATGAACTCGTTGCCGCTATGGAAAATGGCGCTACTACTGTCGAGATTACGGGTACAATTAGTGTAACCGGCAATCTGGGGAACAATGATGTTACTATCACATTGACCCGGTCAGCGGACTTTGCGGACGGTGCTTTGCTTCAAATCGAGCAAGGGGAAATCAAGAACTTAATAGTCAGTGGTGCGGACATAGATACCGAAAGCCCATTAGCCATAATCAGCGGAAGTTGCCTTATTTCAAATACTGCATTCACAAATTGTACTGATAGCGCCGTTGTAATAACAACCGGAACGGCAATGTTTGAAAACTGCTCCTTTGAGGACAATTCAGGTACTCATATTACCAATGACGCAGAAGCAGTCTTTACTAAATGCAGTTTCTCTGATGGACAGTCGAAAGACAACGGTGGTGCCATTAGAAATACAAAAACTCTGCAATTACAGAACTGCACCTTTGCCCAAAACGGTACAAGTGTTGATTCTGAACTATGCGGCGGTGCCATATATAATGCAGGACAAATGTATGCCTACAAATGCACTTTTACCGATAATACTTCAGGACAGGGCGGTGCTCTTTATAATGTTGGCAGTTCCGAACTTATAGAGTGCACTTTCACAAATAATTCTGCAAATATCGGCGGTGGAATATATAGTACCGGCACTATGCGAACAATCGACACCCTTATATATCAAAACACCTCTATTGAGGCGGCCGCAGATATTTTTGCGTCAAATCCGATTACTGTTTCGTATAACGAGGAGTATGCGTTTCCTGAATCGCCGAGCGGTTGGCATAGCGACAGCTCCGATAGCCGTAAAGGTGAAAAACTCTTTGATACCTCCTTTGAGGGAGTCGGAAGCCTTGTGTTTCTAATGGAGTCGGACTTGCCCGCCAAGGAACCAGACCCGCCCGCTGTTGACCCAACGCCAACTCCTACGCCCGAACCTGAACCGGAGCGCCCGACCGTTCGCCCTTCGTCCTCTGGCGGTCATCATACTACTGCCGTGAATAAGCCGATTAAGCCAACTCTTGATAAGGCCAAAACTTTATATTTGAGTGGCTATTGCGACGCCGTTCCAAATGAGAATATTACCCGCCGACAGGTCGCACATATTCTCTATAACCTTATGAGCGCGGAGAGTCAGAAATATTATGCCAGCAACGAGAACATATTTATTGATGTCAAAGACGATACGGCGATTGCAGCATTAGCAAAGGCAAAAATCGTTTTGGGGTATGACGAGCATTACCGCCCTGACGCATACTTGACACGTGGAGAACTGTGCGCCATACTCAGTCGATTCTCCGATTTGAAAAGCGGGGCAAGTTCATTCCAAAATATCGAGCACCATTGGGCAAGGGACTATGTAAATATCTGCGTTTCAAACGGGTGGATTGCTGACGGAACAGAGATTGACCTAAACAGCTATATTACAGTAAAGGTTGCCGCTAACATTATTGAAAAAATGCTATAAATGCGAAAACCGGTCTGCTATGCAGGCCGGTTTTCTTGCTGTGGGACTCCACGGTCTCCCGTATCACACAATAACCAACTCCGAGGGTAAAACCTAAGGGCCTACTATATAAAACCCGATACGGTCAATTATGGGCTTGCGCCGATTTCTCGGATTTCACAGGCATAAATCTCAATTAAGCTGCTGTCGGCGCAACTTAGGGTTATCGATTCCGGGTCCGGCTCGTTATCCTGTTCACTGGTCCAGTCAATCCATACGCCGGTTACTTTGATACCGTCTTTACATATTACGGTTACCTGCCTATCAAGCAACCCCACATACTTCGCCATATCCATGGTGCTACTTTCGTCAATGACATCAAACAATTCTGGCGGGAAAAGGTGGGTTTCATCAGGCTCGGTCATAATGCGATAAAAGTCTCCCTCGATTGAAAGGACTTCCCGAACTGCCCCCATCGGTAAATCTTCAAGGCTGACACCGATATATTTTACTTTCACCTTTTCACCCCCTACCGGAATTATTATATCGAACCGCTGCTAACTTGTAAATGCGATTGCAGCAGTAGCAGCGGTTCTCCCCATTTTGCTGCTGCAAACCGCTGCATGAAAAAGCCTTTGTTATCAAGCCTTCCAACGCATTTGCAGCGGTTGCAGCGCTTTTTATAGTGTTTTATAAATCGCAAGAAATCAAAGAATATAATACCCCAGTTGGGTATCATATTCCTTATTTTATAAAATGTTTAACCTATGTGAAAATCCGCTGCAACCGCTGCGCCCAGCCTCCGCTTTATGCGGGGGTTCGTTTTTGAAAATACATTTTTTGATAAATTCTTGCAAGGATTTGCTCATTATCTACCTATCTTTGCCGCCGGGTGACACTCTTTTGTCTTTTATGAGTAAAACCTTGCCAATCGCCGCTTCTTTATGTCCTGTAAGCCACTAAAGTTCACATTTACAGCACAATATATACGCGATATAATACAGATAACCACAATATATAGTGTATTTGAAAGTGAGGTTGACCATATGCAGTATGACGGACTACTGACGATAGCGACAGGGAGCTCTCGTCGGTGTACGAATTGGAAAAACAAAAGAATACTGTGGTCCGACCTTGCCGCTAAGCTCTCCAATGTCACGAGGACACAGGAAACGCAAGCAGAGTATGAGCGGATGCCGAAAGATGAGCGGGACCGAATTAAAGATGTCGGCGGCTTTGTAGGCGGTAGCTTAAGAACAAACCGCAGAAAAGCGGACTCCGTATGTGAGCGGCAACTAATCACACTCGACCTTGACAATGTTTCGCAAGATACGGACCCTTGGCCTACTGTTACTCTTGCCCTCGGCTGTGCTGCAGTTCTTTACAGCACACACAGTCATACGCTGCGGAGTCCTAGACTGCGCCTTGTGCTACCGTTGTCTCGACCTGTATCGCCTGATGAATATGGGGCAATTGCCCGCAAAATTGCAGAGGACATCGGGATTGATATGTGCGACGATACGACTTATCAGCCGCACAGATTGATGTATTGGGCCAGTGCCGCAACGGATGCGGAGTTTCGCTATGAAGTTGAGGACGCTCCTTGGCTTGACGCGGACGAACAGCTTTCTCGCTATGCCGATTGGCACGACCCCACACAATGGCCCGTGTCAAGCCGCAAGGCGAACGAACCCCGCCGACTGGCTGACAGGCAGAGCGACCCTACTGAAAAGGGCGGCATTGTCGGAGCATTTTGTAAAGTGTTTTCGATAGACGATGCGATTGACGAATTTTTACCTGATAAGTACAGCAAATGCAGCGACGGACGCTATACCTACCTTGGCGGCTCTACATCAGGCGGTCTGGTTGTCTACGATAACGGTAAATTCGCATTCAGCCACCACAGCACAGACCCGACTTGCGGCAAGCTCTGTAATGCTTTTGACCTTGTTCGCATTCACCTATTCGGTGACGAGGACGAAAACACAGCACCCAACACCCCGGCAACAAAGCTCCCTTCCTATAAAAGTATGTGCGATAAGGCTCTGTCTGTTCCCGCCGTGCAGCAGGAACTAAAGGCAGAGCAGTTAAGCTCAGTAGTCGCAGTTTTTGATGACGCAGAGAATACAGAATGGGTGCAGGCGCTTGAAATCAACCCGAGAACCGGAAAGCCTGCGGCAACTGTAGATAATGTGTTCCTAATTCTGACACACGACCCACGCTTAAAAGGCCGGTACTACTATGACGAGTTCAGAGCTCGGCCTATTGTGTGCGGCGCCCTTCCTTGGGACACTTCTTCCCATAGGGTATCTGCTTCATGGCTTGATACCGATGACGCAGGATTGCGATGGTTACTGGAACGCGATTATAAAATCGACAGCGCCCCGAAGGTGCGAGATGCCGTAGACCTTGCCATTGACAGCAATAAAATTCACCCTGTCCGTGATTATCTACGCTCCCTTGAGTGGGACGGTCAACCGCGTGCGGAAATGCTGTTCATTGACTACCTCGGTGCAGAGGATTCCAGATATACCCGCGCCGTTACACGGAAGGCCCTTATTGGCGCTGTGGCACGAATCCTCCGCCCCGGCTGCAAGCATGACCACATGCTCGTTCTTGTTGGACCGCAGGGGTGCCGTAAATCCACCACTTTAGCAAAACTCGGTAAACAGTGGTTTTCTGATTCGCTCTATACAATGACCGGCAAGGACGCTTACGAGCAGTTACAAGGAAACTGGATTATAGAGCTTGCGGAAATGGCGGCAACCCGTAAAGCTGAAATTGAACAAATTAAGCAGTTCGTTTCAAAACAGGAAGATACATACCGCGCGGCCTATGCTCGACGGACGCAATCACACCCTCGGCAATGTGCGTTCTTCGGTACAACAAATGACGATGAGTTCTTACGAGACCCCACAGGCGCCCGTCGTTTCTGGCCCGTAACCGTTACGAAAGCGGGTTGCGTTAATGGGGACAAGCTGACACCCGAAATCGTGGACCAAATCTGGGCTGAGGTCGTTACCTATTATGACAACGGGGAAACATGGTATCTCGACAACGAGGTTGAAGAAATCGCCAGAAAGGTTCAGTCGGAGCATACGGAGACAAACGGCAAACTTGGTCTGATTGAGAACTTTATTGAAACGCTACTGCCTGCTGGTTGGGATACTTGGGACCTTGACAGGCGGCTTATGTTCTGGAGCGGCGGATTTGGTCCAGAGCAGAAAGGCACAATGCGTCGGACCCGCGTATGTGCGCTTGAAATCTGGCAGGAGCTTTTCAAAGGCGACCCGAAAAACTACACCACACAGCACGCAAGAGAGATTACCGGACTGCTGAAAAGTCTCCCCGAATGGAGTATGACAACAGCTACAAATTGCGGCGCTCTTTACGGCAGACAGCGCGGATTTATAAGGAAAGAGAGGTAACACCATGAGAATCGACAGAATTAAACTGATTGTCCTAATGGCCGAGCGTGATATGACGATTGGCCGCTTGGCGGAGTTGAGCCGACTTTCGGTCTCCACAATCTGCCAAGTTAAGGCAGGAAAGTCCTGCACACCGAAAACAGGTGCGGCAATCGCCGCAGCCTTGGGCGTTCCAGCAGGCGAAATTGAATCGAGGTGAGGGAATGTCCGATGTTGTTCGTGTGGACGAGGTAATGACCCGCCTCGACTGTTCAATGGGGAAAGCCTATAAAATCATCAAGACACTCAATGACGAGTTAAAACGAAAAGGCTATATCACGGTAGCCGGTCGTGTTCCCCGCTCCTACTTTGAGCAAAAGTGTCTGTTGGAAAGGAAGTGAGAAAATGCAGCGAGTAACCTACTATGACAGTACACTAAAGCAATATGTTTTGGTTGGAAATGAACACGATACGCTAACTGCGCTCGGCAAGTTAGAGGATTCCCTTGAAAAACTGGAACCCAAAACCTTTGGGGAGTTTATGACAAGATTTCGGCAGCGGCGCGGTGTATCTCAAACGTCATTTGCGGCAGCTCTCCATATCAGCCGTGATACTGTTAAAGCGATTGAAGCAGACAAAAATACTCCGTCTTATGAAACCCTGCTTGCGATTACAGATGTGTATAATATTCCCCTTGATACTTTGCGGTTTGCTTTTCGGCGTTATGCCTTCCACCTCAAAGACGAGGCAATCGACTACATGATAGACCGGCAGGACAGCCAGCTTATTGAACCGACTATGTACCGCAATATTGGCGCACTGCTGCAATGTGAACGCCGGTTTATATCAAAATCCCGCAAGCAGCTATCTGATATGAGCGGAATCTCCACTCCCATGATTGCTAAATATGAATCCGGCGAGGTTGATATTGCATGGCCGGTATTGCGGCAATTCGGTATGTGCGTGGATTCTGAGCGTTTACTGGAAGTATGCCAAAAGCTGAAAAATCGTGTAGAAAGAAGGAGAATGATGATATGACCGTTCGAGAAATATATAGACTCCGCCATCAAAAGGCGGTCGGATTCAATAGAGCACGTAGCCGTGTAATTGAGCAGCTTGTAGCACAGCGCGGCGAATGTACTGATACCGCAATCTTTGCGGCACTCCGTGACGAACTGGCTCGCATTACAGCAGATGAAGCACAGATGAACGCTGAAATGAACACATTACTGCGTGCGTCTTTGGCTGATATGGGAATTGACACGCAGATTGCCGAAGGAGTATTTCTCCACCCGAAGGCGCGCATTTATGATTGTTGTGAGGGTATCGGGTGGTTTGTATCAAAAAGTCTTGATTCTCCGCAAGAGGTCAAAGCACAACAGAATGTTTTAAGAAAGGCAGGTATTGAAAATGACATTTGAAGAACTGAGGGCTGAGGCACAGAAGGCTTATAAGGAAGTTCTGGCGGCTGACGAGGAGCGGAAAAACGATAAAACGATTGCTCGTTTGTCCGAACTTTATGTTGAATCCTATGTCAACGAAAAGCGACGTGAGCGTGACGCTGCTTTTAGGGAATATATAATTTCCCGCGTAGAGGAACTTAGAGAACTCGTTTCCTCAGTGATTACCGAAAAGCGAAATGGGCTTGACAAAATGCTTTCTACTCCACCGACGAGTGAACAGCTTAGTTTGCTGACTGCGCTTCAGGTGAGGGGCGAGGATATTAGCGAGGGAGAATTACGCAACCTCGCCGACCAATTCATGCCAAATTACCAAGCGGTAAAAGCCTTGCAGACTATCAGCAAGAAAAATGGTGTGCATTTTGCCTTACCTGAAAAATGCGATTACGAAGCATTGCAGGCAGCACTCAACTGGACAGAGAATTACCTGTCGGAGCGGCTTTGCGGTTTGCGTAATTTTACCGCGCCGCGAAATCTGCATGCCTTTGACCGTTTGTTTTTCGGTGAGGGCTGGCGTGACCCTCACTATGATTCCCATGCGGTCAATCTATTTGATTAAATACCATGATAACAGAAAAAGAAGCCCGCAATATGCTCAATAGCTACAAATTACTCTCCTTGAGGGCAGACCTGCGGTATGAGAAAATCAGTTTTTATAAAAAGTACAATGCGGCGGGCGAGTATTGCGAGGTACTCGCCCGCCAAGCAAAAGAATTACTTGCTGCGCGAGATAACATCAACGCGGTGGTTGATTCTCTTGCCGAGCCATATAGGACTGTCCTGTACTTGCGTTTCATTGAGGGGCACACCGTTGAGAAAACGGCAGAAATAATGTTTTACTCCTATCGTTGGTTAATGAGATTGCAAGCTACGGCAATTCAAGAGTTCAGAAAGGCGGTGAACAAATGACCGAGAAACAGGAACGATTTATTGACGAATACATCATAGACTTCAACGCTACACGGGCGGCTATTGCTGCGGGGTATTCCTCAAAACGTGCGAATTCGCAGGGGGTTCACCTGCTCTCTATCCCTGAGATTCAGGCAGAAGTAAGGCGGCGCAAGGCGGAAATCTCTGCGGGACTACGAATTTCCGCCGAACGAGTACTGTGGGAAATGGCGGCACTTGGATTTTCCAACATTTTTGATTATGTTGAAGTCATAGACGGGGAACTTCGCCTAAAAGAACTTCCACCCGAAAAGCAAGGTGCCGTTTCCAGTATCAAGATTACAAAGAACGGCACGGAAGTCAAGCTACACGATAAATTGAAAGCGTTGGAATTCCTCGCCAAATATACAGGGCTAACAGACCATAAAGCAAATACAGAGACGCAAAATAATCTTTTTGAAATGATTGACGCTTGTGGTAAAAGCGCAAATTTTGATGATATTCCAGAACTCAATGGAGATTGGCAACCATAAACAAGCCTACGGTCTCCCACATCAAGTTTTCTTTCTTTTGGAGTATAAACCTACTCTGTAAAAACGGAGCTGATATAGGACGCCGTAGGTACTCCAAATTCAGGGGCTCGCGAATCTTACTATTTGCGATAATATAGATAAAAAGGCAAAACAGGAGGCAAATGTTATGCCAGTATATAAGGACAAGGACCGCGGAACGTGGTATTGCTGTTTCTACTATACCGATTGGCAAGGGGAACAGCAGCGTAAAACAAAGAGAGGTTTTACTAAACAGAAAGACGCCAAAGAATGGGAACGCGCTTTTCTTGACAAATTGCAGGAAAATCCGCAAATGACAATGGCAAGCCTAATTTCTCTGTATAATACAGATATGGCAAGCCGACTCAGGGTGTCAACCATGAACAACAAGGAGCACCTAATAAGGACAAAGATTTTGCCTTATTTCGGCAAAATGAAAATCAGCGACATTAAAGCAACAACGGTTCGACAATGGCAAAATCAGCTCATGGGTGACGAGTACGCCGAAACATACCTAAAAGCAATCAATAATCAGCTTTGCGCGATTTTTAACTACGCCGTTAAGTATTATGGTCTAAAAGAAAATCCTTGTCATAAGGCGGGAAGCATAGGACGCAAGAACGCAAAGGAAATGCAGTTTTGGACAAAAGACGAATACATTAGATTTGCCGCAGCAATCGAGGACAAACCACAAATGCACTCAGCGTTTCAAGTCCTTTACTGGTGCGGCATACGGGAAGGCGAACTCTTAGCCTTGACCAAAGATGATATTGACTTTGAGGGAAACACCATAACTATCAATAAATCCTATCAGCGAATTGGCAAGAAAGATATTATTACGGAGCCCAAAACTCCGAAAAGCAATCGGATTATCGCTTTGCCGAATTTTCTTTGCGAAGAACTTAAAGAGTATATCTCACACATCTATGATAATGGGCGCATTTTCCCATTAACCAAGCATGCCCTATACAGGGAAATGATTCGAGGTAGCAGCCAGAGCGGAGTTAAAAAGATTAGAGTGCATGACCTCAGACATAGCCACGCCTCATTACTTATCGAACTCGGCTTTTCGCCACTCTTGATAGCCGAACGACTCGGCCATGAGAACATAGAAACGACCCTCAATACCTACTCCCATCTATACCCGCACAAGCAAGGAGAACTTGCTCAAACGCTGGACTCCCTGCTAAAAACCTGATTTCAGCGTCATAACAGCATCGCGGCTATCATTAAAAGAGCCCGAAAGCCTTGCAAACAAAGACTTTCGGGCTTTCTTCCATTTATTCCCACTCAATCGTTGCCGGGGGTTTAGAGGTGATATCATAGCAAATACGGTTGATTCCCTGCACCTCATTGACAATGCGGGTAGAGATCTTGTCCAGCACCTCATAAGGGATGCGGGCCCAGTCGGCGGTCATAAAGTCACTGGTGGTAACGGCGCGCAGAGCCAGCGTGTAGTCATAGGTACGGCCATCGCCCATAACGCCCACGGAGCGGGTGTTGGTCAGCACAGCGAAGTACTGATTCAGATTCTTATCCTCCCCCGCCTTGGCGATCTCGTCCCGGAAGATGAAATCCGCCTGGCGCAGGATATCCGCCTTCTGCTTGGTAATATCACCAATGATCCGGATCGCGAGACCGGGACCGGGGAAGGGCTGGCGGGAAACCAGATACTCAGGCAGGCCCAGCTCACGGCCCAGCTGCCGGACTTCGTCCTTAAACAGCAGACGCAGAGGCTCGATGATCTCCTTGAAATCCACGTGGTCGGGCAAACCGCCCACATTGTGGTGGCTCTTGATCACGGCGGCGTTGCCGGCGCCGGATTCGATGACGTCGGGATAAATCGTCCCCTGGGCCAGGAAGTCCACCTTACCCACCTTCTTGGCCTCTTCCTCAAAGACGCGGATAAACTCCTCGCCAATGATCTTACGCTTCTGCTCCGGCTCGGTCACGCCGGCCAGCTTGGCCAGATACCGCGCCTCAGCATCCACTCGGATAAAGTTGATATCCCACTTGGCGAAGGCGGCCTCCACCTCGTCGCCCTCGTTCAGGCGCATCAGTCCGTGGTCCACAAATACGCAGGTCAGCTGTTTGCCCACAGCCTCAGCCAGCAATGCGGCCACCACGGAGGAGTCTACGCCGCCGGACAAAGCCAGCAGCACCTTACCGCTGCCTACCTTCTCCCGAACGGCGGCAATGGCAGTGTTCTTGTAATCACCCATGGTCCAGTCGCCCACGGCGCCGCACACCTCATACAGGAAGTTGCGGATCATGCGCAGTCCGTTCTCCGTATGGTTGACCTCAGGGTGGAACTGTACACCGTAGAAGCCTCTGCTCTCGTCGGCAATGGCCACGTTGGGGCAAGCGTCGGAATGGGCCGTAAGTGCAAAGCCGTCGGGCACCTTCGCCATATAGTCACCGTGGCTCATCCAGGAGATTCCCTGCTTCTCCAGCCCCTTAAAGAGCTTGCAAGTGGTGTCGTAATAAGTTTCAGTCTTACCGTACTCCCGGGCAGAATCGTCCTGAGCCTCGGTCACCTGACCGCCCAGATTGTGGGCCATAAGCTGGCAGCCGTAGCAGATACCCAGGATGGGCACACCCCAGGTGAAAATCTCCGGATCCACATGGGGAGAGGTTTCCAGATACACAGAATTGGGCCCGCCGGTAAAGATAATACCGATGGGGTTCATAGCCTTCAGCTGTTCCAGCGGGGTCGTGTAGGGCTTTACCTCGCAGTACACGCCGCACTCACGCACCCGTCGGGCGATGAGCTGGTTGTACTGTCCGCCGAAGTCTAAGACGATTACAGTTTGATGCGCCATATCTCTTCCTCATTTCCTATAAAAATAGTGTGAAATCAACTATGAATTTCAGTGGTTTTCTCTCTTGCAATTTCTCCGTTCTTTGACTATACTGAATACAGAATCAAGAGAAAGGAGGAATGTACATGAATATGATGCTCCATTGGAGCGAACTGGCAGACCTGGAAGACCTGATTTACGAAGATCAGTATCTTGTTCCCAGCGAGCGGTAACGTTCTGAATCTGTTTGGCCACACCAGTTTGGGTGTGGATTTTTTATGCCCAAAATAGGGCAACACAAAAAGCACAGCACTTTTCCGTCAGTTTTTTTATTGTAACAAAAACCGCCGGAGATTGCAAGTTATCCATACTACGATTCCCTCTGTTCTGCTCAAGAAAATTTTAGTCACTTTGGGGATAGCTCCGTTCCCTACGGGGAACACTGTGCAGACAGGAGGTGTCCGTCTATGTTCACCGGACTGGCCCGCACAGTCATCCTATATTTTCTTATCATTGCAGGGATCCGTCTTATGGGAAAGCGTCAGGTGGGCGAACTGGAGCCCTCAGAACTGGTCCTCTCCCTGATCATTGCGGATTTGGCCGCCGTCCCTATGCAGGACTATGGGATCCCCTTGATCTCCGGTATAGTCCCAATTCTGACCTTGCTTTGTTTGACCATGGTGGTCTCCGTACTCACAGTAAAAAACGCCCGTATCCGGTCCATTCTGTGCGGCCGTCCCTCGGTGGTCATCGCCAACGGAAAGCTGGACCAGCGGGAAATGGCCCGGAACCGCCTGACCGTGGATGAACTGATGGAGGAGCTGCGCTGCCAGGGCTACGGAGATCTCTCCGCCGTACACTACGCTGTTTTAGAGACCAACGGCCGCCTGTCCATTCTCCCCTATGCTGCCCAACAGCCCCCCACCGCCCAGGATCTCCGGCTGTCGGTGGAGGAACCCGGCCTCCCCCTCCTGCTCATCAGCGACGGTCATCTCCTCGCCCAGAACCTGAAGCTGCGGGGCTATGACCGGAATTGGCTGGATAAACGACTGGCCGAACATGGCCTGCATCACGACAGCGAGGTCTTCCTTATGACGGTAGACCAATTGGGAAAGGTCGTCGTCATTCAAAAGGAGGCTCCGGCATGATGAAGCGCTTTTGGACAGCCGTTCTGATTCTTCTGTTCCTTCTGTCCGCCTCTTTATGGAACGGATGGTATGTGGCTCGCTTTGCGCAGCAGGCCGCTCGGCAGCTGGAACAAGCCCAGGAAATGGCGAAGCAGGACCGTTGGGAGCAAGCCGACGAACTCACCAAGACAGTTTTTCAGCAGTGGAACGCCAAGAAGTTCTATTTTCACGCCGTCATGCGCCATCAGGAAACAGACGAGATCCTGCGCACCTTCCACCAAGTGCTGCAGTATATCGCGCTGAACGAGATGGACCAGTATGCCGCCGCCAACACAGATCTGGCGATCCAGCTGCAGCTGCTGGGGGAGATGGAATCTGCCGCGCTTGAAAATGTGCTGTAAATACACACAAACCCTCCGGTATCACCGGAGGGTTTGTGCTTATGTTCCGCATTTACTCTACTGTAACAGACTTCGCCAGATTCCGGGGCTTGTCAATATCACAGCCGCGCTGAAGGGCCACATAATAAGCAAACAGCTGCAGGGGCACCACACCCAGAGAGGGCAGCAGCAGCTCCACGGTATCGGGAATGGTGATGACCGCATTGGCGTGTTTCGCCATCTCCTCCCGGTGGCTCTCCGTGGCCAGAGCCAGCACATCGGCCCCCCGGGCCTTGACCTCCACCACGTTGCTGATGGCCTTATCAAACAGCTTTCCATAGGTGCCCAGGGCCACCACTAAAGTTCCATCCTCGATCAGGCTGATGGTACCATGCTTCAGCTCGCCGGAGGCATAGGCCTCGGAGTGGATATAGGAGATCTCCTTCAGCTTCAAAGAGCCCTCCATGCCCAAGGCATAGTCCAGATTGCGGCCAATGAAGAAGATGGAGTCATGGTTGAAGTACTGAGAGGCCAGATACTGCACCTGGTCCTTCTCCCCCAGCACCCGTTCCATCTTTTCGGGCAGACGCCGGAGTTCCTCCAGAACAGCCAGATAATCCGCTCTGGGCAGGGTGCCCAGGATCTGACTGAAATACAGACCCACCAGATCCAGCACCACCATCTGGGTGGAATAAGCCTTCGTTGTGGCCACCGCAATCTCCGGCCCGGCCCAGGTGTACAGCACCTCGTCCGACTCACGGGCGATGGAGGAGCCCACCACATTCACAATAGACAGTACCTTGGCCCCCAGGCGTTTGGCCTCCCGCAGGGCGGCCATGGTGTCCAGGGTCTCCCCCGACTGGCTGATGACAATGACTAAGGTGTTCTGATCCACAATGGGGTCCATATACCGGAATTCAGAGGCCAACGCCACCTCAACCGGCAGGCGCAGCAGTCGTTCCAGATTGTACTTGCCCACCATGCCCACGTGGTAACTGGAGCCGCAGGCCACGATGTACAGCTTTTTGAAGGAGCGGATCTCCTCCTCGGTCAGCTTAAAGTCCTGAAAATAGACCTCGCCGCCCTTGATGCGGGGGGACATACAGCGGCGCAGGGCGTCGGGCTGCTCCATGATCTCCTTCAGCATAAAGTGGGGATATCCGCCCTTCTCCGCCGCGTCGATTTCCCACTCCACCCGGGAGATTTCTTTCTGGATGGGCCGCATTAGATTGTCATAGCACTGGATGCCCGTCCGGGTAAGGACCGCCACCTCGCCGTCGTCCATGTAGCTTACGTCCCGGGTATACTTTACCAGCGCAGTGACGTCGCTGGCCAGGAAGTTGCAGTCCTTCCCGTGGCCCAGCAGCAGAGGGGCATCCTTCCGGGCTGCCACGATTTTGTCCGGCTCGTCGGCACAGACAATGCCCAGGGCATACGCTCCCTCGATGACCTTCAGCACCTGAGCCACGGCCTCCAGCAGGTCGCCCTGGTAGTAGTAATCCACCAGCTGGGCCACCACCTCTGTATCCGTCTCAGACACAAATTGAACGCCCTTCTCCATCAAGAATTCCTTAAGGCGGACATAATTCTCAATAATGCCGTTGTGTACCACGGCCACCCGGCCGGACTGACTGACCTGGGGATGGGAGTTGACATCGTTGGGCTCTCCGTGGGTGGCCCAGCGGGTGTGGCCCACACCCATGGTGCCCTTCACATCGGCGCCGCCGTGGGTCAGGTCATACAGCGCCTTTAAACGGCCCTTGGCCTTGCTCACCTGCAGCCCTGCCTGGGCGTCATACACCGCCAGACCGGCAGAGTCGTATCCCCGGTACTCCAGCCGGGAAAGGCCCTCCAACAGGATGGGAGCAGCCTGCTCATTTCCAATAAATCCTACAATACCACACATGGTTCTATGTTCCTCCATTTTATATTGGCTTCCGCCGCAATGCGGCTGTTACGGAGGACAAACTCGCAGCCATTTGGTCCCCTGCCCCGGTCACAGGCCCTCTGTTCCCCGGTCACCCGGGTATTTAGACGCTGTGTCACGCATCCGGAGCACCCTGCGGAGGGGCATCCGCCGAACCCTTCGATTCTCCCCTCTCCTCGTCGTCTTATCCCACCCATTCCCGTGGGACAAGCGCTGGCGCTTCTGGTGGAAAAACCACGTTCTCCTTTCTTCGCTGCGACTCGTATCATTATACGCAAAACCCGCCCGGGAGTAAAGCAGAATTTATGAACAGAATTTTTCGAACTGCGCCCTATATTTTTTTCGTTCTGTCTTGACATTCTCGATATTCGAGATTATGATATTACCAAGATAACTCGATATTCGAGAATAGGAGGTGACTCTATGCCCCGCCCGAAATTCCAAACCTTGACGGAGCAGATGTTTTACATCCTGCTCTGTCTGCGGCAGGAGCGCTGCGGCATCGACATTCTGGAGCTGGTGCCCACCATGACCAATGGCCGGGTGACGGTGGGCTCCGGAACTCTGTATAACCTGTTGGAGCAGTTTCTGGACGCCGGGTACATCCAGGAGACCCGGGTGGAGGGCCGCCGGCGCAGCTATTTACTGACGGACGAAGGGCAGGAGATGCTGGACCGGGAGTACCGCCGCATCTGCGCCCAGGCACAGGACTACCGGCGCTTGACTAAGGAGGAGAAGACGACATGAAAGACAGAAAATACGAATTGAACCGTTTTTCCATCTATGACAGTACCGCCGTCCAGCGCCATCTGGAGGAGATGGCCGCCAAGGGCTGGATGATCCGAAAGCTGGGTATGTACCTGTGCCAATACGAGCGGATCGAGCCCCGGCAGCTGCATTTCGCGGTTGTCTGTCTGCCCAAGGTGTCCCCCTACGACCCCCTACCCACTCCGGGGCAGCAGCTTCTGGAGGAGTACGCCACAGCGGACGGCTGGAAGCTGGAGGCCCAGCAGGACGCTATGCTTCTGTTCTCCAACGACCGGCCTGACCCGGTGCCCATGGAGACCGACCCGGCTGTGCAGGCCGAGGGTCTGGTGCGGCTGGCCAGAAAAAGGATCCTGTCCGGCAATCTCTCCACAATTCTGCTGGCCGTCTTACAGCTTGTGATGCAGCTGTCCGCCCTGCGGCGGCGTCCGGCGGAGTATCTGGCTGATCCGGCGGAGACCGGTCTGCTCCTGCTGTGGGTGATCATCCTGCTGGAGGGCGCGCTGACGCTGATCCGGACCCTGCGGTGGATCCGCCGGGCCAAGGCGGCGGCGGCTCAGGGGCAGCTGCCCCCCTCTGAAAGCAGCAGGGCCACCCTGCTCTCCACCGTTTTCAACCTGTCCGTTCTGGCCGCCGTGGTGCTGCTGCTGGGGCTGGCCATGGGGAAGACAGGTCTGGCCGTCGTCGTCGTCATGCTGGGTGTGGCATGGCTGATCAGCCTGTGCAGCCGGGGGATGCGGGAGCTACATTTCAGCAAGGGCCTCAACATCACCCTCACCGGCGTTCTCAGCGTGGTCCTGGTGACAGTAACCACTATTTTTCTGGTCATGGCCTTGGAGAAATTCACCGAAAACACCGGCGAGACCTATACCGCCAATACCGGCTGGACCTTCTCCGTGTACCACGATGAGATGCCCCTGTACGTGCAGGAGCTGGAGGATGTACCCGACGTCTCCTGGTCCACCCAGGCAGAGGAGCACCGCACTCCCCTGCTGTCCCGTACAGAGTACACCCAGCGGGCTCTGTCCAACGACAACAGTCTGCCCGACCTGTCCTATACGGTCACCCGGGTGAAGGTGCCCGCCCTGTATGCGCCGCTGAAAACCTGGATGATCCAATCAAAAAAGGACGACGTCCATAACGGCAGGGTCGTGTTCCCCAACCACTACGTATCCGCAGACGCCGCCCCCTGGGGCGCTCAGGACGCCTATCAGCTGTACTGGAGCGACGGTCTGCTGGACACCTACCTTCTGTTTTACGAGAACACCGCGGTGGAGATCACCATGCCCTCCTCCCCCACCCCGGAGCAGATGGCGATGGTGGGCGAGAAGCTGGGCGGGTGACCGCGCTCCGGCAAGGGCAGAGCTCTTGTTCTGCGAATCGTCCGTTTCTCAGCAGGGGCGGATGTCCCCATCCGCCCGCCAGCGGCTTACACAAAACCCCCGCCGCCTGCATCTACAGGCGGCGGGGGTTTACGCATATGTACGGAACGGATCAATAGGTCACCAGATACTTCTCCAGCTCCCAGCTGGACACGCGGGTCTGGTACTCCTCCCACTCCTTCTGCTTACCCAGAACGTACTGCCGGGTGACGTGCTCACCCAGAACGTCGGTGATCAGCTTGTCATTCTCCAGCTCATCCAGAGCCTCCTTCAGGCTGCCGGGCAGGCTTTCGATGCCGTAGGAGCGCCGGGTCTCCTCGTCCATCTCATAGATGTTGTGGATAATGCTGGGGGGCGGAGTCATACCCCGCTCAATCCCATCCAGGCCGGCGGCCAGACACACCGCCACCGCCAGATAGGGGTTACAGGAGGGATCGGGGCTGCGCAGCTCCACTCGGGTAGACTTGCCCCGGGCAGAGGGGATGCGCACCAGCGCGGAGCGGTTAGAGGCCGACCAGGCCTTGTAGCAGGGGGCCTCATACCCAGGCACCAGCCGCTTATAGGAGTTGACCAAGGGGTTGGTGATGGCTGTAAAGCCCTTCACATGCTCCAGAATTCCGGCAATAAAGGACAGGGCAGTTTTAGACAGGCCGAACTCCCCATCCGGGTCGTAGAACACGTTTTCTCCGTCTTTGAACAGAGACATATTGATATGCATTCCGGAACCGGCGATACCGAAGATGGGCTTGGGCATGAAGGTGGCGTGCAGGCCGGTTTTCTGGGCGATGATCTTCACCGCCAGTTTGAAGGTCATGATCTTGTCTGCGCCGTCCAGCGCGTCGGAGTACTTGAAGTCGATCTCATGCTGACCGGGGGCACACTCGTGGTGGCTGGCCTCAATCTCAAAGCCCAGCTTCTCCAGCTCCACACAGATCTTCCGCCGGGTCACATCGCCGTTGTCCAGGGGGCCCAGGTCGAAATAGCCCGCCTCGTCCCGGGTTTTGGTGGTGGCATGGCCCTTCTCGTCCTGCTCGAACAGGAAAAACTCCAGCTCCGGGCCAATGTTAAAGGTATCAAAGCCCATATCCTCCGCCCGCTTCAGCACGCGGCGGAGCACCCCACGGGGATCGCCTACAAAGGGAGTCCCGTCGGTGTTATATACGTCACAGATCAGTCGGGCCACCTTCCCGTGCACGCTGTGCCAGGGCAGAATCGCAAAGCTGTTCAGATCAGGGTAGAGACACTGGTCAGATTCATTGATACGGGTAAAGCCCTCGATCGAGGAGCCGTCGAACATGATCTGGTTGTTCAGCGCCTTCTCCAGCTGGCTGGCGGTAATGGCCACATTTTTCAGCTGGCCGAAGATGTCCACAAACTGCATCCGAATAAATTCGATTTCTTCCTCCCGGACGATCCGGATAATGTCTTCTCTGGTGTAACCCATGGGCAGGGCTCCTTTCATAGCTATCTCCTCCGTTCGCTGTTTTGGTCAGGCGGGCAAAAGAGTTATAACCAGTTATATGAAAAAAGTATAACCAGTTCCCCTTTTCGCGTCAAGGCCAGGCAGCCATTTTTCCCGGACTACACAAGAAACCGTCTGTTTTTAAACTGTTTTTCAGCAAAAAAGGGCGAAAATTGCTGCCAGGATTTCTCTTGTATTTCTCTGCTCTCTCTGTACAAGCTGAAATCGGGGAGCGTGACATCATGAACACAGATAAAAAGCTATTACAGCACATTCACAAAAATGCCGCAATGGGCGTTAATACCATTCCTCAGGTCTTATCCATGCCCCAAAGCCGCGCCATGTCTCAATCTCTGAACGACCAGCTGCGGGAATACCGCTCCATCGCCGCTCGCGCGCAGCGCTACGCCCGACGGCACGGCAAAGCGCTGAAGGGCCCGGGCACCGCCGTTCTTGTCATGTCCAAGGCTATGCTTCAGGCCCATACCATCGCCGACCACAGCACTTCCCGTCTAGCGGAATTGATGATTCGCGGCAATACCATGGGCACCGTCCAGATGACGCGCCGCCTGCATCAATTGTCCGTCGGGGCCGACCGGGAGCTTGTGGCGCTTGGGCAGCAGCTATTATGTGCGGAGGAACAAAACATCCAAGAGATGAAGCGTTTTTTGTGAGCATAAAAAGGACCCGGCTTTGGCAACACAAAACCGGGTCCTCGCTTATTTACTGATCTTCCAGCAGCTTGTTCAGCTCCGCCATAAAAGTATCGATATCCTTGAATTGGCGGTAGACCGAGGCAAAACGCACATAGGCCACCTGATCCACCTTCTTCAGCTTATCCATCACCAGCTCGCCGATTTCGGCCGAGCTGATCTCCTGTTTCAGTTCGTTCTGAAGGGACTGCTCCACCTCGTTAACAATGTTCTCCAGGGTATCAAAGGAGACGGGACGCTTCTCGCAGGCCCGGATCAGCCCGGACAGCACCTTATTCCGGTCAAAGCTCTGTCGGCTGCCGTCCTTCTTCACCACCATCAAGGGCAGCGACTCCATCATTTCATAGGTCGTAAACCGCTTGTGACAGGCAAGACACTCCCGGCGGCGGCGGATACTGGCCCCCTCGTCTGCTGGTCTGGAATCTATAACTTTACTTTCCGGGTTGGCACAGAACGGGCATCTCATAACAGGGGGCCTCCTTTTACTCCTTATCGCAGTGCTCCTCCCCCGGACACACGATACAGGGGAAGCACATCTCTTTGTTCCAGTTGAATATACCACACTCTCTGGCTCAGTGGTAGTACATTTTCGTTTTTTCCCGTACTTTTTTCCCTCCGCCCGCATATATTGGTCAAAAAGCGGACCCAATTCCGTTCAAGGAGGGATAACCATGCCAGCATCCGGCATTTTACAGGTACGTGTCTTCACTTCCATTGCCGAGCTTCCCTTAGCCGGGGCCACCGTCATCGTCGCTCAACCCACAGATTCCGGCAAATATGCCCTTGTCAGCGTGCAGCAGACTGACAGCAGCGGGATGATCCATCCGGTCCCCCTCTCCACTCCGGCTATCGCCCAGAGCTGTTCCCCTTCCGCCGGGGACGCTCCCCCGCCCTTCGCACTGTGCGACGTGTGGGTGGAAATGAGCGGTTATGCGATGCAGTCTGCCCACGACATTCAGATCTTCCCCGGAGTGGACACGTTACAGGAATTCCGCCTGCCGCCGCTGGAGCAGGGGCAGGCCGACCTATCCCAGAGGACGAGTCATACCACTCCGGCCCACGACCTGTGAGGTGAACCATGACCATTGCCACTCTGCCCTATATTCCAAAAACGATCACGGTTCATCTGGGCGCCCCTTCGCAGTGGGCGGAGAACATCACCGTCTCCTTTCCGGATTACATAAAAAACGTGGCATCCAGTGAAATTTACCCCACTTGGGAGCCCTCCGCCCTGCGGGCCAATGTACTGGCCATTACCTCCTTCGCTCTAAACCGGGTGTTTACAGAGTTCTACCGAAGTCAGGGCTACGACTTTGAGATCACCTCCACCACGGCCTATGACCAGAAGTTTATCCCCAACCGCAACATCTTTGAAAATATCAGTCAGCTGGTCGACTCCACGTTCGACAGCTACATCCGCCGCCGGGGTTTTATCGAGCCTCTCAGCGCCAAGTTCTGCAACGGGACCACCTCCACCTGCGACGGTCTTTCCCAATGGGGCAGCCAGAGCCTGGCTCAGGAAGGTTATAACTCGATGGAGATTCTCCGGTACTACTATGGGGACGATATTGAACTGGTGGTCAATGCCCCCATTCGAAACGTGACCCTCTCCTACCCCGGCTATCCTCTCCGCCTGGGCTCTGTGGGCGAAGAGGTCTTCTGGCTTCAGGCGGGCTTAAATCGGATCGGACGCAACTACCCCGCCATTCCCGCCATTCCCACTACCGGCGTGTATGACGAAGCCACCCGCGAGGCTGTGCGCGCCTTTCAGCGGATCTTCGCCCTCACGCCTGACGGCATCGTGGGCAAAGCCACCTGGTACAGAGTGCTGCGGATCTATGTGGGCGTGACCAATCTGTCCGAGCTGGCCAGTTTAGGATATCAACTGTACGCCCCACGCTTTGAATTTCCCGGGACCTTACGTCTGGGGGACTCCGGCGGCTCTGTCCAGATCCTGCAATATATGCTGGCCCTGTTATCGGAATACAGCAATGCTCTGCTTCCCATCCAGGCCGACGGTCTTTTCGGTCCCTCTACCCAAGAGGCCGTCCGTATCTTCCAGGGACTATATGGCCTGCCCGCCGACGGCGTGGTCGGCCCCGCCACCTGGGAAGCCATCCACTCCAGCTATCAACGGCTCTATATCGCCCTCCAGTCCAATACTGCCTATCAGGAAAACCGCCAGGAAGGAGCGTCCCTATGACCCAACCCATCTCCACCACCAGCACGCACTCTGTGCTCCAATTGCAGCAGTATTTGAACCTTCTCTCACGCCGCTACCCTTTTATTACTCCTGTGCGCGCAAATGGCCAGTATGACCAGGCCACCCAGCAGGCCGTCATGCAATTTCAACGTGAGCTTCACCCCCCTGTAACCGGTGTTGTAGACCAGGGTACCTGGAACGCTATCCAGAAGGCGGCCAAAGCTCAGGACCTTCCCGACTTCGCCCCCAGATCGCTGCGCGCCTTCCCTCCCACTGCCAACGTCCTGCCGGACACCCACCACAGCTATATGCGTGTACCCCAGGCCATGTTCCAGGCGCTGCTGCCTCTGGTCGACGGCATTCAGCCCGACATCGCCGACGGCATCCACGGGCCGGCCTCCGTCGCCAATGTGCGCTGGCTTCAGCGCCGGGCCGGACTGACGGAAAACGGCATTATGTGTCTTCAAACCTGGAACGCCTTGACCAGACTCTACGAGATCATGATCACCGCAGACCCGGAATTATTGAGTCCCGGCCGGGGCTGACGCTCTTTTCCTCTGCTTCCCCACGTTCCGTTTTGACCGCGGGGGAGCATATTTTTTACGAGCCACAGGCGCTTCAAAAGGCCGCTAAAAAATATTTCGGAAAAATTCAACTTTTTTCAGAAAAGCAGTTGACAATTCTATTTACCTATGTTAGTATGTATAAGCTGTTTGGAACAAGTTCTTCCAAGAACGGCATCCGGGTGTGGCGAAGTTTGGTATCGCGCTTGAATGGGGTTCAAGAGGCCCTGAGTTCGAATCTCAGCACTCGGACCAATAAAAACCTTGTAATCGTATGATTACAAGGTTTTTATTTTTATCTAAAGGTAGAAAATGCCTTGTTTTCTACCGCTATGCCGAAAAGGGCCCTCCCCCTTGCCCTTCTCTCCGCTCTGTCGTATAATCAAGGCAATTCTGCACTCACAAGGAGATATCTGATATGAAAAGCGTGATCTTAGACGGTTATCTGGTGGGCAACGGCGGATGCAGCTGGGCCCCCATTTCTCAATACGGAGAACTCGTCTATTATGATGACACCACTGCGGCGGACGATATTGCCGCGCGCATCGGCGATGCGGATGCCGCCTTCACCAATCGCTGCCCCATTACCGCGGAAACCATTGCCCGCTGTCCCAATCTGAAACTGATCCACAGCTTCGGCACCGGGTTCAATCAGATCGATCTGCCCGCCGCCCAGGCCCGGGGCATTGTGGTCTGCAATACGCCCGGATACGGCCGGGGCGCAGTGGCCCAGATGGCCATTGCCCTCATGTTTGCCATTGTCAGAAATACCGCGGTCTTTGACCACTATATCAAGACCCACGGCTGGCTGGACAGCGCCGATCCTAACATCTGTGCCATCCGTCAGATGGAACTGACCGGGAAAACCCTTGGCATCGTGGGCCTGGGCGACATCGGCTATGCCGTGGCCCGGGTGGCCATGGCCATGGACATGCATGTGCTGGCCTACCGCCGGACGCCCGACCTGTCCCTGGAATGTTCACAGCTCCACTATGCCGATCTGGACACGGTTCTCAGCCGCAGCGACATTGTCAGCGTCCACTGTCCGTTAAACGACAGCACCCGGGGCATGATCAACGCCGGAGCCATTGCCAAAATGAAGGACGGCGCCATCCTCCTTAACACCAGCCGCGGCGCGGTGCTGGACGAGCAGGCAGTGATCGACGCGCTCGACTCCGGCAAGCTCTACGCCGCCGGCGTAGATGTCTTCGCTCAGGAGCCCTGCGGTAAGGACTATCCCCTGGCCTGCCATCCCCGCTGCATTGCCACCCCCCATGTTGCCTGGACCCCCTTTGAAACCCGGGAGCGGGTCATCTCCATCGCCGGAGAAAATCTGGGGGCTTTTCTGTCCGGCTCTCCGATTCACCGGGTCGGTTAAAACGCGCAAAAAGCACGCCCTTCGGCATATGACAGGTGTTCGTAAAACAGTGTTAGCCAAATAACACGAAATGAGCATCTGTCAGACGGGATTGGTCAACGAAAAAAACGCCATATTCAGCTACAAAGGCTGAGTATGGCGTTTTTTT
>Ga0129311_1000795_pt1 | contig 25199 bp, 24 predicted proteins | sample Go1ome_FD_94435 | JGI IMG/M metagenome (GOLD analysis project Ga0129311, IMG submission 94435) | Western lowland gorrila individual fecal microbial communities from Wisconsin, USA - Go1022B metagenome | ecosystem: Host-associated > Mammals > Digestive system > Large intestine > Fecal | place... | reverse complement strand
TCTGGTGATACCACAGAAGCCACAACAAAAGTTACGACAGAAATTTCTGATACACCGGACACTGGTGATGGTATCCCTGTCATGCTTATATTAATATTGATGGCTGGGGCAGTAGTATCAATTGCCGGAGTGATATTTTACAAGAAAAAATATTCTGAAATGGATAAAAGACGATAATAGATAAGTTCTGACAATGATGTTGACCTTTAGAATTATTAGTGATAACATACAAAATGGATTTATATAAATAATAAATATCACGTGAGGTGCGAAAGATGAGTAAAAGTTTTGATGATTTATTGGCAAAAGTTTCACAGTGCAGCAGAAAGACAGTTTCAGTTGCAGTAGCACAGGATGAGCCTATTCTTGAGGCTGTAAAGGCTGCAAAGGAGAAAGGAATCGCAGACGCTATACTTGTAGGTGATGAGGCTAAGATCAGAGAGATCGCAGATCGGATAGGTATGGATCTTACAGATTATGAGATCATAAATGAGCCAGATGATATTGAGGCTTCACTTAAGGCAGTGAAACTTGTTCATGATCATAAGGCTGATATGTATATGAAGGGACTTCTCTCAACAAAGGATTTCCTGAAGAGCGTACTCAACAAGGAGGTTGGTCTTAGAAACGGTAAGCCTCTTTCACATGTATGTGTATTTGAGATTCCTGGTATTGACAGACTCCTGTACCTTACAGATGTTGCATTCATGACTTATCCTTCACTTGAGGAGAAGAAGTCAATCATAGAGAACTCTGTAGAGGTAGCTCATGCGTGCGGAATACCTTGTCCAAAGGTAGCTCCACTTGCAGCAGTAGAGGTTGTAAATCCTAAGATGCCTGTAACAGTAGAGGCAGCAGAGCTTACCAAGATGAACGAGAATGGTGAGATCACAGGCTGTATCGTTGACGGACCTCTTTCAATGGATCTTGCAATTGAGCCAGAGGCAGCAATCCATAAGGGCGCTACAGACAGAAAGATCGTTGGAGATGCAGATATCCTTCTGTTCCCAGACATACATGCGGGTAACCTTGTATACAAGACACTTGTTCATACAACACAGTGTAAGAACGGATGTATCATCACAGGTACAGACGCTCCTGTAATCCTTACATCAAGATCAGATACATTTGAGGTTAAGCTCAACTCAATAGCACTTGCTGCAGTTGTTGCAGAGTCACTTAAGGCTAATAAATAAGTCAGACATAAACCATTTGGAGGTTTAAAAAATGTCATACAAGATTCTTATAATAAACCCGGGTTCAACATCGACAAAGATCGGTGTATTCGAGGACGAGACACTTCTGTTTGAGGAGACACTCAGACATACAACAGAGGAACTTGCAGGTTTCAATATGATAGTAGATCAGAAGGACTTCAGAAAGAAAGTTATCCTTGATGTCCTTGCTGAGAAAAACTTTGACATCAAGACGCTTGATGTATGTGTAGGACGTGGCGGAATGCTCAAGCCAATCCCAGGAGGTACATACGCAGTAAGCGATGATCTTCTTGAGGATCTTAAGATAGGTAAGCAGGGGCAGCATGCTTCAAACCTTGGTGGTATCCTTGCAAGAGAGATAGGGGATGAGCTCGGTGTTCCTTCATATATTGTGGATCCTGTTGTTGTTGATGAGCTTATGCCATCATCAAGACTTTCAGGAGTACCGGAGCTTCCAAGAGTAAGTGTATTCCATGCTCTCAACCAGAAGGCTGTTGCAAAGAGATATGCAAAGGAAGTAGGTAAGAAGTACACAGATCTGAACCTCATCGTAGTACATATGGGTGGCGGTGTATCAGTTGGTGCGCATGATCACGGTAAGGTTGTAGATGTATATAATGCACTTGATGGTGACGGTGCATTCTCACCAGAGAGAGCCGGCGGTGTTCCATCAGGAGCTCTTGTAAAGATGTGTTTCTCAGGCGAGTATACACAGGCAGAGGTTATGAAGAAACTCGTTGGTAAGGGCGGATTCAATGCTTACATTGGAAGCAATGATGCCAGAGATCTTGAAAAGCTTGTAAATGAGGGCGATGAGCATGCAAAACTTGTTCAGGATGCTTTTTATCAGCAGGTTGCCAAGGATATAGGTGGTATGGCAACAGTTCTCAGAGGAAAGGTTGATCAGATCATTCTCACTGGCGGAATCGCATACTCAAAGCATACATGTGAAGAACTTGAGAAGAGAGCCGGATTTATTGCACCATTTACAGTATATGCAGGAGAGGATGAACTCCTTGCGCTTGCTCAGGGTGCACTCAGAGTCATGAATGGTGAAGAGGAGCCGATGAAGTATTAAAAATATAATATAGATTCATAGCAAAAATTGCCATTATAAGAATCTCGAATATGCTCATAATAAGAACAAGACGAAAGTCTTAAAAAATTCTTTATTACGGAGGTAAAGGGAAATGGCAAGTTCAAATTCTAACAAGACAAGTGTTCCAGAATCAAAGAGTGCTATGAACAAGTTCAAGATGGAGGTAGCAAAGGAGATCGGTGTTGATCTTAAGGATGGCTACAACGGAGACTTAACATCAGCTCAGTCTGGTTCAATCGGTGGCGAGATGGTTCGTCAGATGATCAAGAGACAGGAAGAGCAGATGTCAGGAAGATAGGCATAAGCTTATATAATCCGTAAAGATTACGAACAAAATGGACCTGGTGTATACTTAGTTTATACATCAGGTCTTTCATATTGCTGAAAAATGCGATTTATGTTGAACTGTTCATAAAAACTTTATAGCATTATGGTCTAGACAATCATTTGTACATTATGATATAATCGATGATTGATGTGGACTTTTGTTCGCAAACATAACAAGAAAAAGATAAATGGATGCTATTTGAGTGCCTTAATTCTAGGGCTAAGGCACCATTTGCACATTTTAAGGAGGAAATAAAAAAGATGAGTTTCACAGTAGAAAAGCTTGAGCACAGCATGGCAAAACTTACTATCACAGTTCCAGCAGAAGAGTTTGATAAGGCAATGGTAAAAGCTTACAACAAGTCAAAGGGCAGATTTAATGTTCCTGGATTCCGTAAGGGTAAGGTTCCTATGGCTTTCATCGAGAAGATGTATGGACCAGCAGTATTTTATGAGGATGCAGCTAATGCTATGATCAATGAGTACTATCCAAAAGAGGCAGTTGCTTCAGAGCTTGAGATAGCTTCACAGCCTGTTATTGATGTTACTCAGATTGAGAAGGGCAAGGATCTTATCTTTACAGCAGAGGTGGCTGTTAAGCCAGAGGTTACTCTTGGAGAGTACAAGGGCGTTGAGGTAGAGAAGATCAATGTTGAGGTTACTGATGACGAAGTTCTTGAGGATATTAAGAAGGAACAGCTTCAGAATGCAAGAAAGGTGCTTGTAGAGGGCAGACCAGCAAAGCTTGAGGATGAGGTTACACTTGACTTTGAAGGATTTGTAGACGGAGTTCCATTCGAAGGTGGAAAGGGTGAGAACTATAAGCTCGTTCTTGGATCACATTCATTTATTGACACATTTGAGGATCAGCTTGTAGGCAAGAATATCGGTGAGGATGTAGAGGTTAATGTTACATTCCCTGAGGATTATCAGGCAGAAGAACTTGCAGGTAAGCCAGCTGTATTTAAGTGTAAGATTAACTCTATCACAGAGTCACAGCTTCCAGAGCTCAATGATGAGTTCGCAAGTGAAGTAGGCGGATGTGATACGCTTGAACAGTATAAGGAAGAGGTTAAGAACAAACTTGTTGCAAAGAAGACAAAGGAAGCTGCTGACGAGAAGGAAGTAAAGGTAATTGATAAGGTTATCGAGAATGCTACTATGGATATAGCAGATGCTCAGGTTGAGGATATGCAGAACAGAATGAGAGATGAGTTTGCTCAGAATCTTCAGTATCAGGGAATTAAGCTTGAGCAGTACATGCAGATAGTAAATGTTACAGAGGAAGCTCTTATGGAGAGATTCAAGCCACAGGCTCTGAAGAGAATCCAGCAGAGAGCAGTACTTGAGGCAATTGTTAAGGCTGAGAATATCGAGGCTACAGACGAGGATGTGGATGCTGAGCTTACTAATATGGCAAACCAGTATCAGATGAAGCTTGAGGATATCAAGGGATTCATGGGAGATGCAGAGATGGAGAGCATCAAGAAGGATGTCGCAGTTAAGAAGGCTGCTGAGTTCGTTGTTGCTGAGTCAAAGGAAGTATAATGTAGGATACTCCAACGCATTACCCGATGAAGTTGTGTATGTGCAGATAGTTGCACAGAAGTTTATTGGAGGTGTAAGAACATGGCATTAGTACCATATGTTGTAGAGCAGACTAGTCGCGGAGAGCGAACATATGATATTTATTCACGATTATTGAAGGACAGAATCATCTTCCTTGGAGATGAGGTTACAGATGCAACCGCAAGTCTTGTTATAGCACAGCTGCTGTTTCTTGAATCAGAGGATCCGTCAAAAGATATATCACTGTATATCAACAGCCCGGGTGGTTCAGTGACAGCTGGTATGGGAATATACGATACTATGAGATATATTAAGTGCGATGTTTCTACTATATGTTGCGGTATGGCTGCAAGTATGGGAGCCTTTTTGCTGGCAGGTGGAACAAAGGGCAAGAGATATGCTCTTCCAAATTCAGAGATAATGATACATCAGCCACTGGGAGGAACTCAGGGACAGGCAACAGAGATAGAGATCGCAGCCAGACATATCTTAAAGACAAAGGAAAAACTCAATAAGATCCTTTCTGAAAACACAGGAAAGCCACTGGATGTTATTGCGGCTGACACTGATCGTGACAATTGGATGACTGCAGATGAGGCTTGTGCGTATGGTCTTATTGACAGTGTTATAACCAACAGATAGGAAATATGACAGATTTTATGTGCATATGGTGTGAGCGGAAGTCCGCACCATATGCCAAAATTTAAACGATGAGAATTCGTGTATATAAATAGTTGATAATAGAGGTATTGTGATGGCAAATCGTAGTGACGATAGAAAACAGCTTAGATGCTCTTTTTGCAACAAGACACAGGATCAGGTTAGAAAACTTATAGCAGGTCCTGGTGCCTATATTTGTGATGAATGTATTGAGATATGCTCCGAGATAATAGAAGAGGAACTTGAGGATTCAGAGCTTGATGATGGCATCAACCTTTTGAAACCAAAAGAGATCAAGAGCTTTCTTGATGAATATGTAATTGGTCAGGAAGAAGCAAAGAAGGTACTGTCGGTTGCCGTATACAACCATTATAAAAGGATTTTGGCACAGAAAGATTTTGAGGTTGAGCTTCAGAAGAGTAATATACTCATGGTAGGTCCGACTGGTTCAGGAAAAACATACCTGGCTCAGACACTGGCTAAGCTTTTGAATGTGCCATTTGCCATAGCTGATGCGACAACGCTTACTGAGGCTGGATATGTGGGAGAGGATGTGGAGAATATCCTGCTCAAGCTTATACAGGCGGCCGATTATGACATAGAGCGTGCGGAGCATGGTATTATTTATATTGATGAGATTGACAAGATTACAAAGAAGAGCGAGAACGTATCAATAACAAGAGATGTATCTGGTGAGGGCGTTCAGCAGGCTTTGTTGAAGATAATAGAGGGAACAGTGGCATCGGTGCCTCCACAGGGAGGAAGAAAACATCCGCATCAGGAGCTTATTCAGATTGATACCACCAATATATTATTTATATGTGGAGGAGCCTTTGAGGGACTTGAGAAGATAATAGAAAACAGAGTCGGTCAGAAGGCAATAGGATTCAATGCTGAAGTGATAGAGCAGTCAGAACAGGATATTGGACAGCTCCTTAAGCAGGTTATGCCACATGATTTTGTGAAATATGGCCTGATTCCTGAGTTTGTGGGAAGAGTTCCTGTGGCAGTTACGCTTGATCTGCTTGATGAGGATGCACTTGTCAGAATACTCACAGAACCTAAGAGTGCCATATGTAAACAGTATAAAAAGTTATTTGAACTTGATGGAGTTGAACTAGAGATAGAGGATGATGCTCTAAAGGAAATTGCCAAGGAGGCTATGGAGCGTAAGACAGGAGCCAGAGGTCTTCGTGCAATCATGGAAAATGCAACTCTTAATCTTATGTATGAAATCCCATCTGATCCAACAATAGCAAAATGCGTTATCACTAAGGATGTTATCACGGGTGATGGCGAACCGATTCTGACATATAAAGAGCATACGGATGAGGCCGATGTGCCCAAGAAGCCTGGAAGAAAAAAGAAAACCAATACAGATAATGGCGAAAGCGCATAGTAAAAGGCTTTTGTGAAACAAGACGTTAATACTCTGATAAATATTAACGTCTTATTTTTTTAACGGAGATAAAAGTATGAGTGATAAGATAGCAGAGATGGCAATGATCAGTCTTGATGATGGAGTAACGATGCCTGAGATATCATTTTATCTTGATGTGACCAAGAAAGATGCATGTGAAGCGGTCAATAGGGCGATAAAGAACGAAGAGAACATATTTCTTGCAAATCCTGACCGCAGGGATGCTGCGGATGCAAATGCGTTCTATGATATAGGTGTTATAGCCAGGATCAAGCAGTTTGTACGTCTGCAGAATAAATCAATGCGGGTGCTGGTGCAAACTGTAAAAAGGGCCAGACTTATTGATGTAAAGAAGGGTGAATATTATATATGCAGGGTTCAGGATGTAGAAGAGGTTGATGATATAGGAGAAGATGAAGAAAAGGCTATAATAACCGTTCTCAAGGATAAATTAAAAGAAGCCTTTGATAATGGCCTTGTGAAGAACAATGTCACATACAGAGAGATAAAAGCCTTTAAGTCCATCAGAAAACTTGTTGACAGCATGGCTGATTATATAACTATACCTGAGGAAGACAGACAGGAGCTGCTGGAAGAACTCAATATAAGAGTTCGTGCCATGAGGATGATACAGCTTGTAGAAGAGGGGTTATCCATAGGCAGGATCAAAAAAGAGATAATGGACAAGGTTAATCAGGAGACTGCAGCGCGTCAGAGAGAATATGTTCTGAAGGAACAGATGGCCATCATCAAGAAGGAACTTGGAGATGATGGAGTAGAGAGTAATGCAAGGGAATTCCAGGTGAGACTGGATAATGCCGGCTGCAGTGATGAAGTGTATGCCAAGATCCAAAAGGAAATAAATAATTATAAGAATATTCCACAGAATGTAGCAGAAAGCAGCGTAACAGCAAATTATCTTGATGTTATGTTGAGTTATCCTTGGAATGTGTCAACCGAGGATAACAATGACATCCAAAAGGCTATTGATATTCTGGATAAGGATCATTATGGCCTTGAGGAGGTCAAGGACAGAATAATTGATTATCTTGCGGTTCATATACTCAGCAACAAGGGCGAACTGCCTATAATATGTCTTGTGGGTCCGCCGGGAACAGGAAAGACATCCATAGCGAGATCGATAGCCAGAGCAACTTCAAGAAATTATGTAAGATTATCTCTGGGAGGTGTACGCGATGAAGCAGAGATAAGGGGACACAGGAAGACATATGTAGGAGCAATGCCGGGACGTATAGTTCAGGCTGTGATAAAGGCAAAAAGCAACAACCCATTGATGCTTCTGGATGAGATAGATAAGGTTAGCAGTGATTATAAGGGAGATGTATCATCTGCACTGCTTGAGGTTCTTGATGGGGAGCAAAATAAAGAGTTCAATGATCACTATTTTGGAGTGCCTGTTGATCTGAGTAATGTACTATTTATTGCGACAGCAAATGACATTTCATCGATTCCTGGACCATTGTTGGACAGAATGGAAGTCATCAATATATCAGGTTATACAGAGAATGAGAAATATCACATTGCCAAGCTGTATCTGGTGGACAAAACTCGTGAGAAAAATGGTCTTGATAAGAAACAGTTTAAAATAGATGCAGGAGCTATACGTGAGATAATCAGGCATTATACAAGAGAGGCCGGAGTGAGAAGTCTTGAGAGAAACATTGACAAAGCGTGCAGAAAGGCGTGCCGGAGAATACTCACGGGTGAGATCGAAACAGCAAAGATCACCAAAAAGAATGTGGAGGAGTATCTGGGCCCTGTTAAGTATAGGGACGACAGTGGAGATCTGGGTGATAAAGTAGGCATCGTCAGAGGGCTTGCATGGACATCTGTTGGTGGAGTTACTTTGGAGATAGAGGTAAATGTACTACCTGGAACAGGAAGCATTCAGCTCACAGGGCAAATGGGTGATGTGATGAAAGAATCGGCATATGCGGGAATGAGTTATATACGATCATTGAAGGAATCGCTGAAGCTGGGAGAGGATTATTTCACAAAACATGATTTTCACATACATATACCGGAGGGGGCAGTGCCAAAGGATGGCCCGTCTGCCGGAATTACCATGGCTACTGCTTTATACTCGGCTATATTTGGTGTTCCTGTAAGTGGCAGAACAGCCATGACAGGGGAGATTACTCTTCGTGGAGAGGTGCTTCCTATAGGTGGTTTGAAAGAAAAACTTCTGGCAGCAAAGATGCTTGGAATCAGGAAAGTATTGATACCTGAGAAAAATGATCCGGATTACAGGAAACTGGACGAAGAGATAACCAAGGGTATGGAAGTGGTACTTGTTAGTAATATGGGGCAGGTGCTGGATCAGGCTTTGATAAGATAGGAGAATGATATGATAGTAAAGAGTGCAGAACTTGAGACGGTATGCGGAATAACGAGTAAGCTGCCTGATAACAAGCTGCCGGAGATAGCATTTGCCGGCAAATCTAATGTAGGTAAGTCGTCACTTATAAACAGTCTGTTGTGCAGAAAATCCCTGGCAAGAACATCTGCACAGCCAGGCAAGACACAGACTATAAATTTCTATAATATAAACAAAGAGCTTTACTTTGTGGATCTGCCCGGCTACGGATATGCAAAGGTGTCGGTTGAAATCCGTGCAAAGTGGGGAAAGATGATAGAAAAGTATCTTCACACATCAGGTCAGCTCAAAAAAGTTTTTCTGCTTATAGATATAAGACATGTTCCTTCTGAGAATGACTGCATGATGTATGACTGGATAGTGGACAATGGATATGATCCGGTAATAATATGTACAAAACTGGACAAGATCAAGAGAAGCCAGGTTCAGAAGAATCTTAAACTGATAAGGGAAAAACTGGATCTTGTTCCGGGAACAAAGATGATACCATTCTCAGCTCAGACAAAACAGGGAAAAGATGAGATATGGGATCTTATAGAGGGCACTATAAGAGACAACAGTCAGGAAGAATAAAAAAATAACGGGGATGATGCTTGATGCATATCTCCGTTATTTTTTATTATTGATTGGTTTTGGTGGCCCATAACTGTTTTACCAGAATATCATATATCTCGGTGCTTTTCTGACGCCAGTTGTCACATATTGTAACAGCAACAGCCTGTGTAGGAACTGTAAATTTCAGATCTATCAGAGGTTCGTTACGATCGTTTATTACACATGAAACAGTGTACTCATTGGCCTCGTTAAGATAGTAATCGGACTGGATTTCGGTTTCTTTTTTCAGATTGATCTGTTGTTTCTCAAAGAAATCCAGTATGTCCTGTTTTATTGCATATGGGATTCTGTTTTCAAACATGCTGAGTGCTTCCTCACCTTTGTCTGTTATTTTGTAATGGGAGGAACTTCTGATGGTCGACACATAGACAAATTCACTCTCTATAAGACCATTTATAGCTTCCTGCAAAGTAAAGTAATTGGTATATCCTTTTTCCAGAACAAAATCAGATATCTGAGAGTTGGTCAGTGTAAAGTTGACTCGGTCCAGCATATATAATACTATCAATTTGTATAAAACAATGGATTCGGTTCCCATATCATTTGTCCTTTGTAAAAAAATTTGTGCAAAGGCGCACAATATGCATATAATAACATTACTAAAAATTAAAATCAATATATTTACAATGCAGATATATGTGATATAATATGGTCTGACATATCTGTTGCGTGACAGTCTATTTTCTATATGGTTGCGCAATGATGTTCTATACAGAAGGATTCAGTGATGATTGATTTTCATATTTCTTGAATTTTGAATTCCCAATAATTTTAATTACATTTTAAATATAGCAATCAATATAGCATACCTTGCGATTATTTGTTGAAAGGAGTTAATTGCATGGAGTTTAGTAAAGCATCCTTAACAGAGATGAGACAGTTTGCCAAGGATAACGGCATAAAGGGCTGTTCGGCCATGAAAAAGGCAGAACTTGTGGAGTTTCTTACCAAATATGTGGAGAGTCATGTGACTGCTGTATCTGTGGACAGCAATAAAAATGATAATGATGACAAGATGCAGAAACAGGAGAAAACATCAAAGGTGGTATCTCATCAGGAAAGAAAGCAGAATGGACATATCGTACAGAAAAAGAATATGCACAGAGAGCAGCGCTTTTCACCTGCAACTGCACAAAAAGGAAGAGATAATCAGGCTGAACAGAAGGTGCAGACTGAGCAGAAAGTACAGGCTGAGCAGAAAGTACAGAGTGAACAGTCTGCGCAGAATGAACAGCACCAGCAGGTTGAACAGAGACAGCAGACTGAGCAGCGTCATGTAGGTCAGGAGTATCATCCGGAACTTGACAGTGGAAGGACAGCTGATGGAATACTTGAGGTTATGTCTGAGGGATATGGCTTCATAAGAAGCGCAAATTACATGCCTGGCGATCAGGATATATATGTATCACCTGCACAAATCAGGAGATTTGGACTTAGAACAGGAGATATCGTAAAGGGTAATATAAGAAACAAAACACAGGGTGAGAAGTTCAGTGCGCTGTTATTTGTGGGCAGTGTGAATGGACAGGATCCGGCTGTCATTGCCGGAAGAAAAAATTTCGAGGATCTTACACCTATATTTCCAAATGAGAGAATAGAACTTGATGGAGAAGGCGCTCCGGTACCAATAAGAATGATAAATCTTCTTGCTCCGATTGGAAAGGGTCAGAGAGGAATGATCGTGTCTCCACCAAAAACAGGAAAAACTACACTTATAAAGCAGATAGCAAAAAAGATAAGCACAAGTTACAAAGATATGCATTTGCTGGTGCTTTTGATTGATGAGAGACCGGAGGAGGTTACAGATATAAGGGAGTCCATAGAGGGGCCGAATGTGGAGGTAATATATTCTACATTTGATGAGCTGCCGGATCATCACAGACGTGTGTCTGAGATGGTTATAGAGCGGGCAAAAAGACTTGTGGAGTCCAAGAAGGATGTCGTAATTCTTTTGGATAGCATCACCCGTCTGGCGAGAGCATATAACCTTACTGTAGCTCCGAGCGGAAGAACATTATCTGGAGGATTGGATCCTGCAGCTCTGCATATGCCAAAAAGATTTTTTGGTGCCGCCAGGAATATGCGAGAGGGCGGAAGCCTTACGATCCTGGCAACAGCACTTGTTGACACTGGAAGCAAGATGGATGATGTTGTATTTGAAGAGTTTAAGGGAACCGGTAATATGGAGCTTGTGCTCGACCGTAAACTTTCTGAAAAGAGAATATTTCCGGCCATAGATATTGCAAAATCCGGTACGAGAAGGGATGACCTGCTTCTCACAAAAGAGGAACAGGAGGTTGTGACGGCGATCCATAAGGAACTGTCCGGCAACAAATCTGAGGATGTGCTGGAGGATGTGAGAAAGCTGTTTCTGCGTACAAGGAACAATAAGGAGTTCATACATTATATACAGCAGTCGCTGCTCAGAAAATAGATATGAACAGAACGGTATGGAGACTTTGGGGAAAAATATGACAAAAAGATAAAAAAAATCTTGCATTGTTCAATATGCTATGATAGAATACAGAAGTTGTGTTATGAAGAACCCTGGCTTTATGCCTGTTCTCATATATAAAAATATATGTAAAGAGGTGAAAAAAATGCGTAAAGGAATACATCCAGATTACTATCAGGCAAAGGTTGTATGTAACTGTGGTAACGAGTTCGTTACTGGTTCAACAAAAGAAGAGATTCACGTAGAAATTTGCTCAAAGTGTCATTCATTCTACACAGGTCAGCAGAAAGCAATCAAAGCTCGTGGTAGAATCGATATGTTTAATAAGAAGTATGGCGTTCAGGCCAACTAATAAAGACTATGATAGCTTGAGGTTATTTTCAATAATCTCAAGCTGTTTTTTTTGACGGGAGAAATACGTGAAGAGAGTAAAAATAGGCGGTCAGGCTGTCATAGAGGGCGTTATGATGAAGAACGCCGACAAGTATGCAGTGGCAGTAAGAAAACCGGACAAGCAGATAGAAGTAAAGGTAGAGGATTATGTATCTGTAGGGTCAAGAAGTGCATTTTTCAGAATACCTATAATAAGAGGTGTGGTTAATTTTGTTGAGTCTCTGGTAATAGGAGTTAAGACATTGACGTACTCGGCATCTTTTTATGATGATGAGGAGGAAGATCACGCGCAGAATAAAAAAGAAAAAATCCAGACGCCAGAGCAGAAAAAGAAATCAGATGATCTGATGATGGCAGGGTCGGTGGCGTTTTCACTTATATTTGCAATAGCACTATTCATGATGCTTCCAGCATTTATCGGTGAGATAATCGGCAAGTTTATAGACAGCAGAGTATTGATGTCTCTTATAGAGGGCGTGATCAGACTTGCTATATTCCTTGGATATGTGGCATTGATCTCTCTCATGAAGGACATACAGAGGGTGTTCATGTATCATGGAGCAGAACATAAAACGATCAACTGTTTTGAGGCAGGAGTTCCGCTCACACCAGAGAATGTCAAGAAATATTCCAGATACCACAAGAGATGTGGAACGAGCTTCCTGTTTATAGTAATGATAATCAGTATAATAGTATTTATGTTTATAAATGCCGATACTGCATGGATGAGACTTATCATAAGGCTGTTGCTTATACCTGTAATTGCGGGAATATCATATGAGTTTATCATGTTTGCAGGCCGAAGCGATTCAAAGATAGCATATATATTGTCAGTTCCTGGAATGTGGGTTCAGAGGCTTACGACCAGGGAGCCGGATCTTGATATGATAGAGGTTGCAATAGCTTCTGTGTCTGCTGTTCTGGATTGGCAGGAATATCAGGAAGCCATGAGAAATGGTGAGATAGAAGATTAAGGATATGTGTTTATGAAATTATATGAGATTCTGGATAGCGGACGTCGCATATTAGAAGGCAATGGAGTGCCGGATCCTGATGTTGATGCAGAGCTGTTGTGGCAGTATGTATCAGGGATGAATAAGTTAGATATTATAATGAACAGAGGGGAGGATATTCCCTCAGATATCGCAGACAGATATATGAGTGCCATCAGTGAGAGACGAAGCAGGATTCCGTTGCAATATATAACCGGGGTACAGAATTTCATGGGATACGATTTTGATACATCGGAGAATGTGCTTATACCCAGAATGGACACAGAGACACTTGTGGAGACTGCTTTAAAGATTGCAGATACATACGGAGACGATCGGATCACTGTACTTGATATGTGTTGTGGATCAGGATGCATAGGAGTTTCGTTTGGCATGATGAAGCCTGAAAGTGATATCACAATGGCGGATATATCGCCATATGCACTGGAACTTACAAGACGCAACATCAGAAAAATCTGTTCAGATGATGTACGTTTTCATGTGGTGAAGTCAGATCTTTTTGAGGGCATTAGTGGGCAGTATGATCTCATATTGTCTAATCCACCATACATAAAGAGCAGTGTGATAGATACGCTCATGCCTGAGGTCAGGGATCATGAGCCAAGGCTGGCACTTGACGGAATGCAGGATGGGTTGTATTTTTATAGAATAATAGCCGTAAAGGCGAGAGATTATATAAAGGATGAAGGTTATGTTGTATTCGAGATTGGCAATGATCAGGCAGAAGATGTACAGCACCTCTTTGTAGAGTCAGGTTATGACGATATACATCTTGTACATGACCTGAGTCACAATGACAGGGTTGTGTACGGAAGATATAAGCGAAGTAACTGAATAATGTCTGTATAGCAGACCACGAATTGATATAGAGAGGTATTATTATGTTTGATAGATTAGAGGAACTTGTAGATAAGCTGGATACGATCAACAATCAGCTCTCTGATCCTGATGTAGTGTCGGATCAGAATAAATTCAGAAAGCTGATGAAGGAGCAGAGTGATCTTTCACCTATAGTAGAGAAATATCACGAGTACAAGGACGCAAAGACTACCATAGATGAAAGTCTTGAGATCCTTGAGGAGGAGAATGATGAGGAACTCAGGGAGATGGCCAAGGAGGAGATGAACGATGCTAAGTCCAGACTTGAGACCATAGAGCAGGAGCTCAAGATACTGCTTCTTCCAAAGGATCCAAATGATTCCAAGAATGTTATCGTGGAGATTCGTGCCGGTGCCGGCGGTGATGAGGCTGCTCTCTTTGCATATGAGATATACAGGATGTATCAGAAGTATGTTGACCAGTTCAAGTGGAAGGTTGAACTTATGAGTGTCAATGAAAATGGTATAGGAGGATTCAAGGAGGCTGTGTTCATGATCACAGGTGATGGTGCTTACTCAAAGATGAAGTATGAGAGTGGTGTTCACAGAGTTCAGAGAATTCCAAAGACAGAGTCTGGCGGAAGAATCCATACATCGACAGTGACGGTTGCCGTTATGCCGGAGGCTGAGGAGGTTGATGTGGAGATCAATGACAATGATATACGAATCGATGTCATGAGAGCGTCAGGAAATGGTGGACAGTGTGTCAATACAACGGATTCAGCAGTTAGACTTACTCATATACCTACAGGTATTGTAATATATAGTCAGACAGAGAAGTCCCAGCTTCAGAATAAGGCAAAGGCTTTTGCACTTTTGAGATCAAAGCTGTATGATATGGAGCTTCAGAAGCAGCATGATGCAGAGGCCGCTGATCGTAAGAGCCAGATCGGAACGGGTGACAGATCGGAGAAGATAAGAACATATAACTTCCCAGAAGGAAGAGTTACAGATCACAGAATAAAACTGACACTTTACAAGCTTGATCAGATTATGAATGGAGATCTGAATGAACTGATCGACAGTCTCATAGCAGCAGATCAGACAGCGAAACTTGCACAGGTAAATGAGGAGGCTTGATCATGGCAGCATGGAGTGACAATATAAGAGTAGTAGAACCGTATGTTCCGGGTGAACAGCCTAAGGACAGTGATGTGATAAAACTTAATACAAATGAGAATCCATATGGTCCATCACCGCGTGTAAGAAATATAATGCAGGATGTAGAATCGCTCAGACTCTATCCGGATCCAACAGCATCCGTTCTTGTAAATGAACTGGCAAAGTATCACGGTGTAGATCCATCTCAGGTGTTTGTTGGCGTGGGTTCAGACGATGTTCTGGCTATGTCATTTCTCACGTTTTTCAACTCTGATAAGCCTATACTGTTTCCGGATATTACATATTCTTTCTATGATGTGTGGGCAGAATTGTTTAAAATACCATATGAAAGACCTGCATTGAATGAGAATTTCAGACTCGTAAAGGAAGATTATTACAGGGAGAATGGAGGGATTGTATTTCCAAATCCAAATGCTCCTACAGGAATTTATGAAGATATAATAAATGTCGAAGAGATAATAAGACATAATCAGGATTCTATAGTTATAGTTGATGAAGCATATATAGATTTTGGAGGAGAGTCAGCACTTGGACTTATAGACAAGTACGATAATCTGGTTGTTGTAAGAACATTCTCCAAGTCCAGATCCATGGCCGGGCTCAGAATAGGATATGCTATAAGCAACCCTGTTCTCATAAAAGCGCTTAACGATGTAAAGTATTCATATAATTCGTATACAATGAACCGTCCATCGCTTATAATGGGTACAGAATCCGTAAAGGATGACGAGTATTTCAGGAATACTGTTGCGAAGGTTGTTGCGACCAGGACAAGATTCGTTGAAGCTATAAGACAGCTTGGTTTTACCTGCCTGCATTCATCGGCAAACTTTGTTTTTGCCACCCATGAATCAATTCCTGCAAAGGATATATTTGAGGCAGCTAAGAAGGCTCATATATATGTAAGATACTTTGATAAACCTCGTATTGATAATTATCTGAGGATATCAATAGGAACGGATGAGGAGATGGATGCATTTACAGATTTCCTCAAGAAATATGTACAATCATATAATAATTAAGTGAAAGGGATCATTGCAGCGAAGTGCAATGATCCCTTTCTGTTTTCTAATAATTCTATTATAAAGCGCATGATTCCACTTTTAAGCGCACAAAATCTATTGAATAAAATGAAGGTTTTATATAAAATTCCATCCATGAAATATTTCAAAGACAATACATTCGGAGCGCTTCGATTGATCAATAAATAATAAAAAGGAGATATAAATGGATTTTGATCAATTTACAGCAAAGATAATAGATGCACTGAAGTTAAGGCTGTTACAGGATGGCGATGAAGCTGTCATAAGAACGGACAAGGTGCTGAAGAATAATGGAGTAGAACTGACAGCGATAAACATATGCTGCGATCATTCAGATGTTTGTCCTACTGTATATCTGGAGCCGTTTTACAGAGAATATGAGCAGGGAATGGATATAAGTGATCTGGCAGGAGAGATATTGAAGCTGCATGCAGAACGTAACACACAGAGACTGCTGAGCAGAGAAAAGGTGCTGGATGAGTCAGATGTAATGGACAACATAATCTTAAGACTTGTCAATCGCAGTAAAAACAGTAAACTTCTGCAGGAAATTCCTTATATAGAATTCAAAGATTTAGCGATAACATTTCGAAGACTGATATGTATGGATGCAGATGGGATGGCAACAAGTGTAGTGTCCATGGATGATATGCGAAGGTGGAATGTAAACATTGATGTGATGTTTAGGAAAGCACTTGAAAATACAGAAAGAATTTTTCCTGCATCATGCAAAAATGTATTTGAGGCACTGAATGACAGATATAGTTTTGATATGCCGGATGTGTCTGCAGAATCAGATGATGATCTGTATGTTCTTACAAATGAGTATGGAATAAATGGAGCTGCATCAATATTATATAGTGGTGCACTTAAAAAGTGCGCTGATATAGTTGACGATGATATATACATACTTCCCTCAAGTATACATGAGGTGTTATTTATAAAAGTACATTCAGGACACAGCATCGATTATCTAAAAGAACTGGTGTCCGAGGCCAACAGAAGTGTGGTGACGCCTATGGATTATCTTTCTGACAGTGTGTATATATATTATAAAGAATCCGGGGAGCTGATGGAGGTTTCAGACACATAGTTGACAAAATAAATCCCATGACATAGAATAAAAATAGTGTTCTAAGGGCAAAAAAATATGTGTAATGGGAGGAATCAGCATGGAGGATAGTTATATTTCGCAAAGAGATAAAATTGTCGCTTCAGCAATCGAATTGATCGGAGATTTGGGATTACATGCTCTAACACCGAAGAACCTGGCACGAAAACAGAACATATCAGACACGCTGATATATAAGTATTTTGGGGGGATTGATGAAGTACTTATAGCAGTTGTGAATGAGTATGCGGCGTTTGATAAGAATATTCAGAGAACAGTAGAACGTCTTGACGGCTCGTTTCTTGATAAGATCAAGTATTATGCGGATACATATGCTACCTATTATGATAATTATATAGGCATGGGAGCGATTATGCTGCATTATGAGGAGCTCCTACATATGTCAGAGACGAGAGAGATCATATCTGAATGTATGCTTATGCGTAATGATTTCGTGTGTTCAATGTTTCAGGGGGCAATTGATAGTAAGGAGATAAGACCGGTATTTTCACCGAAAGAATTGACGCTTATATTCAATGGCATATTTACTGAGGGCCTGCTTGAACGCAGGAATCAGTATTCCAGAAAGAGTTTTCGGGTAGAAGTAAAGGAGATTCTTGGACATATTGAAAAGGTACTCAGGTTGTAGAATTAGGGAGGAATGATCATGAAGATATTAATAGCTGAGGATGATGTTGCAAATGCAAAATTTTTATCCAAGTATTTAAGCAAATTTGGTGATGTGGTCATCACACCAGATGGTATAGCTGCGGTTGATGAGTTTGTCAATGCATTGGAAAAGGGTGAATTGTTTGAGTTGGTTTGCCTTGATATTATGATGCCAAAGATAGATGGATATAAGGTACTTGCGTCTATAAGAAGCGCAGAGAGAAAGCATGGAGTGTCAAGAATGCTCAGATCAAAGGTTATCATGACAAGTGCACTTGATGAGGCAAGCTTTGACAGCAACCTGGCAAGCGATGATTATGATGATTATATATGCAAACCAATAGATATCATGAAGTTCAATGATATGCTTAAGAAGTTGGATATAATCAAATAATAAGCCGGATGGCAATATAGATTTGAAAGCAATACACATGTACAGCAAAGCCCGTTATATAACTATACCGGGCTTTGTTGTATTCAGTAGATCGTAAAGTAGGTAATGATATGGATTTGTTTGATTATATGAGGGAGACAGCCCCGGATGACTCGCCGCTTGCAAAGAGGATGAGACCTGTTACTTTGGATGACGTGGTTGGGCAGGAACACATAATAGGTAAAGATAAGCTTCTGTACAGAGCGATAAAAGCAGATAAGATCAGTTCTCTCATATTCTACGGCCCACCGGGAACCGGGAAAACTACACTTGCAATGGTTATAGCTAACACCACAAAGGCAGAGTTCAGACAGTTGAATGCCACGACCTCCGGCAAGAAGGATATGGAGTTGGTTGTAAATGAGGCGAAAGATACAAGAGCTATGTATGGTAAGCGAACTATATTGTTTATAGATGAGATACATAGATTCAATAAGTCTCAGCAGGATTATTTGCTGCCGTTTGTGGAGGATGGCACTGTTATACTCATAGGAGCCACCACAGAGAATCCGTATTTTGAGGTGAATGGAGCGCTGATATCCAGGTCGCATATATTCCAGCTCAATCCATTGTCTACCGATGATGTCAGGAAGATAATCCACAAGGCTGTGTATTCGCAGGAGGGCATGGGAGCGTTTGATGCGGATATAGATGAGGATGCGGAGAAGTTCCTGGCGGATATGGCATCCGGAGACGCCCGTAATGCGTTAAATGCGATAGAACTTGGGGTTCTATCGACAGAGCGAAGTGAGGATGGCAAGATACATATAACCCTTCCGGTGGCAGAAGAGTGTATACAGAAGAGGGCGATAAGATATGATAAGGATGGCGATAATCACTATGATATTATATCGGCATTTATCAAGAGTATGAGAGGTTCGGATCCTGATGCTGCAGTATTTTATCTGGCCAAGATGTTGTATGGAGGGGAGGATATCAAGTTTATAGCCAGACGAATCATGATATGTGCAAGTGAGGATGTAGGAAATGCAGATCCAAATGCCATAGTTGTGGCATCGGCATGTGCTCAGGCTGTAGAACGGATTGGAATGCCGGAAGCCCAGATAATACTTGCGCATGCGGCATCGTATGTTGCGTGTGCACCTAAGAGTAATTCTGTTGTGAATGCGATATTTGCAGCGATGGATGCGGTTAAGCATGAAGATACCGGACAGGTTCCGGTGTATTTGCGGGATGGACATTATGGAGGTGCTGCAAAGCTTGGACATACAGGATATAAGTATGCACACGATTATCCAAATCACTATGTTGACCAGCAGTATCTGCCGGACAAGATGGCTGGAAGAGTGTTCTATGAACCTTCTGACAATGGATATGAGAGGAATATAAAAGAATATTTTGACAGAATAAAGAAGAGAGATTGAGATGGATAAGTTGAAAAGAATAGGTGCAATAGTTCTGGTTATTCTGCTGCTTGGTCTTTATGTAACCACATTCATAATGGGTATATCAGGAAGTGAGTATATAGCGGGTATGATATTCCTTGATGTGGTCATCCCTGTGATCTGCTGGGGAATATGGCTTATTGCCAGGGTTCTCAGAAGAAAGGGTGAGGATATGAGAACTCAGGAAGAGCAACGAAAAGAACTATAATCAACGGAACAATATAAAAATGTTGAAAAAAATAATATAATTTGATATACTCTTAAAAGTTTATAAAATACTTAAGAGGTAGATAAAGATGGGTTTATTAAAAGATTGGCGTGATTACGCATACGGATTAGATGACAGGACACCAGAGGGAAAGGAATTCTGGCTCAGTTATTTCCAGGCAGAGAAGGGTGTATATGAGAAGCTTCTTGCAAACCCTATTGCAGAGCCTGAGCATGGAACAGTAAAAGAACTCGCAGATAAGTATGGCCTTACTATACAGTTTATGGTAGGTTTCCTTGATGGTATAGATGACAGCCTTATGGAGTCTAACAATCTTGATGATATAACAGAGGATTCCCAGGTGAGACTGGCCATAGATTATGAAAAGCTTTACATGAATATGGTAGAGTGCAATGCTGAGTGGCTGTATACACTTCCTCAGTGGGATGGAATCTTCCCTAAGGCAAAGAGAGATGAGCTGTATAAGATTCAGAAGTCATCCAGAACAGTGATCAAAGCTCCAAAGGTTGGAAGAAACGATCCTTGTCCATGTGGAAGCGGCCTTAAGTATAAGAAGTGCTGTGGTAAATAATCTGTAATTATTATATGTAATCTAAAAGGGCGGTCTAAGATATATTATCTTATGACCGTCCTTTTAGATTGATGTTAATTGAAAGGAACTATATGGAGTTTAATACTTCTCAGAAAAATGCAATATCCCATGGAGATGGTCCTATGCTGCTTTTGTCAGGACCGGGCTCTGGAAAGACAACTGTTTTGACATATAGAATAAAAAACATGGTTAATGTACTTGGCATAAAACCGGATAATATATTGGTTATCACATTTACCAAGGCGGCAGCAGTGGAAATGAAAATCAGATTCTGCAAGTTGTGCCCGGATACCAGAGGAGTCACATTTGGAACATTTCATTCAGTGTTTTTCTGGATGCTCAAAAATGCATATAACTATACAGCGGCGAACATAATCACTGAATCTGAGAAATACAGTGTTATAAGAGACTGCATAGACAGACATGGTTTCAGGTATGATAGTCAGGAGGACTTTGCAAAGAATGTTGTAAATGAGATAGGTTGCGTGAAGAGCGAAAGAACACAGGCTGAGGAATACCAGAGCACAACCATGAAGCCGGAAGATTTTAGAGTTGTGTATAATGAATATGAGCAGTTTCTGCGCAGTAATGGCAAGATAGATTTTGATGATATGCTTGTATTTACATATGAACTTCTGGATGAGAGACCTGATATATTAAAAATGTGGCAGGAAAAATTCAGATATATATTGATAGACGAGTTTCAGGATATCAACAACATACAGTATGATATAGTGAAAATGCTTGCGGGGGATACCTGTAATGTGTTTGCTGTTGGAGATGATGACCAATCTGTGTATGGTTTCAGGGGAGCTATGCCATCTATAATGAAAAGATTCCCGGAGGATTTCAGAGGAACTGAGATAGAATATCTGAATGTCAATTATCGGTGCAGTTATGATATAGTTGAGTGTTCAAGGCGTATTATCAAGAATAACCAGGACAGATATGATAAAAACCTGATGTCATCGTTTGATCCGGGGCAATGTGAACGTGTTCATGTGGTGAAGGTTGCGGATATGCCTGAAGAGAATCTGAAGATAATACAGAGGATGAAAGAACTCAACCAGTCAGGAATACCATATTCAGACATGGCGGTGATATACCGCACCAATACTCAGCCAAGGGCGCTTGCCTCGAAGATGATGGAAAATGGTATACCATTTTCCATGAGGGACAATATTCCTAATATATTTACACATTTTCTGGCCGGAATAATATTTGATTATATGAGGATTGCCCGTGGAGCGAGAGACAGGAGAACGGTACTTCGTATAATAAATAAGCCAAACAGATACATAAGCCGTGATGCTTTTGATGAGTCTGATGTTGATTTTGAGAAACTCAGGCAGCATTACAGAGATAAGTACAGAATTGTGAATAATATAAACGTTCTGGAGAATGATCTGGACAGGATAGGCAGACTTGCTCCGTATGCCGCAGTGAATTATATAAGAAAGGCGGTGGGGTTAGATGCGTATGTCACGGAGTATTCCGACTACAGAGGTGTGAGTCCTGATGAATATATGGATATATTGGAGGAGATACAGGAGAGTGCCAGGGAATTTCTGAGCTATGAAGGCTGGATGAAATATATAGAAGATTACACACATGAACTTGCCGAAAAGAACAGGCAGGGAACGTATGTGAGTGATTCAGTGTCTCTTGCAACCATGCATAGCGCAAAGGGGCTCGAATACTCATATGTATTTATAATGGATGCCGTTGAGGAAATCACGCCACATAAGAAGGCTCTAAAGGATGGAAGTGTGGAGGAAGAACGGAGACTGTTCTATGTAGCAGTGACGAGAGCGAAGTATGGATTGTACATATACATTCCGCAGAAGGTGTATGGCAGAAAAAGCTTTGTGTCAAGATTTGTTCAGGAGATGCTTATGGACAGGGATCTGCTTAAAACCGGAAGTACGATAGTCCATAAGAGATATGGCAGAGGCGTGATAACATATGCAGATGACAAAAAGCTGTGTGTACATTTTGATAAGACAGGGGAGAACAAAACACTCAGCCTGGATTATACAATAAGCAATAATCTCATACAGAATGCATAAAAAAGAGCACATGTTCATGTGCTCTTTGATGTGTATGAAGATATTGATCAGTCTTCTGAGTTAAACTCCAGATCATCAAGTATCTCATCCATGATATCGGCTACCATGTTGAATTCATCCTGATCATTGATTTCCAGAAGATCGATATCATCTCCACCTTTTTCTACATATCTGTAAACGATGATCTCAGGATCCTCTTCCTCTGTTGGAAGAAGGGCTGCATATGTTTTGTCTTCAACCTCGAATTTGGCAACGATCTGGCAGTTGCATACAGTTCCATCCTCATATGTAATCTCTACCATTTCTACATCTAAATCATCATCCTGTGTATTAGTGTTATCAGACATAAGTATTCTCCTTTAATGTATTATTGTGTATCTGACATAAGGTAGATACATCGTATACATTCTATTAGATATTGAGACAGATGTCCAGTATTTTAATTAAATGCAAGGCATTCAACTTTATTGAATTGTATAGTCCCCTGTGGTATAATAGCAACATATTATGGGTTATGCTGAAGGTACATGGCCATAAGATTGTTTAGATGTCATGGAGGGATTATTTGATGAAGAAGGTTGCATATATAGCATCAGAGTGTGTGCCATTTATAAAGACCGGTGGACTTGCAGATGTTGTGGGAACTCTGCCTAAGATATTTGATAAGAATGAGTATGATGTGAGGGTTATCATGCCGAATTATCTCTGTATTCCTAACAAGTACAGGGAGAAAATGCAGTATATAACACATTTTTATATGGATATAGGATACAAGAACGATTATGTGGGAGTTATGTATCTGGAATATGAGGGAGTAAAGGTCTATTTTATCGACAACGAATATTATTTCAATGGGGCAACTCCTTATGGTGATGTCAAGTGGGATATAGAGAAGTTCTGTTATTTTTCAAAGGCGGCATTATCTATACTGCCAGCTATAGGATTTCAGCCAGATATACTTCACTGTCATGACTGGCAGGCGGGACTTGTTCCTGTGTATCTAAAGACATTATTTGCAGGGGATCTGTTCTATACAAGTATGAAGTCGGTTATGACCATACACAATCTGCAGTTCCAGGGCAAGTGGGACATCAAGACTATTCAGGAATACTCAGGACTTCCTGATTATGTATTTACTCCTGATAAGCTGGAGATACAGAAGGATGCAGCCATGCTCAAGGGTGGTCTTGTATATGCAGATAAGATAAGCACTGTTAGTAATACCTATGCAAAGGAGATACAGACTCCATATTATGGAGAAGGGCTTGATGGCCTTTTGAGTGCAAGATGGCAGTCTCTGTGGGGAATTGTCAACGGAATAGACTATGAGGTATGGAATCCTGCAACTGATCCGCAGGTGTACAGAAATTACAGCGTGGATAATTTCAGAGAGCTTAAGAAGATCAACAAAGTAGAATTACAGAAAGAATGTGGTCTTCCTCAGGATGAGAATCAGTTTGTTATAGGTATAATCTCCAGACTGACAGATCAGAAAGGCCTTGATCTTGTGGACAGGATCATGAATGATATATGTTGTGATGGAGTTCAGTTCATCGTTCTTGGTACAGGTGATGTGAGATATGAGAATATGTTCAGATATTATCAGGGGATACATCCTGCAAAGGTATCTGCAAATATATATTACTCAGATGAAAGATCACACAAGATGTATGCAGGATGTGATGTCATGCTGGTTCCATCAAGGTTCGAGCCATGCGGACTTACACAGCTGATGGCACTTCGTTACGGTACAGTGCCTGTTGTCAGAGAAACGGGAGGTCTTGCAGATACAGTAGAGGCTTACAACCAGTTCGAGGGAACAGGAACAGGCTTTTCATTTGCGAATTATGATCCATATGAGCTGCTCAATGCGATCAATTATGCCAAGGAAGTGTATTATAACAATAAAGAGGCTTGGTATGGAATTCAGGAACGTGGCATGAGACAGGATTATTCATGGTATAATTCAGCTAATATTTATAAAGATCTATATAATTCATTATAATATAGGATCGTATCAAAGATATAGAGGAGGCAGAGAATGAATTTGCATTTTCTGCCTTTTTCCGGGTATAGGAGAGACATATATGGCATTTGACGGAATAGTGATATCCAATGTGGTCAGCGATATGAAGAAGTATCTTATAGATGGCAGGATATACAAGATATATCAGCCGGAAAAGGATGAGCTCAACATAGTTATAAAGAACAACAGGGAGAATTACAGGCTTCTTATGTCTGCGGATGCGAGTCTGCCGCTTATATATTTGCAGCAGTCAGCAAAAGAAAATCCAATGACAGCCCCGAATTTTTGTATGCTTCTCAGAAAGCATATTAATAATGGGCGTATAGTTGATATATATCAGCCTGGATTTGAACGTATAGTGGTGATGGTAATAGAACATCTTGACGAATTGGGAGATCTCAAAAGAAAGAAGCTTATAATAGAGATCATGGGCAAGCATAGCAATATTATATTTG
>Ga0129311_1000793_pt1 | contig 25208 bp, 16 predicted proteins | sample Go1ome_FD_94435 | JGI IMG/M metagenome (GOLD analysis project Ga0129311, IMG submission 94435) | Western lowland gorrila individual fecal microbial communities from Wisconsin, USA - Go1022B metagenome | ecosystem: Host-associated > Mammals > Digestive system > Large intestine > Fecal | place... | reverse complement strand
TCTGGCGAAGCTATCCCCTAACGAATATTACCACTACATCACCACAGGTGAGTACCCCGCCGGTATGCTGCCGCTATGGGTCAAATGAAAATGTCCTTGACTTGGGGAGCACTTTAGAAATGCGCGGATAGGCTTAAAGAGTACCGGAGAGGAGGCTTTGCCCCCCTCTCCGGTATTTCTTATGTTCTTTTTCTGCTCACATCACTTGTGCCATGAAACTGCCCATCGTTTGTGCAGCTTCATCCTGCTTCTGCCTTGTGGCGTGGGTGTAGGTGCGGAGGGTGAATCCCGCATCGTAGTGGCCGAGCATCGAGGACACCGTTTTTACATCTACGCCATTCTGTAGTGCCAAGGTTGCGAATGTGTGTCTGAGATCATGGAAGCGTATGTGCGGAAGTCCTGCGTCTTTCAGTATTTTCTTGTGTAAGTTTACGATGGAATCTGGATAGTACATCTCGCCCGTAACGATGATCAAAGCGATGTGTTCCATTAAGCGTGAGCCTCCTTATCTGTCGTGTCCTGGCCGCGCTTGCCGAGCAGAAGGATCAGGTTCGTCAGGTACTGGAACAGCATCAGAGCTGCGCCGACGGGAACGCAGAGGTACACCCAGAACTTGTCGATCGGCAGACCGAGCGCGATGACCCCGATGTAGGAGACGGCCTGTCTCCAGCCATAGTAGATCAGAATGGCGAGCATCAGGACGAAAGCGAGCGTATAGACCTTCTCGCGTACGCTTTTGAATTTTGCGGGGAGCAGATTGTCCAGAAAGTCCACGCGCATCAGCTCGTTGCGGTAGATGAGCACATTGGATGCAAGAAATACCGACCAGATCAGGCCGTAGCGGGAGAAGGTCTCCACCCACATCAGGCCCATCTTGAAAATGAAGCGGTCAAGCACGTTGACGAACATGGCGAGGGAAACGACGCTGAGCAGCACAGCTGAGGCTGCAAGAGAGAGATTGGCGACGAATTTCTTTACTTGTTGTAATTTTCTCATGGGTCCTCCTATCACAGAATCAGGATTTGCGGGGAAGAAGGGTCGGTCCCCGGCAGTGCGGGCCGGGCGGCGATCACTTGCCGCTTACCGCCTTTGCCTCGGCAAAGCAGGAGAGGACCTTGTCATAGAAGTCCTGATTGATGGTGGGCAGGACCTTTGCGCAGACGTAGTCATAGCAGGCGTCCTTGAATTCCTGGCGCTGGTCCTCGGTCAGGGAGATCAGCTCAACGCCGGCGTTCTTAAGCTTCTGGGTGTTGTATACGTCGCTTGCCTGCACGACGCCGATGGTGGCGCGGCGGGCGTCGTCGGCGGCCTGAGCGACCATGGCACGCTGCTCGTCCGTCAGCTTTTCAAGCGTCTTGGTGCTGATCATTGCGCCGACAACGTTGGCGATGTGCTTGGTATCCGTGATGTACTTGGTGACCTCCTCGAGGTTCTTCATGAAGAGGGTGTAGTTGCAGTTATCCGAGGCATCGATCACGCCGGTGGAGGCTGCGGAGTACAGCTCGGAGAAAGCGACGGTGGTGGGAACGGCGCCCCATGCCTCGCCCATGGCGATATGAGCGTCAATGCTCTGCAGGCGGAACTTGAGACCCTTCATGTCGCTGACGGAGTAGATCGGCTTGGTGTAGGAGTCGAGGTTGCGGAAGCCAGTGGTGAACATGCTCAGAAGCTGCAGGCCCGCCTTGTCATAAAGCTGCGCGTTGATGTCATCAAAGATCTCGCCCTGAAGCATGATATTCAGCGCGTCCTGATCATCGAAAAGATACGGGATATCAAAGCTGGCAAGATCGGGGACCCATGCGGACATATTGCCCGTTGCGGGGGAAAGGCAGATATCCAGCGTGCCGTGGGAGCACTGCTCAAGGCAGGAGGTCAGATCGCCGAGCTGGTCGTTGGGGTAAATGTCGCAGGTGATCTCACCGTTGGAGTAGACCTCGAGAGAGTTCTTGAACACGCGCGCATAGCAGTTCCAGGTGTTGAGGATGTTGGTGTCGCTCTCGGGGGTGGAGACCTTGAGAACGATGGACGCGCCGGGCAGAGCGGCCGCGGGAGCATCATTGGTGCTGCCGGAGACGGTGGAAGAGGGGGAAGAGGAGCCTTCGGTGCCGTTCTGAACGACACCGCATGCGGACAGTGCGAGGATCATCACTGCGGCCAGAATCAGGGCAAGTGTTCTTTTCATGTTGATATCTCCTTTTCTGTTTGATGTTGTAGCCTGAAAGATGAGCTGAGCGTAGAGGATGATGCTCATCGGCGTGTCGGAGGCGGGCTTCATGATGACGCTGTTGCCGGCGCACAGGGCGGGGGCGACCTTGTTGGTCATGGTGGAAACGGGATAGTTGAACGGCGCGACGCATACGCACACGCCCAGCGGCTCGTAGGAGGTGAAGATGATGTCGCTCGTGTTGCGGCGCTCAACGTTGTACGGCAGGGTCTCGCCGTACATGGTGGCGGCGGCGTTCATGTAGGCGCGGAAGATCAGGGGCACGCTGCCTACCTCACCGCGGCACTCGCTGATCGTTTTGCCGCCCTCGCGGCTGAGCAGCTGCGCGAGCTCCTCGGCGTGCTCGTCGTAGAGCGCGAGGAACTTGTTGATGATGGCGTCGCGCTCGTCGTTGCGCAGCGCGGCCCATTCCTTCTGGCCCTCGACCGCGTTGGCGATGGCGAGATCCACGTCCTCCTTCGTCGCGGCAGGCACGGTGCCGATCAGTTCGCCGGTGTAGGGGTTGTAGTTGTTGAGCACAGCGCCGTCAGAAGCGTCCACGGACTTGCCGCCGATAATCATTTTCCAATCCATAAATAGCCCTTCCTTTCGATCCGTCACGGTAATCAGTTAAATAGTTTGACCAGCCGGTTTTGCAGTTTAAAAGCGATATTCTTGCATTGCTGATCCTCTGCTTCTACTATACCGCTTTACCGTGGGGAAGGTGTCAAGCAAAACTGAAGGGACCGAAATTGTGCAGAATGAACATGCAATGCAAAGAAAAATACAGAAAATTGGTGCATGCGTTGATTTTTGCGTGCAGAAAGAGAAGCACAGAACCTTGACGCAGGGGAAAGGTTTTGCAGCCGGATGAAAGAAAAGCGGCCTTCGGATTGTTTCCTGCAAGCAATCCGAAGGCCGCTGAGGAATAGGGCCGGAGAATATTGATGCGTTTTTCAGCCGGGAAATGCAACGGGGATCTGCTGCTTGACAAGAATGTTCCGGTTGGAGTAGTTGAAAACAGAGGTCTCGGCGATGACCTGACCGAGATACGGCCCCACGATCTGATAGCCGTTTTCCGCAATGTAGTCCATCAGAAGCTGCAAGCCCACGCTCTCCGCCGCGTTGTCCATCGAGACGTACTGGCGGTACATGCAGGCGTAGATGCCGGACTGGAGCATGGTGCACGGCAGATCCGGGCGCTCGGCGTCGAGCAGGATGCAGGCCCTGCTGCACAGAAAGCGCCCCTTTTGCAGGCTCTCGCGCGGGACCATGCAGCCCACCTGGCTGAACAGCGTGAGAGGGATGCCCTCGCCGGTCATCGCCGCGCGGATGTGGTCAAGCCCGAGCTTCCAGGGAGAGACCTCGCCGTAGTCGCCGCGGAAGTCATATTCGTCGATATCGAAGGTGATCGCGCGGCGCTTGGGGATGAACTCGATGAAAACATGGTCGAGCGCAGGCGGGTTGCGCAGAAAGCGGCAGCTGTTGAGCTGGCGCGTGAGCGCCTTGCGTGAGGTGGTGTAGCGCGCGATCTTCTCGTCCAGCTCGTCGATCTGCTCGTTGAGCAGCGCCTCGAAAACGGAGAGGTCCTTCGTCTCGAGGATGTTTTCGATGCGCTTGAGCGAAAGGCCGACGTTTTTCATCTGCAGGATCATCTCAAGGCGCGGCAGCTGCGAGGTCGAGTAGTAGCGGTAGCCCGTGCGCGTGTCGATGCGCTCGGGCACGAGGAGGCCCCGCTCGTGGTAGAGCCGCAGCGTGCGCGATGTGACGCCGTACATCTCCGACAGCTCGCCCACACTGAAGCGGATCTCCTGGGAGGGATCAAAACTGAGGTCCATGAGACGGTCTCCTTTCTCCCGCGCGTCAGGCCGGATAGGCCGTGCGGATGGCTTCGATCAGCCCGGCCATCTGGGGCGTGACCCACTTGTTCTTATGATAAAAGATCTGCTGCCAGAGGCGGATGCTGCAATCCGGCACGCAGAGTACGACAGCCTCGCCGCGCTTTTCAAGCGGCCGGACGACATAGTCCGGCAGCAGCGAGACGCCCAGCCCGATCTTCACGAGCGAGGTGATGGCGGAGGTGCTGTCCACCTCCAGCACGGGGGAGACCTCGATATCGCGCAGCGCGGCGGCCTGCTCGAGCGCGCGGCGGTAAACGCTGTCGCGCTCGGTGAGGATGAGCGGCATTCTGCACACGTCCTCAAAGCGCAGCTCCTCTCCGCCCGCGTAGGGCGAGGAGGCGGCCGCCGTGAAGCAGATGCGCGATTCGCGCGCGTAGGCGCGCACGCAGTCGCGCTCCATGCTCTTTTGCCCCAGCGTAAAGATCACATCCAGCTCGTTGTGCCGCAGAAGCGAGAACAGCTCCTCGCTCGAGCCGGTCCTGGTCTGGATCGTGATGTTGGGAAAGCGCTTGTGATAGTCGGGCAGCAGCGGGAGCAGAATGTGGAAAAAGAGCGATTCGAGGATGCCGATGCGCAGCGTGCCGTGCAGATTTTCCGGCTCGCGCATGGGGATGAGCTTGATCTGCTGGGAGATCGAAACGAGCTGATTGGCGTAGTAGCGGAACTCCTCGCCGCGCGGCGTGAGGGAGATGCGGTTGCCCACGCGGTCGAAGAGCTGATAGCCCAGCTCCGTTTCCAGCTGCTTGATCTGCACCGTGACCGTGGACTGGGAATAGCCGAGGCTGTTTGCCGCGTGCGTGAAATTTTCCATCTCCGCCGCCTGCAAAAAGGTGACGATATTGCGCAATTCCATAACTTTCCTCCCGACCATTATGATTTTCGTTGGCGGCAATTTGAACAATTCATTTTACAAATTATATCCTGCTTTGTATACTTTGTCCAGCATCGATTTTATCGCTGCGTTCACAAAATCATTTCCGGACAAATCATACTGTGGAGGAGTTTACCATGAGTAAGATGGAGTATCTGAAGAACCTGCCGGTCGCCGTGCTGGGCGGCGGCGCTGTCGGCAAGACCTGCGCGGCGGACATCAAGCTCGCCGGGCGCGAGGTCCGTCTCTACGACGTGATGCCCTTTGCGGAGAAGTCGCTCAAGGACCTCGACAAGACCGGCATCCTCTTCGACGGCATCCAGCGCAACCGCGACTGCTTCGAGCGCAGCGGCCGCGCCTTTATCGACGTTGTAACGAGCGACATCGAAAAGGCCGTCAAGGGCGCGGGCCACATCGTCGTTTCCTGCGGCTCCTGGGGCCACGAGGCCATGTTCCGCGCCATGATCCCCTACCTTGAGGACGGCCAGGTCGTCAACGTGTTCGCCGACAACTTCGGCTGCCTGCTGCTGCGCCGCCTGATGCGCGAGATGGGCTGCACGAAGAAGGTCATCGTCGGCGGCTGGTCCTCCGCACCCTACGGCACGCGCCTTGAGAGCATCGGCAAGTGCGTGTTCCCGCACGTGAGCGCCAAGTACCGCGCCATCACGCTGCGCGGCGCGGCCCTGCCGATGACCGACACGGACGATTTCCTCGAGGCCTCGAAGTATCTGCCCTGCATGGACGCCGTCACCAACGGCGACGGCCCCTCCAGGGCCAACACCGTCCTCGACGTGGACTTTGCCAACGTCAACCCTGTCATCCATGTGCCCGCCACGATCCTCGGCGTTTCCACGATGGAAAACTGGGGCGTGATCTTCGGCGGCCACGACAAGACCACCTACTCCATGTATTCCCACGGCCTGTGCCCGTCCATCTGCGAGGTGCAGTATCAGTTCTATAACGAAGAGATCGCGCTGGCCGAGGCCATCGGCGTCGGCACGCCCAAGTACAAGAAGGAAATGTTCTTCTCCCGCCGCAGCGTGCTGACGCAGGAGTACATGGGTCTTGACGAAAACGGCAACGACAACGTCGTATTCCCGCTCGACCAGCCCTCCAACGAGGGCAACACCGGCCCGAACAACATCCACCACCGCTATATGACCGAGGATGTGCCCATCGGCTGCAAGGTCTATCACGATCTGGGCGTGGCCTACGGCGTCAAGACCCCCATCATCGACTCGATGATCACGCTGGCCGGCGCGATGCACCAGAAGAACTTCTTCGAGGAGAGCCGCTACAACCTCGCCTACCTCGGCATCGACGGCATGAGCAGGGATGAGCTCCTTGCCTACCTCAACGACGGTGTGTACGAGCGCTGATCCCATAACTGTCAATCTGCGATCATGAAGCAGTCTCCTTAAAGCAGAAAGATGCAGAGACTCGCCGGAGTCTCTGCATCTTCTGTCTCCTCCCCGGGCCTGCTTTCGACCAATGGAGAGAATGAATATGGAATTTAAAACGGATTATCGCGCGGAGCGCTACGCGCTGGACGCGAAATGGGACGATTTCCCCGCCGCGGTGCAGGAGCACGCGCTCATGTGCGGCGTCGATCTGATGACGGCGCTGATCCTCGGCAGCTACGGCGAACAGTTCAAGGCGGGACAGAAGCTGGCGCAGCGCATGGGGCTGCTGGGCGATATCCCCGCCGTCGGCTCGGACAAAAAATATAACCTCCTCGGCGCGGCGATCGCCATGGGCCACAGCAGCAACTCCTTTGATATTGACGACGGCCACCGCGCTATCTGCGGCCATCCCGGCACGTCGTTCGTCGCGGGCGTGCTGGCCGCGGCGCTGGAAAAGAACGCCGCCTGGCGCGAATACCTGACCACGCTCACGGTGTGCTACGAGCTCTCGATCCGCTGGGCGCTCGCCATGCAGGACCACTATAAGTTCCTGCACAGCACCGGCGCCTACGGCGCCTTCGGCACGGCGGCGGGCATTGGCCGGCTGTACGGCTTTGATGAAAAACAGCTCAACAACGCGCTTTCCATCGCGGATTTCCACGCGCCGATGACGCCCGTGATGCGCGCGGTGGAGTATCCCTCCATGAACAAGGACGGCGTGCCCTTCGGCGCACTCGTGGGCACGATGGCCGCGCTGGAAACGCTCTGCGGCGAGACCGGGCGGACGCACCTGCTCGAGCTGCCCGAGTACGCGAAGTATCTCGACGATCTCGGCAGCAGCTACCGCATCATGGAGCTCTACTTCAAGCCCTATACCTGCTGCCGCTGGGCGCACCAGCCCATCCTCGCCTGCCAGACGCTGATGAAGCGCCACGGCTTTGACTATACCAAGGTCGCGCACGTGAAGATCAACACCTTCCTCTCCGCCGCGCGGCTGAGCAAGATCCGCCCCCACGGCACGGATGAGGCGCAGTACAACATCGCCTGGCCGGTCGCAAGCGCGCTGGTGTTCGGCGACGTGGGCTTCCAGCAGGTGCGCAAGGAGGCGCTGGGCAATCAGACCGTGCTTGACATGATGGACCGGCTGGAGTTTGCCGTCGATCCGGAGATGGACAAGGAATTCCCCGCCAAGCGTCTTGCCTGGGTGGAGATCACGCTCAAGAACGGAACGGCGTACCGCTCCGACGTGTACGAGGCCCCCGGCGAGCCGGAGGACAAAGAGCTGGATCTTAGCTGGATCGAGAAAAAGTTCAAGCGCATCACCGCGCCCATGCTCGCGCCCGCCGATCAGGAGATGCTGCTCGCCACGATGACGACGGGGATGAACGTCCCCGTGCGCGAGGTCGTCGCGAAGATCAACCGCAGTCTCAGAAAGAGCATCTGACCCCGCTGCCCGGTTGAAAAAAAGAGCCGCCTGCGCGGACATGACGCTTCTTTTTATAACGGGGGTAAATATTTTACCGAATTCTGTGAATATTTGCTCTTGAATCTGCGGCAGCTTTGCCGTATACTGCATTTATTATTCATCGGGCCTGCCGCGCTCATCGGCGCGGGGGCGCGGCGGAAGGAGAACGATATGATGCAGCGAAATTACATTGCCAAGCGCTTCCGGAACGCGGGCACGGGCCTGACGCTCGACACCGCGGCGCTGGCCAAATACAAGGACATCGTGGACCTGAGCATCGGCGACACGGACTTTACGACCGACGAGTCCATCATCAGCGCCGCCTTCCGCGACGCAAAGGCGGGCTACACCCACTACGGCGACCCCAAGGGCGACCCGGAGCTGATCGCCGCGGTCTGCAAGGCGTGGGAGGAGGACTTCGACCAGAAGCTTGCGCGCGACCACGTGCTCGTGAGCGCGTCGAGCTGCCTTGGCATGTCGCTTGCGATGATGGCGATTCTGGACCCCGGCGACGAGGTCATCGTTTTTTCGCCGTATTTCGCGCTCTACCGCACGCAGATCGAAATGGCAGGCGGCGTGTGCGTGGAGGTCCCGACCTACGCCGAAGAGGGCTACGCCATCGATGAAGCACGCCTGCGCGCCGCCGTCACGCCGCGCACCAAGGCCATCATCTTCAATAACCCCGCCAACCCCACCGGCATGGGCTACGACCTTGCTGAGATGGAGATCCTTGCCCGCGTGGCGAAGGAGCACGACCTTCTGATCGCGGCGGACGAGATCTACACGACCTACATTTACGAGGGCGACTTCCGCCCCATCCGCACCCTGCCCGGCATGACCGAGCGAACCATCACGCTCAACAGCTTTTCGAAGAATTTCCTCATGACCGGCTGGCGCGTGGGCGTTATCATCGCCGAGCCGGAGCTGCTCGACGTGATGAACCGCATCAACGGCTCGCTCGTCTACTCCGCGCCGTCCATCTCCCAGCGCGCGGGCATTCAGGCGCTCGCCATGCGCAGGGAGATCCGCGAAAAGTACGTTTCGGCCTACCGCGACCGCATCTTCTACTCCGCTGACCGCATCGAAAAGATCCCGTACCTGAGCCTTGTGCGCCCGAAGGGCACATTCTATCTCTTCCCCGGCGTTGAGAAAACGGGGCTTGACGACAAGCAGTTCTGCAAGGAGCTTTTGGAGCGCGCGCACGTGCTCGTCAGCGCGGGAAGCCCCTTCGGCAGCACCGGCGCGAACCATTTCCGCATCGCCTGCACCGTGGGCATCGAGCAGCTCAAAGAGGCCTTCGACCGCATGGAAAAGCTTGAATTCTAAAGAAAAACAGATCAAAAGAGGGACGCTGGATTTCGGCGTCCCTCTTCCTTTATAAATTGGCGCGCACCGCGCGGCGATAGCGGCGCAGCGCGAAAACCGAGAGGATCAGGCACAGCCCCTCGGACAGAATGGGCGTGTACCACAGCGCGTCCCCGCCGAAGAGCGCGGCAAGGAGCAGCAGCACCGCGCTTTGCAGCACAAGGCCGCGGCCGACGGAGATGCAGATGGCGGGCACGGGCCGCTCGAGCGCCGTCATAAAGCCGCCGGCGACCACGTTAAAGCCCAGCAGCAGATAGGAAACGCTGTAGTGCCGGAACGCGCCGACGGAGTAGGCGACAAGCGCCGCGTCCGCGTGGGACAGGTAGGCGCGCACGAGCTGCGGCGCGAAGAGGTAAAGCCCGAGAAACAGCGCCGGCGCGAGGATGCACACGGTCGTGAGCGCATAGCGCAGCAGCGTATCGCACGCGCGGTACTCGCCCTTGCCGTAGTGGAAGCTCACGAGCGGCTGCGCGCCCTGCGACACGCCGACCATGAGGTTGATGATGATGGTCGTCACGTAGGCGATGACTGTGTAGGTCACGACGCCGTCCGTGCCGATGCAGCGCAGCACCGTGCGGTTGAAGAGAAAGATCATCAGCCCTGTGCACAGCTCCGTCACGCCGTCGGACAGGCCGATGGGCAGCACGCGGGCGTAGAGCCGCGGGTCAAAGCGGAAGCGCCGCAGCCGGAAGCTGCACTTTTTGCTGAAAAAGTGCGCAAAGTAGGAAAGGCACGTCACCAGCTGGGAAATGCCCGTGGCCACCGCCGCGCCGAACACGCCCATATCGAGGTGGAAAATGGCGATATAGTCGAGCACGCAGTTTGTCAGGCACCCGCCGATGACCGTGAAGAGCGCGTAGCGCGGGTAGCCGTCGGTCTTGACGAGGACCTCGAGGTTATATGAGATGAGATAGCACACGCTGAACGGCGCGATGCCGAGAAGATAGTGCTTGACGTAGTCGAGCGTCACCTCGTCCGCGCCGAGGAGCCTTGCGAACGGGTCAAGGAAGAGCAGCACCAGCGCCGTCGCGAGCGCGCCGAGCACGAGCAGCGTGACAAAATTCTGGGAAAAGAGCATGTCGGCCTCGTGCCGCTTCTCCTGCGCGAGAAAGATGGCGATGAGCGTGGACGAGCCGACGGCGAAGAGCACCGCAATGGAAAAAAGCGCGTTGGTGAAGGGGATGGCGAGGTTGACGGCGCTCATGGCGTATTCGTTCACGCCGAGCGAGACCATCAGGCCGTCCACCATGGAATAGAGCGAGAACACCATCTGCGAGGCCATCGTGGCCGAGGCGAACCGGATGAAGTCGTGTTTCAGACTTTTCCCCGAGACTAACAAAATAACACATCCTTATCTTAAAATATTGGAAAACGCTGCGGTCAAAAAGATCACAGCGTTTCTGGCACCCCCGACCAGACTCTAACTGGTGGCCTACCGCTTAGGAGGCGGTCGCTCTATACAACTGAGCTACGGGGGCATATTGATATTTTATTTTACCCCAAAGAGGGGGAATTTGTCAACGCCTGTTTTCCGCGCGGCGAAGCGGAGAAAGCGCTTGTATTCGGCGCGGCTGTCCGTTATAATGGTAGCCGAGACCTTAGAATGTCCGCGCAAAACGGACAAAAATGAACATAAAATTCAGAAAAGGACGGTAAACCTATGGACGGAAAAACGATCCTCCCGCGCAGCGAGGTGCCCGAAGAGTTCACCTGGGACTTGAGCGACATATTCGCGAGCGACGAGGCATGGAGCGAGGAGCTTGAAGTCCTCAAGACCTACCCCGAGCGCATGACGGCCTTCGCCGGACGGCTCGGCGAGAGTGCGCAGATCCTGCTCAAGTGGTTCACGCTCAGCGACGAGCTCACCGTGCGCGTCGCCAAGTTCGTGGAGTATGCGAGCTGCCGCAGCGATCAGGACGTGGGCAACTCTTTCTATCAGGGCATGCGCAGCAAGGCGCTGACGATGATGGTCGCGCTGAGCAGCGCGGGCGCGTTCGAATCGAGCGAGATCCTTGCCATCCCCGAGGAGACGCTTGCGCGCTTCTACGCCGAGGAGCCGAAGCTCGAGACCTATCGCCGCAACATCGAAAAGATCCGCCGCCGCAAGGCGCACATTCTCTCGCCCGAGTGCGAGAAGATCCTCGCCGCCGCCGGTGAGATCAGCGAGAGCCCCACGCGCACCTACAGCATGTTCCACAACGCGGACGTGAGCTATCCTGACGTGACCGACGGCAAGGGCGAGGTCCACCAGCTGACCGACGGCACGCTCGTGCCGCTGCTGATGAGCGCCGACCGCACGCTGCGCGAGAACACCTTCAAGGCCTACTACAAGCGCGCGGGCGAGTTCCGCAACACCTATGCCTCCACGCTCGACGCGCAGTTCAAGCAGCTCAAGTTCTTTGCCGACGCGCGCCATTACAACACGACGCTCGAGGCGTCCCTCGACGTAACCGAGGTCCCGACCGAGGTCTATACGAACCTCATCGACGCGGTGCACGCGAACCTCGACAAGATGTACCGCTATGTGGCGCTGCGCAAGAAGGTCATGGGCGTGGACGAGCTGCACATGTACGACGTCTACACCCCCATCGTCGCCGACGCGGACGCCGAGATCAGCTACGACGAGGCGAAAAAGACCGTGCTCGAGGCGCTGGCCATCCTCGGCAAGGACTATACCGACGTGCTGGAGGAGGGCTTCAACCACCGCTGGGTCGATGTGTATGAAAACACCGGCAAGCGCGGCGGCGCCTACTGCACCGGCAGCGGCTGGCCCCACCCCTATGTCCTGCTCAACCACAAGGACAACCTCGACAGCATGTTCACCCTCGTGCACGAGATGGGCCACGCCATGCACACCTGGCACTCCTGCAAGTACCAGCCCGTGAACACGGCGGAGTACGTCATCTTCGTCGCGGAGGTCGCCTCCACCTGCAACGAGATCCTCCTGATGCGCCACCTGCTCGGCAAGACGACGGACCGTAAGCAGCGCGCCTATCTCATCAACCACTTCCTCGACCAGTTCAAGGGCACGGTCTACCGCCAGACGATGTTCGCCGAGTTCGAGCTTCAGATGGGCAGGATGGCCGAGAGCGGCGAGGCGCTGACCGCCGACGCGCTGAGCGAGAAGTATCTGGCGCTCAACAAGCTCTACTTCGGCCCCGACATGGTGTCCGACGACGAGATCGCGCTCGAGTGGACGCGCATCCCGCACTTCTACTATAACTACTATGTGTTCCAGTACGCCACGAGCTTCTCCGCCGCCGTGGCCATCGCCAACCGCATCCTGCGCGGGGGTGAGAGCGCCGTCAAGGACTACAAGAAGTTCCTCTCCGGCGGCTGCTCGAAGGACCCCGTCTCGCTGCTGCGCGACATGGGCGTGGATATGCGCACGCCCGCGCCCGTCAACGACGCGCTGTCGCTGTTCGGCGAGCTGATCGACGAGCTGAGCGAGCTGCTCGGCTAAGATAAATCGAAAAGCTGAAAAGAGGAAAACCCGGCGCTCACCGAAAGGTGAGCGCCGGGTTTTTCATGCTGTGCCGTTTTGGCGGAAAAGCATTAGATCTTTTCGCCGTTGTTGGCGGAGAGCTGCTGGAAGCGGTAGAGCATCACGGCGGCTTCGGCGCGGGTCGCGTTGCCGTTGGGGTCAAGCGTACCGTTGCTTCTGCCGGCCATGACGCCGCGGCTGTAGGCCCAGGAGACCGCCTCGCCGGCCCAGGACGCGATCTGATCGCGATCGGGGAAGCTCGGCATCACGGTGCCGTTGGCGGAAACGTCAAGGCCCTTATACTGGGCATAGCGCCACAGGATCGCGGCCATCTGCTGACGGGTCACGAGATCGTCGGGCCCGAAGAGCGTGCTGCTGTAGCCGTTCACGATGCCGTTGGCAGCGGCCCAGTCAACAGCCTTCTCGTACCAGCTGTCCTTCACCACGTCGCTGAACGTGCTGGCGGTGGAAACTGCCTTCGCGCCGTCCATGCGGTAGAGGATGGTGACGAGCATGGCGCGGGAGAGCGCCTGATTCGGGGCAAACAGCTTGTCGGACACGCCGTTGATGTAGCCCTTGTTCGCCATGTCAGTGACCTCCGTGTAGAACCAGTCGCCCGCCTTCACGTCGTCAAAGCTCTTGCCGGGCGTGGTGGGTTCGCTGGGCTTGCTGGGCTTGCTCGGGTTGCTCGGGTTGCTCGGGTTGCTGGGCTGGCCGGGTAGGGTGTTGCCGGGCAGAATCAGCGTAGTGCTGTCGGTCTCGGGCGTGCTGGAAGCGCCGTCCTCGCCGACAACGAGGGAGATGCTCGTCTCTCTGTTGTGATAGCTGGAGGAGGGGTAGGAGAAGACGATGCTCGCAACAAGGCCGTTGTAGGCCTCGGCGGCGGCGTAGGCCACCGTCACCTCACCGCTGGCCGTCACGGCGCTGTGGAGCACGTTGCCGTAGGTCGCGGACTCGAAGGTGAGGATGCTCGGATCATAGCTCACAGTGAACAGACCGTTGGTGCTGTCGCTCGCCACCACGGGGACCGTCACGGTGTGGTTTGCGGCGTCGATCGTCACCTGATAGGCGCTGCCGGCCGTGCTGCCGACCTCGATGCTGTTCAGGCTGCCGGAGGGCACGCGGCTGGCCGCCGTGCCGATGGGCTGGAGCTCGATCTCGGCTGCGGCGGAGAGCGGGCTGACGGAAGCGGTGGAGAGCGCGTCGGTGTTCACGCCGGAAGAGAGCGCGGGCACGCCGGTCATCAGACCGGCCACAGGCCAGACCACACTGTCGAAGCCGCCCAGACGGTAAGCGTTGACGGTATCGCTGCTGTCAACGTCGATGGCGATCAGATCCTGAGAGCTGCCGTCGAAGCGACTCCAGAACAGGTAGGGATCGCCGTCCTTGTCCTCGGCATAGGTGATGGAGGAGTAGAAGTCATCGGCGGTGTAGCCGGTGCGGCCCATCAGACCTTTATCCGGCCCCTTGAAGTAGTAGAACTTGCCGCCCGTCTCGATGAACGCTTCAAGGTAGACGGCGCCGGAGCCATCGACAATGAGATACATGTCGATATACTTGTTGTAGTACGTGTTCAGCGTCGAGCCGATATACGCGATGCCGACCAGACTGTCGCCGGAGCTCCAATTGAAGGCACCGGTATACGCGCCGGTCGCCTTGTCGATGACCAGAATATACGGCCCGTACAGACCCAGCAGGTAGTTGCCGAGATTGGGCGCGTCGGCCATATCCGCAACGCCGATGCCGACATTGCCGATCTTCGTGGCGTTCAGATCATTGTCCAGCACGTAGAGCGTGGCGTCGTTGGAAGAGCTGTTCATGGACGCGGCATAGATCTTGCCGTCCGCGGTGTCGGCAGCGGAATCGAACTGATAGCCGCAGGCCTTGATCGCGGTGTAGTCGGGCAGGGTCTGGGGATTGAAGCTGGACCAGTAGGTCACGGCGTCCGCATCCCAAACGACGGCATTCAGGTCGATGTCAACGGTCTTGACGGTGACCTCACAGGTGGAGGTGATCGCCGGATTCTTGACGGAGGAAGCAGTGATGGTGCACTTGCCCGGCGCAACACCGGTGATCACGCCGTCGCTGACGGTGGCGACGTCCTCGTTGGAGGAGACCCAGGTAAAGGTGTCGTCCGCGTTCCAAGGTTCAACGGACAGCTTCACGGAAGCGGTGCCGCCGGCGAGGATCGTGAGGGCGTCGGGGGAGATCGCGATGGAGGTGGCGGGGGAGGGCTCCTCACCGAGCGTCAGCTTCACGGTAGTGACGTTATCAGCATAGTCGTACACCTGGACCATGAAGTTCTTCGCGCCTTCCTCGGCGTTGGCGAGGGACAGGGTGTAGTCCCCGGCCTCGTTGGGCTCGATGTCCTCAAGGGAGCCGGCGCGGGCGACGACATCGCCGTCCTGACTGAGCAGGATCGCGGCGGCCACGTAGCGGTTATCGGTCGCCTTGACGGTCAGGGTGCCGTCCGCTTCGTTATAGGCGATATCGTTCACAACGGGGGCGGTATTGTCGATGGTCACCCGGACGGTGCGGCTCGCGCCGTCGCCCAGAGAGGCCCAGTCCACAGCGCCGCTTTCGTTGTTCACGTACAGCTCGGGAGCGAGCGTCAGCTTGATCTCGGCGGTGTCGCCTTCGTTCAGGCCCTTGCCGCTCCAGCCGAATCTCGCCTGAGAATTCATGTTCTGCCAGGAGCTCTGGTTGGCGTTCCACCAGGCGGCGGTGGCGCTGCCGAGGCTGCCGCTGTTGTAGACCTCCTTACCGGTGGCCGCGTTGGTCACGGTGATGCGGCTGGCGGCGGCATTGCGGATGGCGGAATAGCGCCATGCGGCAAGCGTGTCGCCGCGCTGGTTGTTCAGCGAGACACGGGAAGCGTCATACTCGGCATCCTCTGCGTAGGGGTTGACGCCGAAGTAATACTGGCTGGGATCGCCGGCGTACTGGATGAGCAGCACGTTGGTGTTCATGTTGTACTGGGTGCCGCTGTACAGGTACGGGGGACGGTCCTCAAGATCGTAGCTGTACTCGACGTAGCCGCCCTTATCGAACATGGAGGCGGAGGTCCAGTTGCCGTAGAAGCCCAGAACGGGGATGGAGTGGCTGGTGCCGACAGCGCCCTCGCCGTTGGGCACGGCACTGATCTTGGCATAGGCCTCAACATAGAAGCCGTTGGGATAGAGGCTCATCAGCTCGGAGACTTCCCCGGCGTTCAGAGCGATAGTGCCGGTGACGGTCACGCTGCCGTTCGCGGGAACGGTGACCTGACCGGTGGTGAAGCTCACAAGGAACAGGTGGACATCGTAGGTGTCGATGTCGCCGTCGGCGTCAAAGTCGGCGTTCGCCTTGTCGTTGATGGAGGCGCGGCTGCCGGTGATGTAGTCGAGCAGCGCCTGCGCATCGTCCAGATCCACATCGCCGTCGCCGTCGAAGTCGTAGCCGGAGAGATCCACGGCGGGATCGGCGCTCTTGCCGTCAACGGTCCAGGAGATGTCGGAATAGTCAAGGCTGACGGTGCTGCCCAGCATGTAGAGCGTGCCGTCGCTGTCGGCGGGCGCCTGGGTGAACACGTCGGCGTTCAGGTTGTACTGATGCGCCTTGCCGTCCAGATTGTTGATGGTGAAGGTGAAGCGGTAGGTGCCGGTCTTCGCGGCGTCGTCGCCCAACTCGACCTTGACCTTGCCGTCGTCCTGACCGCTGACGAGCACGTAAGAGTCGGCGGTGGTGGCGGCGCCGGCGTTCACAAGGCCCGCGCCCTGCTGGAGCACGGAGTAGTAATTGCCGTCAGCGTCCGTCAGCGGGGCGGCGGTGGACATCATCAGGGACTGGGCCAGCGCACGGTCACTCAGGCCGTCCTGAGAGATGCCGCGCTGCTCGATGGCCTGCTTGACCAGCGCGCCGATACCCGCCATCTGCGGGGCGGCCATGGAGGTGCCGCTCATCAGCTCGTACTGGTCGGAGCCGCCGGCGATCGTGCCGGTCTCGGTCTGGTGCGTGCCGTTGAGGGAGAAGATGTTGCCGCCGGGGGCGGTGATCTCGGGCTTGATGCTCAGATCGCCGGGAACGCCCCAGGAGCTGAACGAGCTCATGGTCTGATAGGCGGAGTTATAGCTGGTCACGCCGATCTGGCTGAACACGGTCAGCTTGCCGGTGTAATAGGCGTAGCCGCTCTCGGTCGCAGCCGCGGTGGAAGCAGCCTTGATCTTCGCGCCCGCCAGCTGGGAGATGGACACGCAGGGCTCCGTCTTGGTGTAGTCGGAGAGGTCCATGTTGATGGAGCCGGCCTGGTTGTTGTACACCACGGTGGCGACCGCACCGGCGTCCACGGCATTTTCGCCCTTTTCATAGAAGCTGATGTTGCCGCGCTTGCAGAACACGATCTTGCCCTTCACGAGATCGCCCAGCGCGGTGAAGTCGCTCGCCTCGCCGAAGCCGTCGATGAAGATGTAGTCGTAGTCCGTGCCGGCGCCGGTGGTATCGAGCGTAACGAAGGGCTCGTTGGTGCCGGAGCCGTCGCTGAAGGCGTAGGACGCGCCGTCAACGCTGAAGTAGGGACTGACCACGCCGTCGTTATCCACGGACGCAACACCGAGGGAGTTGGTGTAGGAGCCCGGGGAGCCGCCGGTCTGGAAGTTCACATCGTCGCTGTACAGCGCGCCGCCGGCAGTGTTTTCCGACCACGCGCCGTTATTGCCGGCGGAGATGGTAACGACCGTGCCGCTGCTGCTCATGCTCTCGAGCATGCCGGAGAACGCGCTGTCATAGGCCATACCGGCCACGCTGCTGCCGAGCGAGAGGTTCACGGTGTCGCAGCCGAGGATGATGGCGTCCTCGATAGCGGCCATGTAGTCGTCGGTGTAAGCGCCGCCGCCCTTACCGAAGACCTTCATGACCAGCACCTGCGCGTCGGGGGCGTTGCCCACCATATGAACGCTGTCAAGCGCGGAGGTGAAGGTGCCGTTATCGTTCAGGTAGCGGTTGGCCGCGGCGATGCCCGCCACGTGGGAGCCGTGCTCGCCTTCCTGATCGTTGACGTGCTCAAGATCGAGGTCCTGATCGACATAGTTGAAGCCGAAGGGGATCTTGGAGCTGACGTACAGATCGTCGGCGCTCGCGCCGCTCATCTGGGACACGTGAAGCTGGGGCAGCTTCTCGGCGATCTCCGCCTTGTCCAGAAGGTCGTAGCTGTCGATGCTCACGCCGTCGTTTTTCGCGTCCTCGGCGATGGCGTAGTCATAGGCTGCGCTGTCGAAGGACTGGTGGGTGAGGTCAAGACCGGTATCGACAACGGCGATACGCATGCCCGCGCCGGTGTAGCCGCTGCTCCAGGCGATGCTCGAGCCGGTCATGCCGGTGGAGACCTCCATCTGGGGGTCAACGTCGCCGATGCTCACGACATCGGGGGTGAAGCGGGTGGCAACGACCACGTCCTCAACGCCGTCCACAGCCTTGATCTTGTCGATCTCGCCGTAGGGGACGTTGGCGGAAATGACGTTGGCGACCAGCGTCAGGTTGTAGACCACATCCAGCGTTTCGCCTCTGCCCAGCGCCTTTTTGGCGATGGTGTCGGCCATGTACTTCTGGGTGTTCAGAAGCTGCCGGCGGTAGTTCATGGCGGCTCTGTTCTCGCTGATGTCGTTTTCAGCGGAATACACCGCGACGGTCGGCACCGCCTCCAGCACGATGGAGACACGGACGATCTCATCGTCCGCATAGAGCGGCGCTTCCTCCGGGTCGGTCACAGCTTCCTGCTGGAACCGGCCGGGGGCTGCGCTGCCGTCCACCTGCTCCCACGTCACGCCGCCGGACTTCGTCTCCGCCGCGGACGCGGCAGGAACGGTGCCCATCAGCATGACAAGGCAGAGCAGCACGGCCAGCAGGCGCTTTGCTCCTTTTTTGTTCATGCAATTTCCTCCTTGTTGTAATGATTTCTCTGCGCGGGCGCTGTGGCCTGCGCAGGCGCGCTGTATCCACGCACGGTGAATACAAAAACGGTTTGCGGATAACGCCCTAACGTGCTAAAGCGCTATTTTACATATTATAAATCATGGCATTTTGCTTGTCAATGTTCTCCTTTTAGAATTTTACGCGGATTTTATCTGATTTTGACGGCCGGTTTCGGACGGTATAACGGATGAATGCTCCGGAATGCTCCGCAGCGGAGCGATCCCAAAATTTTCTGCAAAAGAGACAAAAAAAGTTTCAAAAAATCTTGCAAATGACGAAGCGGCAGAATATACTATTACAGTTAATGACCTACACGATAAGATATCCCTGCCCCTGCGGCGGGAAGGAGAGATATGATATGCAGAATGAAAAGCTTCGCAACGTAGCCATCATCGCCCACGTTGACCACGGCAAGACCACGCTCGTGGACGAAATGCTCAAGCAGGGCGGCGTCTACCGCGAAAATCAGGAGGTCGTGGACCGCGTGATGGACTCCAACGACCTTGAGCGCGAGCGCGGCATCACGATCCTCGCCAAGAACACCGCCATCCGCTACGGCGACACGAAGATCAACATCGTCGATACCCCGGGCCATGCCGACTTTGGCGGCGAGGTCGAGCGTATCCTCAAGATGGTCAACGGCGTTATCCTGCTCGTTGACGCGGCCGAGGGCCCCATGCCGCAGACGCGCTTCGTCCTCTCCCGCGCGCTGGAGCTGGGCCACCGCGTCATCGTCGTCGTCAACAAGATCGACCGCCCTGACCAGCGCATCCACGAGGTCGTGGACGAGGTGCTTGAGCTTCTCATGGACCTCGACGCGACGCCCGAGCAGCTCGATTCCCCGATGCTGTTCTGCTCCGGCCGCAACGGCACGGCGTCCTATTCGCCCGATGAGCCCGGCACGGACTTAAAGCCCCTGTTCGACACGATCCTCGAGTATATCCCCGCGCCGGAGGCCGACGTGGACGCGCCGTTCCAGATGCTCGTCTCCGCCATCGACTATAACGAGTATGTCGGGCGCATGGCCATCGGCCGCATCGAGCGCGGCACGCTCAGGCAGAATCAGGAGATCGCCGTGTGCAACTACCACGATCCCGACGCCGCGCCCAAGAAGGCCAAGGCCGTTTCCATGTATGAGTTCGAGGGCCTTGCCAAAAACCCCGTCACCGAATCCACCGCGGGCAACATCATCTGCCTTTCCGGCATCGGTGACATCACCATCGGCGATACCATCTGCGCGCCCGAGTGCGTCGAGGCGCTGCCGTTCGTCAAGATCTCCGCGCCCACGATGGAGATGACCTTCTCCATCAACGATTCCCCCTTCGCCGGGCGCGAGGGCAAGTATGTCACCTCCCGCCAGCTGCGCGACCGCCTTTTCCGCGAAACGCTCAAGGACGTGTCGCTCCGCGTGACGGAGCTCGAGGGCTCGATGGATGCGTTCAACGTCGCCGGCCGCGGCGAGATGTCGCTCTCCATCCTCATCGAGACCATGCGCCGCGAGGGCTACGAGTTCCAGGTCTCGCCCCCGCGCGTCCTCTTCCAGAAGATCGACGGCAAAAAGTGCGAGCCGATCGAGCGCCTGGTGTGCGATGTGCCGCAGGAGTATGTCGGCGCGGTCATCGAAAAGCTCGGCGCCCGCAAGGGCGACCTTGCCGAGATGACGCCCATCGGCAGCCGCATGAAGCTCGAATTCCTCATCCCCGCGCGCGGCCTGTTCGGCTACCGCAACGAATTCCTCACCGACACCAAGGGCGAGGGAATCATGGCGAGCGTGTTTGACTCCTACGCACCCTACAAGGGCGAGCTCGCCCGCCGCAATACCGGCTCGCTCGTCGCGTCCGAGACCGGCACCTCCATCACCTACGGCCTGTTCAACGCGCAGGAGCGCGGCGTGCTCTTTATCGGCGCGGGCGTGGACGTGTACGAGGGCATGGTTGTCGGCCAGTCGCCCAAGATGGAGGATATCACGGTCAACGTCTGCAAGAAAAAGCAGCTGACGAACATGCGCGCGTCCGGCTCGGACGATGCGCTGCGCCTTGTCCCGCCCAAGCAGATGAGCCTGGAGCAGTGCCTTGAATTCCTTGCCGACGACGAGCTGCTCGAGGTCACGCCCAAGTCCATGCGCATCCGCAAGACCATCCTCAATAAGGAGCTGCGCATGAAGGCGACCCACGGCAACAAGAAGGTTTTACAGCAGTAAGCGGTAAGAAAATAAAAAAATGACGGCCCGCGGGCCGTCATTTTTTTATTCCTTGTTCGGCTCCGGATCGCCGGAGAGCGAGTCAAGATACCGGTGGAGCGGCATCAGGGAGCGGAAGCCCGCGAGCACCTCGTCCTTGAGCTCGGGCGTGAAGAGCACGCCCTCGGGATTGTCGTCATAGCCGACGGCGATGTTTTTCGCGTTGTACCATGGATTGAGGAGCTTGCCCACGTCGCCCTTGGGCCGCTTGAACGGCTCGCCCGAGAGGGTGAAGCGGGACTTGTTGAGCCTGCGCACCAGCTTTTCGAGCGTTTTCGGGTCCGTTTCGATGCGGCGGCGGAGCTTCGCCATCGTGGCGGGGGAAGCGTCCCAGAAGCCGCAGCCGTAGCTGAAATAGTTCGGCGCAAGCTCGAAGTAGAGCGCGGGTACGCCCTCGAAGCGCTCGTGCGGCCGCTCGATCGTGAACCACAGGTGGTCCTTGTAGGGGCCGCGGCCAAAGAGCCTGCGTGCGTCGCGGTAGATGCGGCACACGTGCAGGCGCATCGACTGCTTCGGGTACTCGGAAGCGAGCGCGTCGAACACCTCGCCGCCCAGCTCGCGCATCGGGCGGTCCACAAGCGAGAGGAACTGCTCCTTGCGCGGCAGGAACCACTCGCGGTTATTGTTGAATTTGATGCCCCAGAGGAACTCGACGGCCTCCGGCGTAAAACCTTCAAACATAGTTCACCTCAAATGAGAAAGATCGCAACGATGGCAGTATACCACCAGAAATGCGCAAAAAACAAGAGGGACCTCGCACCAGGTCCCTCTTGCCAGAGAGGAGCACCGCCCTGCCATGAAAAACAGGGACAGAGAAAACAGCAAATCGTTATTTGACGGGGTGATCGACCGTGTACATATGCTCGATGAGATCGAGCACCTTGTTGGAATAGCCGATCTCGTTATCGTACCAGCTGACGACCTTGACGAAGGTATCGGTCAGCGCGATGCCGGCCTTGGCGTCGAAGATGGACGTGCGCGCATCGCCGAGGAAATCGGAGGAAACGACGGCCTCGTCAGTGTAGCCGAGGATGCCCTTGAGCTCGCCCTCGCTCGCGCTCTTCATGGCCGCGCAGATCTCGTCGTAGGTGGCGGGCTTTTCGAGGTTGACCGTCAGGTCAACGACGGAAACGTCCAGCGTAGGAACGCGCATCGACATGCCCGTGAGCTTGCCGTTGAGCGCGGGGATGACCTTGCCGACCGCCTTGGCGGCGCCGGTGGAGGAGGGGATGATGTTGCCCGTGGCCGCGCGGCCGCCGCGCCAGTCCTTCAGGGACGGGCCGTCCACGGTCTTCTGCGTGGCGGTGACGGAGTGCACGGTGGTCATCAGGCCGTCCTTGATGCCGAAGTTGTCGTTGAGGACCTTGGCAATGGGGGCCAGGCAGTTCGTCGTGCAGGAGGCGTTGGAAACGAAGGTCATCTCCGGCTTGTAGGCGTCGAGGTTGACGCCGCAGACGAACATCGGCGTGTCATCCTTGGACGGAGCGGACATAACGACCTTCTTCGCGCCGGCGTCGATGTGTGCCTGAGACTTTTCCTTCGTCAGGAACAGGCCCGTGGACTCCACAATGTATTCCGCGCCGATCTTGCCCCAGGGCAGATCCGCCGGATTGCGCTCGGCGAAAACGGGGATCTCGCGGCCGTTGACCACGATGCTGTGATCCGTGCTCTTCACGTCGGCGGCGAAACGGCCGTGCATGGTGTCATATTTTAACATATAGGCGAGGTAATCGGCGGGGCAGAGGTCGTTGATGCCCACGATCTCGATCTCGGGATGGTCAAGGCTCGCGCGAAAGACCATACGACCGATGCGGCCGAAACCGTTGATACCTACTTTAATGCTCATAAAGCTTACTCCCTTTCGACCTTTGGAATATATCGAATGTTTGGTACGTTTATTATTATAGCGCAGAGAGCGGGATTTGCAAGTACTTTTTTTCGCAATTTCTCATTTTTCGCAATTTTCACAAATTCCTTGCAATTTCGCCGGGATTTTGTTACTCTCAGAGTAATTAAGCCGACGGTTCTGCCGCGCAGATACATTTCTTTCCGCGAAAGCATTGGCGTCAAACAGCAAATGCTACTGTCAGAACCGTTGATAAGGAGAAACCATGCGGGATTATACAGAAGAAGAGCTGAAGATGCTCGCGGATGTTCTGCCGAACATCGCCCTCCAGCTCCGCACCTCCATGGCGACGCTCTACACGGCGATCGACCGCCTTGTTCCGCCCGAGGAGCGGGAGAAGGACGCGAGGACCGACCGCAGCGCCGCCGTTTTTTACCAGAGCTATTACCAGATGTACCGCATCATCAGCAACCTGACCGACGCGGGGCATCTTTTTGAACACCGGAGACTTGAGCTTTACGACGACGATATCGTCGGCCTCTGCCGCAGCGTATGCGGCGAGGTGGAATTCCTCTTCACCCTGCGCGGCGCCGCGCTCAGCTTTTCCGCCGACCGCGAGAGCCGCATCATCGGCATGGATGCCGCCGCGCTGCGAAAGCTCCTGCTCAACCTCCTTTCCAATGCCCTCAAATTCACGCCCAGGGGCGGCAGCGTCCGCGTGCGCGTGAAGGCGGAGGGCAAATTCGTCAAGCTCACCGTGGCCGACACGGGCTGCGGCATGAGCAGCGACACGCTCGCGCACCTCTTCGACCGCTTTATGGACGGCGGGCAGGACCCCATGCCCCCGCGCGGGCTGGGGCTGGGCCTTCCCATCTGCCAGCGCATCGCACAGGGCCACGGCGGCATGATCGTGGCCGAGTCGGAGGAGGGGAAGGGCTCGCTTCTCACGGTGACGCTCCCGGCGGTGCGCAGCGGGCGCGTGCGCCTGAACGACCGCGGCAGCGACTATGCCGGCGGCTTTAACCCGACGCTCGTGGAGCTGTCGGACGCGCTGACGCCCGACGCGTTCCTGCAGCGCTATTTAGATTGAAGGCGCTATGAAGAAAAAAGTTTTGATCGCCATGAGCGGCGGCGTGGATTCCGCCGCCGCCGCGCTGCTTTTGCAGCGCCAGGGGTACGAATGCGCCGGGGCGACGCTCTCGCTCTGCGGCAACGAAACGGACGGCGCGCGTGCCGTCTGCGAGGGGCTCGGGATGCCCTTTTACGTCTTTGACGAGCGCGAGCGCTTCACGCACGAGGTCATGGAGCACTTCGTCAGCGAATACTGCGCGGGCCGCACGCCGAATCCCTGCATCGACTGCAACCGCTGTCTCAAGTTCGGCGCGTTTCTGGACCGCGCGCTGGGCATGGGCTTTGACTACATCGCGACGGGCCACTATGCCCGTGTGGACTATGACGAAGCGGGCGGGCGCTATCGCCTGCTGCGCGGCGAAAGCCGCGCAAAGGACCAGAGCTACGTGCTCTATCAGCTCACGCAGCGCCAGCTTTCCCACCTGCTTCTGCCCGTGGGCGGCTTTGAAAAGCCGGAGATCCGCGAAAGGGCGGCGGAAGCGGGCCTTGCCAACGCCCATCAGGCCGACTCGCAGGACATCTGCTTCATCCCGGACGGGGACTATGTGCGCTTTCTGCGCGAATTCGGCGGCGCTGCGCCGCGGCCGGGCGACTTTGTGGACGGGACGGGCCGCGTGCTCGGCCGCCACCGCGGTCTTGTGTGCTACACGGCGGGCCAGCGCAAGGGCCTTGGCGTGAGCGCGGACCGTCCGCTCTATGTGATATCCAAAAATGCCGAAAATAATACCGTTCTGCTCGGCGATAACGAGGAATTGTTTTCCCCGGCGCTGCTTGCCTCGCGCGTGAACTGGATCGCGGGGGAGACGCCTGCGGGCGCGGTGCGCTGCACCGCCAAAACGCGCTACAGCCAGAAAGAGTGCGAGGCCGTCGTCACACCGCTCGAAAACAGCGGCGCGCATGTCGAACTCCTCACGCCGCAGCGCGCCGTCACGGCGGGACAGGCTGTCGTTTTCTACAACGGGGACGAGGTCATCGGCGGCGGCACGATCGAACAGGCGCTGTAAAAGAACAGAGAAAAGGCTCCGCGCGGCCGCGCGGAGCCTTTTCCGTCTGATAGGGGCGCTGGCTTTTCAGCACCCGCTATATCTTGCGGTTTATTTATCGTTCGCTGACATGCTGTTCGCTGCCGAAAATCATGTCATCGACGTCGCCATGACGGATGTTGTCTTTCTCCTTCATCGTATCATCCTTTCTGATTTTCACTCACCCGGCCTTACCGGTATACGCCTTACGGCGTAGGGCACTATATATAGTGGTTTCTTTAATCGGATAACACAATATCTTGACACACTCACAAGTTTCTTGTAAGATTGGGGTTACCAGAACTTACAAGAAACGGGGGGTTACATGTGGA
>Ga0129311_1000792_pt1 | contig 25237 bp, 24 predicted proteins | sample Go1ome_FD_94435 | JGI IMG/M metagenome (GOLD analysis project Ga0129311, IMG submission 94435) | Western lowland gorrila individual fecal microbial communities from Wisconsin, USA - Go1022B metagenome | ecosystem: Host-associated > Mammals > Digestive system > Large intestine > Fecal | place... | reverse complement strand
CTCATCTTTTGACATAACCATATTCCTCCACAACTTCCTGCTTTTTACCCCAAAGCACGAGCATAACAAGTGCGATCATTGCCGCCGCACTCAATGCCGTAAATGACGCTGCCGCCTCTGCACGCAAAAAAGCCGAACAAGGGACAGACATCTCAGTCTGCGCCTTATCCGGCTGTTGTTTTCACAAACAACTCACCCTCCGAGTGAATATTCGAATATTATAGCATGGGTGTGCGCAAATGTCAATGGATCTCCGTACAGCAAAAAGTGAAGTAAGCCGTGCACAGATTTTGCTCTGCGCGCTATCGAAAAAAGACCGACACAGCGTGTCGGTCTTTTTAGGTGGCTGTGGTCCAATGGCTGATCTGCTGAATGTTCACGATTTGAACTATCCTGAAATACATCGTCAGACAACAGCGACAGTTATTAAGCTTTTCTTAATAGCTGCTGCGTTAATGCTTGTCCAAGCATGGGCGGTATAAATTTCCCTGAAATTACAAAACAAATGCAGAAATGTCTGCGCATATCCTCTTGATGTCAACCTTCGTTTTGAAATCAAATTGAAGTTTATTCCCGTCATTGAACACGAGAACAAGTTCGCTATCAATGTCCAACACACCGGCTGTTTCAATTCCCCAATACTGCACTTTCGAGTATGGATAGGAAAAGTACGATACCTTTTTCCCGGTGATTCCCTGAACATTTACTACGAACACACGTTTGTTTGTGAAAATCACTTGATCTCGAATGGTTTGGAAGCTCTGAACGATCTCCTCACCTAAAGTGAAAAAACCTCCTACTTCCGGACGAACCTGTGAAACAGAAATCTCTCTTAGATTCATCAAATTTGCATCGCCGAGAATACCAGTAGAAACATTTGCCATAGATAAAAACCTCCTGTCATTTGCTTTTTAGCGTATTTCAAAATTTATTGATTGTTGATACTAAATGTTAAAAAGAAACAAATAATCATTTGAGAAATTTCTCATTCACGAAAATACCACTTTTTCCCCATAAAATCAACCTTTCAGCTTGCGATTCTCCAGTTTCCAATCTTGATGGAAGCAGCATTGCTTGCCTTAGATTCTTCTTTTCTTTGCAGCCGGATGTATCGTATTAGGGGTTGAATGCTTATCGTGGTTCTTCCAAACTTCCACCAGAAAATCCTCTATTCATTGATAATACGCCAGCTTAATTCATTTGCGATAATATAGGTGTCTGCCGGCTCTTTGACCGCATTGTCAATTTTATCTATATCAAACCGATCTGTATCCGCCCACACGATCACCTGCTCCGGCTTTCCCGGCAGTAAATGGTTATGAAAAGCCAAATATGCATCCGAGATATCGCATGCATAATTATCTTGCCACCCAACAATATGCATTTGGCGCAGCCCTAAAAACGCAAGCTCTATTGTTTTGGGCTTCCATTGGCAATGGAATATCACCGATAACCTGCGGTCATTTTCGTTTCCATAGTATAAGGTACCTCTATCATCTACAAACGCTCCGCTATTGTAGTTCATGGAAACCATACATGCATCATGGAAATTGCCGTAGGTGTTCATCAATAGTTCAATATCTTCCTGTGTTTTGATCTTATGCCAGTTATTCAATAGTTGCACCCCTTTTATAGAGCTTCCACCTTTCTGATGCTGCTCAACATTCTTCTATCTGCTGTAATGTTCCGCAGATTTTTCCGTCATACACACCGGATTTTCTATTTCTGCTGCCATGCCATTCCATAATCTTTTTCCCCGGTGGCTTCCTCTAAGCCGCTATGCTGAAGCTCAAATCCCTCTCTTTGATAAAAGGAGATTGCCCGTGTATTCTTTTGGTAAACCTTCAGGCGCAGCTTATTTCTTTTCCCCTTTGCATAATTCAGCAGCATTTTTCCTATTCCCTGCGATTGCATTGCATCAGAAACAAAAATGCCCTCAATATATTCCTCGTTCAGCCCGATAAAGCCCTGTATCTCTTTATCGCGCTCAAACACATACACCTCTGCCTGCGGCAGTGCTTCCTTTACGAATTTGAAATTACTTTCCCAGTACGAAGCAGGGATAAAATCATGTGCTTTTATATTGGTATCCAGCCATATCGCTGCAACTTTCTCTATATCTGCTTTTTGTAATTCTCGAATCATAACAATACCTTTCCTGCAAATTGCGAAATTGCCTTAGCAAGTTTGGCTCCAAATCACCATCACCTTTTTGCAATTCGGACAATACCAGCCTTCGTCAAGGTCATGTGCCTTGATTGCCTCTTTGCTTCCAAAAAACATTTTACCGAAATGTTTTAATTCGCTTTCCTCTGCTTTTTTTAGATATAAAGTAGGCCCCGCTCCAACCTTGCAGACAATATCCCCTGCTATCATTTCCTTCGTACAAATTGGGCACTTCATATTGTATGTACCCCTCAACTGCCGTTACAGGCTTGGTACACATATTTTTTCTTCCGTTCTCTTATAGCCAGACCAATGCCAATGCAAAGAAAAACGATTCCCATTATACTCAGCACCAACACAAGCAATCTTATCAGTGTTGTTTTTTCCGTTTTTATCTCCTTGTCAATCAAATTGATTACTTAAATCCTGCATTTACAGATCTCCCTCCTTGCGATTCACCGAAGCCCCGGTGTCAAAGCCGTTGGGAAAACGTTTGCGCAGCTTGTCCAGATTTCCCTGAAAAACCGCTTCCAGCGGAACCTCCAATGCCGTGGCAGCCTCGGCCAGATACCACGCCACATCCCCAAGCTCTTTGACCAGATGCTCTTTATCCAATTCGTGCCCCTGCATCAGCCACTTTTTCACAATGTCAATGGCTTCGCCGGATTCTCCGCACAGGCCCATAACGCTGTTGATGAGAATATCCTTTTTATCCAGCGCCGGGTTCAGCGTTGCCATAGCCGCTTTCTGATATTCGTTGACTTGCATCTGTTTCCTCCGTTATTTTGTCTGCGCAAATTGATACGCCTGCCCGATCCAATCGAACAGTTCTTCATCCAGATCCGAGGGGGCGCTGATAACGAAATGCGTTGTCCAGCGCCCCGGATACGGCTCGGTTTTTGCCGCTGCGCGGCCGGATTCCAGCGGGGCGGGCAGCCCCAGGGTCAGCACAAAATAATCTTCAGGCAGCTCCGCTTTCTTTTTCACCTTCAAAAAGGACACACAGGCATACAGGTGCCGATTGTAATAGGAAATTTGGGATTTTTGCACCTTGATCCGGCTTTCGGGAAATCTGGCAAACAGCTTTTTCTGAAACTGCTCATACAAAGGATAGATGGTTTTGTGCTGGTCAAAGAAAAGCAAGGTATCCTGCATGGCAGTATCCATTCTTTCCCCCCTCATTATAAATCCGGATTTTCTTACAGCATTTTTCCACTCGCTTGCAGGCTTTTTTGCAAGCAATCATAATTTTCCGACAATCCGTTTGAAGCCGCCTTCCTGCTTTTATTATAACGCCTGTCAAACCTATATGCTATAACTTGATCCAAGAAATATATTATTTCTGATCAATATTATCTCTCGTTCCAACGATAAAGATTTTTTCTAATGCCTACTGATTCGCTATTGCAAAGCGCCACTGTGGTTTCCATGCGTTTCTCCAAAAATTCCCTGTCAGTCTTTCTCTTCTGATCATAATGATGGTTTCACTATAAAAAGCTACATATATTTTTAATTTTCCTATATTACGATGGTTTTTCTTTTCCTGATCTCTTGACAGCAAAACCAAGGAGTTGTATAGTGTTAGTGTAAACTAATTAGCGTATACTAACCTTTTATGGGAAAGAGAGCGTACCCCATGTTCCTGCAACTCCAGCAAATTAAAAAATCCTTTGGCAAGGGTGATAATCGGGTGGAAGTGCTCAAAGGCATCGATTTAGCCGTAGAAAAAGGCGAATTTTGTGTGCTGCTCGGCCCATCCGGCTCTGGAAAATCCACCTTGCTGAACATTTTAGGCGGCATTGACCGCGCCGATTCCGGAGATATCCTGATCGGCGGAGAGCGTATGGCGGATATGAACGAGAAGGCACTGACCCTGTATCGCCGACGGCATTTGGGCTATATCTTTCAAATGTACAACCTGATCCCCAATCTGACCGTGCGGGAAAACATTGAAGTTGGCGCCTATCTGTCCCGCCGGGCGCTGGATGTGGACGAGCTGCTGCATGTGCTGGGGTTGTGGGAACACCGCAGCAAGCTGCCCAACCAGCTTTCCGGCGGGCAGCAGCAGCGCACCTCGATTGGCCGTGCCATTGTCAAAAACCCTGACATTCTGCTCTGTGACGAGCCCACCGGTGCGCTGGACTATAAAACCGGCAAGGAGATTCTCACTCTCATCGAAACCGTCAACCAAAAGTATGGCAACACCGTCATCATGGTCACGCACAATGATGCGATTCGCCTAATGGCAGACCGCGTAGTCAAGCTGCGCGACGGGCAGATTCGCAGTAATACCCTGAACGCATCAAAGGTTTCCGCCCGGGATCTGGAATGGTAAAGGGGGCGCACCGTGAAGAGCCCTTTGAACAAACGCCTGCTGCGAGAGCTGCGCAGCGAAATGGGCAAATATGCCGTCATCGCCATTCTGCTGGTTGCCACCATCGGTTTTGTTTCCGGTTTTTTGGTGGCCGATTTCAGCATGATCGCTGCCTACAACGAGGGCTTTGAGAAATATCACATTGAAGATGGTCATTTTCGCGTAGAAAGTGCATTGAACCGCGCGCAGGCCAAGGCATTGACCGCTGCCGGGGTGACACTGTATGACCTGCACTACCGCGAAGCCTCGCTGAAAAACGGCAGCACCCTGCGCATCTATCCCAACCGCACGCAGGTCAACACCGTTTGTCTGATGCAGGGCGCGCTGCCTGCCGCGGCAACGGAAATCGCCATTGACCGTATGTATGCCGACAACAACAGCCTGACCATCGGCGATACCTTAACTGCCGCCAGCGGAGAAAGCTGGACGGTGACCGGCTTTGTAGCCTTGCCGGACTACAGCTGTCTGTTCAGCGATAATAGCGATGCCATGTTTGATGCCGTTAAGTTTGGCGTGGCGGTCATGGCCCCCGATGGCTATGCTGCTTTGCAAGAGCCCCAAACCTGGAACTATGCCTGGGTCTATGACACAAAGCCCGGCAGCGAAGCCGAGCAAAAGGATGCTGCCGAGGATTTTATGAAGGTGGTCAACAAAGCCGTATCTCTGCAAGACTTTGTGCCCGCTTATGAAAACCAGGCCATCACCTTTACAGGCGAAGACATGGGCAGCGACCGCTCCATGATGATTGCTCTTCTCTATATCATTATTGTGATTATGGCGTTTGTTTTCGCTGTTACCACTGTGAACACGATTGCCAAAGAATCTTCGGTGATCGGCACACTGCGCGCCTTAGGCTATACGCGCGGAGAGCTTGTGCGGCACTATATGGCGATGCCGGTGCTGGTCACGCTGATCAGCGCCGCTGTGGGAAATTTGCTGGGCTATACCTTTCTGAAGGATATCTGCGCCGGAATGTACTACGGCAGCTACAGCCTGCCCACCTACGAAACCCGCTGGAATGCCGATGCCTTCTGGATGACCACTGCCGTGCCGGTGGCGCTGATGATTTTTATCAACTGGTTCGTGCTGGCCCGCACGCTGCGCCTGCCGCCGCTGCAGTTTCTGCGGCATGATCTAAGCCGCCGCAGCGGCCGCAAGCGCGCCTTGCCGCTGCCGAAGCTGCTGCCGTTTTTTACGCGGTTTCGCATACGGGTCATTTTGCAGAATCTGGGCAGCTATGCTGTGCTGTTCATCGGAATCCTGTTTGCCAATCTGCTGTTGAGCTTTGGCCTGATGCTGCCCGATGCGCTGAATCATTATAGCGAAACCATCGCCGACAATATGCTTTGCAGCACACAAACTCTTCTGCAAATTCCTTACAGCGCCATGAATGAGGATAAAAAGCTGAATGCCCTTGTTTCCATGATGCTTTTCCGCATGGAAACCGAAACCGACGAAAACCATGCAGAGCCCTTCAGCGCGTATACTCTGCAAACCCTCAGCGCCCAGGAGGGCGGCATTGCCAATTCCGAAAGCGTAATGCTTTACGGCGTGGAACCGGACAGCCGCTATGTGGCCCTGCCCGGCAATGGGATTTATATATCCGCCGCCTATGCCGAAAAATACAGAGTCGCAGCCGGTGACACCGTGACCCTGCGCGAAAAGTATGAGGATACACAGTATTCGCTTTCCGTCGACGGCGTTTACGATTATATGGGGGCTATTGCAATTTTTATGCCGCGGGAAACGCTGAACCAGATCTTTGATTTGGGCACCGGCTATTACGGCGGCTATTTTTCCGATGCACCGCTAACCGAAATCGACGAAAAGTATATTGGCTCGGTCATTGATTATGATGCCCTGACAAAGATCTCCCGTCAGTTGACCGTTTCAATGGGTTCCATGATGGGATTGGTCAACGGGTTCGCCATTATGATTTTTGTTGTAGTGGTTTACCTGCTGGGCAAAATGGTCATTGAGAAAAATGCGCAGTCCATCTCTATGGCAAAAATTCTCGGCTACAACGGCGGTGAGATTGCGCGGCTGTATCTGCTTTCCACCACCGCAGTGGTTTTGCTCTGTTTGGCCGTCAGCCTTCCCATTGAGGTGTACATTATGCAGCTTTTGTTCCGTGCCATCATTTTGGAAAGCATGACCGGTTGGATCTCCCTGTGGGTCTCCCCCACTCTTTACCCGCGCATGATGGCGGCCGGGATCATCAGCTATGCCGCTGTAGCCATTTTGGAATACCGCCGCATCCGCCGTGTGCCAATGGACGAAGCACTGAAAAATGTGGAGTAACACTATGAAAAAACTGATACCGATCGCATTGTCGGCGGCTTTGCTGCTTTCCGGCTGCGGACAGACTGCCGACCCCGCACCTGCACCGGCGCAAACCGCCGCCAGCACCGTGACAACGGCGGAAGCAGCCGCTTCTTCCAAAACCACTCCGGATGGTGTGGACAAGGCCGAAACCGTTTATGCCAAGGCAAATGCCAGCGGAACCGTGACCGAAACAACGGTGGAAGCCACGCTGAAGGCACGGGAAGGCGCCACGATCTCCGATGTTGCCGACCTGCAGGATATCACCAACAAGGAGGGCGACGAAGAGTACATTCCGGGCGCAGACCATACTCTCCTCTGGCAGAACCACGGCACTTCCATCACCTACGAGGGCCGCTCCGATGCATCGCTGCCGGTGAGCATCGGCGTAACCTACTATCTGGATGGGCAGGAAATCAGCCCCGATGCTTTGGCCGGGCGCAGCGGGCGGGTGCGCATTCGGTTCGACTACACCAATCAAACCTGCCAGACCGTGCGCATCGACGGGCAGGAATATACAGTCCGTGTGCCGTTTACCGCCATTACGGCGCTGATTCTGGACGAAACCAGATTCACGAACATTGCGTCAGAAAATGGCAAAGCCATGGATTTGGATGGGCAGACTGCCGTGCTGGGTATGGCTATGCCGGGTTTGGCTGACAGCTTGCACCTGAACGAATTTGAGCCGCTGAAGGATACGGAAATTCCCGACTATTTTGAAGTAAGCGCCGATGTTACAGACTTTGCGCTGGATTTTACGGCAACGATTTTAACGCCTTCCGCTTTGAATGACCTTGATCTGAGCGATACCAACGATTTGGATGAATTGAGCGATGCCCTGAACAGCCTGACCGATGCAACCGATGAAATTGCCGACGGTGCAGGCGATCTGGCAGACGGCATTCAGAGCTATTACGATGGTTTTCATACATACGCAGACGGCGTGCAGAGCATAAACGAAGGCGCGGAAGCATTGGCAGACGGGCTGAGCCTGCTGTACGATAACGGCCAGACACTGCTGACCGGCATCCAGGCCCTGCGCGACGGCCTGAATACCATAAGCAATTCAGTGCATGAAATGAACGGTGACCGTACAGACAGCAGTCAGGAGAATATGCAGGCCAAGCTGAATGAAGCACTTGTCCCGGCCATTGCCGACTATGGCGCCACACTGGTGACGGATGTATGCAATGATGCCGATATGCAGGCAGCATTGCAAAACTTAACGCCGGACCAGCGGGCTGCTGTGAACGAAGCTTTGCAAAAGGCGCTGGGCAGCGCTGTTGCCAAGGACACCCCTGCACTGGCGGGCAATGTGGCTGCAACGGTTTCCGAGCTGCTCATGCAATCCGTTACCAGCGGTTTTGCGCAGCTGTCCACCGGGCTTGACCAGCTGGCCAGCGGCAGCGACGAGTTGGCCCAAGGCGCTGATGCCTATATAAAGGCCGTAGGGCAGGCAAGCCAAGGTGCCGATGCCTTGGCAAAGGGCAGCGCGGAGCTGGACGATGCAAGCGCAGCGCTCTACAGCGGATTGGCCGAGCTGCATGACGGCGCTGAGGCTCTGCACAATGGAGTGCAGGAATTCAGCGACAAGGTGGAAGATGAGCTTAGCGATGACCTTGGCAGCGGATTGCAGGATGTCGTGCGCCGTTTAAAAGCCATTCAGCAGGCGGGCAAGGCTTACCAATCCTTTGCAGGGCTTGCCGATGGCATGACCGGCAATGTAAAATTCATTGTGGAAACCGCTGAGATCCAATAGCCCCTTACAGCTGCTTAGAAAGCCTACCAGAAGGAAAATGTATGGCTCAGCGTTTGTATGAAATTTTCAGAGCAAATCGTAGCATCCAGTTCACTGCAAAACAGATGAATGAGGAAGGATTCCACACTCCTTCCGGTGCAGCATTTAATGCATCGACAACATCTTGCACCGTTGAAAAAAAGGCTTCACGGAACACGCTGGAAAAGGTCAAGGGAAGCCAGTAAGATGCCCCACCAGTTCTGCCGTGCAGCGTGGAGCGACCTGACCGTAGAGGTGTATCTGTGATGCTTCTGGGAAGTGGCTCCGTGTTAAACGCAATTCACCTCATACATAAGTAAATAAATAGTGCTCCCCGCCAAAATTGCAGAGTTTCTCCGGAAATATCATTCCGTTTTCAGCTTAGCTTGTGGTTCTCTTTTCGTAAGCCCCGCACATGCGGGGAAAAGTCTGCTGTAAGGCTCCTGTGTGCCGGTTATAGAGGATCACCCCCGCACATGCGGGGAAAAGTGCCGCTGCGCCATGGCCACGATTTTTTTGATAGGATCACCCCCGCACATGCGGGGAAAAGGCGCTGGTGTTCTTGGTAAAGGTTTTTCCACACGGATCACCCCCGCATATGCGGGGAAAAGTGCCGCCCCTATTGACAATCTTGCCGGGAAGTGGGATCACCCCCGCATATGCGGGGAAAAGGGTTACCATGGCGGGCAGGTTTTCGGTGGCCCAGGATCACCCCCGCACATGCGGGGAAAAGTATTCAACAGGAGCTTCTGATCTGGAAAACCTGGGATCACCCCCGCACATGCGGGGAAAAGCCCGGGCAGCAAACAGCTGATCTTGCGCCGGACGGATCACCCCCGCACATGCGGGGAAAAGAAAACAGTAGCATTAGCCGTGAAGCCGGAGAAAGGATCACCCCCGCACATGCGGGGAAAAGTTGGTGCTGATTTGCCCGGCTACGCCGCCATTGGGATCACCCCCGCACATGCGGGGAAAAGGCATCCACAGGGAAAGTATAAGCTGCCTTACCGGGATCACCCCCGCACATGCGGGGAAAAGAGCAGAATTACACCATGCTGGATAACCTGAAAAGGATCACCCCCGCATATGCGGGGAAAAGGGCTATCGCCTCGTTCCAGCGCCAGCCGGGCCAGGATCACCCCCGCATATGCGGGGAAAAGCAACTCAAAAATCTTGCAGTTTTAATTGTACGAGGATCACCCCCGCATATGCGGGGAAAAGGCAGCCTCAAAATCTACGGGCAGACCAGCCAAAGGATCACCCCCGCATATGCGGGGAAAAGGGGTTTTGATTGCACTTGCGCAAGGGCGAAAAGGGATCACCCCCGCATATGCGGGGAAAAGCTGCCTTCCATGCTTCATAGCTGCCGGCCGGAAGGATCACCCCCGCATATGCGGGGAAAAGAGAATCAGCCCCCGGGGGTTTTTGCAACAACCGGGATCACCCCCGCATATGCGGGGAAAAGGCATTGCAAAGGAGCTTGGTGTGAACGAGGCTGGGATCACCCCCGCATATGCGGGGAAAAGCCCTTTAAACGCTTTTTAAATTTTCGGCTGGGGGGATCACCCCCGCATATGCGGGGAAAAGTCTCCAGACAGCAGAGGGCGGGTGCCGGTGCTAGGATCACCCCCGCATATGCGGGGAAAAGTGGTGCATCTTGACAATGATGCAGCAGGTGGCAGGATCACCCCCGCATATGCGGGGAAAAGTCAAGCTCTGGGCCCAGTGCAGGCCCATCTACAGGATCACCCCCGCATATGCGGGGAAAAGTGGTGCATCTTGACAATGATGCAGCAGGTCGCAGGATCACCCCCGCATATGCGGGGAAAAGGCAATTAACTCGCGGGCGGTGGTGATATGGGTGGGATCACCCCCGCATATGCGGGGAAAAGTTTGCGGCAAGCCACAAACGAGCGGGGCCCATCGGATCACCCCCGCATATGCGGGGAAAAGTCCTGCGTGATGGTGGAGTGTGCGGCCCAGTTGGGATCACCCCCGCATATGCGGGGAAAAGCAAACAAAGCACCGACACCAGCAGAAGCAATCGGGATCACCCCCGCATATGCGGGGAAAAGCGCCGTTTGCTCCCATCAATCCCCGCGATAAAGGGATCACCCCCGCATATGCGGGGAAAAGGGCAAGGCTCGGGCTGGTGATCGTCCAGCCGTAGGATCACCCCCGCATATGCGGGGAAAAGGTATACCGATAATTATTAGTCGCACCAGTATTAGGATCACCCCCGCATATGCGGGGAAAAGCGACATTAGAAAAATTGAAATTAAACGAAGAAGGGATCACCCCCGCATATGCGGGGAAAAGCGGCATGCCACTACTACTGTAACCCGAAGAATCGGATCACCCCCGCATATGCGGGGAAAAGCTGCAATGGCTGGACGGCAACGACACGCCGTACGGATCACCCCCGCATATGCGGGGAAAAGGACGTGCTGATCGCCATGACCGGCGGCGGCGTGGGATCACCCCCGCATATGCGGGGAAAAGTTCATTTTTATTCCTCATCATCCAAGATTTCAAGGATCACCCCCGCATATGCGGGGAAAAGAGGGCCGTGCCCGTCTAAATATAGCCGTGCTTAGGATCACCCCCGCATATGCGGGGAAAAGTAAAAAGTCATACACTATGAGCTATAAAACGGGGGATCACCCCCGCATATGCGGGGAAAAGAGTGCCCACGGAACTATGCACCGCTAAACAACAGGATCACCCCCGCATATGCGGGGAAAAGCGGTTAATCCCTGCGCGATACAATAATTCCATAGGATCACCCCCGCATATGCGGGGAAAAGCCTGTTGCATTTAATATCATTGCGTCTATGGAAGGATCACCCCCGCATATGCGGGGAAAAGTCTTTGCGCATCCATTCGGGAATGCCTTTCAAAGGATCACCCCCGCATATGCGGGGAAAAGCTGCTGTTGGCTCATTTGGCCGGATTGCAAAAGGGATCACCCCCGCATATGCGGGGAAAAGCGCTTTGCATAGCCGCCCACGAAAACAGCGTCAGGATCACCCCCGCATATGCGGGGAAAAGACTAAAAAGATCCCGTAGCACCGTGTCTCCCGTTGCTATTGTACCGCTGTTTCCTTCAGTTTGCAATAAACCTGTTGTATCAAACGGCAGTCCGGCAGAGCCCGATGCTCCACTTTTTCTGCCAGCTGAAAATACTGTGCCAGCGTCACCAGCTTATAATTTGCGATCCTTGTAAGTTTTCGGCGGGCAAGTTGTGCCAGGTCGGTTTGCCGATTTGTCGGTGCCGGAAAGCCATATCGTTTGCAGGTCATGCGCAGAAACTCCAGATCAAAAGCAATATTATGTCCCACCAGCGGGTCATTGCCAATAAATGTCAAAAAGTTTCGCAGTGCTTCCCGTGGTTCTGTTCCCTGCTGCAATTTCGCAGCGCTGAGTCCTGTCAGTGCTGTGATCTCTACCGGGACATTTTCTGTTCCACAGACCAGCATAGTCAGTTCCTCCACCGGTACACCGTTCCGGATCCGCAGTGCTCCATACTCGATGATGGAATCGGATGCAGCTTTCAGACCGGTGGTTTCCAGATCGATCACGGTGTAATCGCCTGTGTCCAACTTTTTTCTACCTGCTTTCCGCGTCATTTGCTGCTGCGCTGCTTTGCTGAACCCGAGTTTCAGGTCGATCTGGTTTTGTTCAGCCTGCGGCAGCGGCCGGCGCATCAGTTTGATCCCATCAAAGTCTACAGTTTCCCATGTGGTATTGTGGGTGCGAAAATCCATCCGCTGTTCTCCTGCCATTGTAAACACCAGTGTCGCCTGCCCATTTTTCAGGTTCTGGCATACCCGCTCCCACAAGGCATCCCGCACACGGCCGCTCACATTGCCCACATAAACGCCGGTGTTGATCTCGCACAGCCATTTGGACAGATCCCCGCGCAGTTTCGGCGGGCAGTTTGTCATAGTGAGAACTACGATGTTCCATCACCCTTTTCTTTTTCAAAGTAATTGACGCCATTGGCCACAGTACCTAGCTTGTCGTCCCACAGATAAACGATCTCCGGCTCCTGTTCCTGCTCGTCCGCATTCAGGAGCAGATACCGGATATCATGCACCATGCGCTCCAGAATGTGGTGTTCCACCATGGCATCCCGCACCCGGCGGCGCACCACGGCAGGCAGGTCGTCCGGGGCCTGCTCCGCCACCTCAAAGGCGATGGGAATGGTCACCTCCGCCTTATACAGGTCTGCAATATCGTATACAAAGGAGCACTCGTGCCCCACATGAACAAAGCCAAGGCCCGGGGCACAGCCCAACGCCACAATCACCGCGTGCGCCAGACCGTACAGGCAGGCGTGCCCGGCAGAAAGTGCCTGATTGACTGCATCGCCCGATGCAAAATCCTCCGGGCGGTACAGCCGACCGCTCCACGGAACGCCGGTATCCTTGGATGCTTTGCGGTACACCTGCCGCACACGGCTGCCCTCGCGCCCCCGCAGCTGCTGCATAGTCAGCCGGGAGATATCTTCGTTCGGGAAGCGGAGCTGATACATCTTTCGCACCACATCCAGATGCTTGCGGGTGTTTGAAACCAGCTCTGCCTGCCGCAGCAACAGCTGCGAGTGGGTGGTCAGGGGACGGCCATGGGCGTAATACCGCACACCGTGCTCGCCCACCCAGACAGCGCCCACGCCCGTGTCGCCCATAAGTTCCATGGCACGGTGTGTCACCCGTGTACCCGGTCCCAGCAGCAGTACCGAGATACCTGCCGCCGGGATCTGAACGATTCCTTTTTCGTCTGTAATCGTGATTGCGCCGTCCTGTCGGCCGAGGGTACAGTGTTCCAGATACAGAAAGGTCATCCGGTCTTTCACCTGCGGCAGTGCCTGCAAGTCCGGCCGGATCATGCCCGGCATCTCGTCCATCTCAGTTTCCTCCGTGCATAATGGTCATCAGCCCAAGACCATAGGCCTTGCCACGCCCCATGCCCTGACACAGCAGTGCCCGGAACTGCTCTGCATCGGTCACCTGCAAGACTCCCTCGTAGCTCACTGCCAGCAGGGTCACCGGTCGGGTGCCGTGCTTGGCAAAATGCTGCCACTGCACCCGGGTCACGGTAAACTCCTCGTTCCGCAGGGTAAAGCCGTGCTTTGCGGCGCGATCCAACAGCCACTGCTTCTGGTATTGTGTCGTACAGTGTGCGGTCACGGTTCCCCGCGCTGCAGGGTTTTGGGTGTCTTTGCAGCTTTTAGTAGGGTTTGCCGTCAGTCGGAACTGCCAGCAGCTGCCCGGCTCCACCCGCTGCAAAAGTGGGTCGTAGCTGCGGGTCTCCGCAGCCGCTCCGGTGCCAAACTGCTCCACCACGCCGGACAGCTCCGGCGCATCCTCGCTGAGCAGCAGAAGATACAACCGATTTCCCAGACGATCCAGCCGCCACAGCCTGCGGCGGCGTTCCCCTGCAAAAGCACTTTCCACTGCGCCATGCAATTTTTGCGGTGCCGCCAGTGCAGCCATGGTGCTGCGGCGGGTGGGATCAAATTCTACCCGTGATAAATACATTCTCTCGCCCCCTTTTTACAATTCCCGGAACGGATCGTGCTCCGTAATCTCCGGGCTGTCCGGCATTTTCTGCCAAAGCTCCCGTACCGAGCGGTAGCCGTACTGCCGGTGATGCGGATCAAAGCTCACTGGAAGATCCAGCTGCGGAGCCGTGCCCGGCTCCAGCGGGTCAGCATCCAACAGGATCCGGCGCTGCCGTCCCGGGCACAGGGGCGGTTCCGCTTGCAGCACCTCCTGCAAACTGCCCGGGCGTATGCCCAGACAGAGCGGCAAGGTGGGCGGGCAGGAACGGCGGCCGAGATACAGTGGAAACGCCGGGTGCAGCAGTGCCTGCTGTAACTGCTGCAAAAGGGCGGTGTCAGCACTTTCCATACCGGCCAGAAACACGGCGTCCTGCAAATAGTGGCGGTATGTCACATAGGCGGTCTTTTCGTCCTGCGTCTTCGCCGTGTGGTAGTCCACCAGCAGCTGCCCTTCCCGCTCCACGCGGACGCCGAACCGCAGTCCGGTCAACTGGGTCAGTGCTTCACTCTCGTCTCGCCGCAGCCCAAGGGCTGCCGCCAGCAGACCGATAACGCCGCTCTTGGTGGGTTCCCGGTTGGTTTTTCGGGTCTCAAATTTAGAGTCTGCGCCCCACGCCTGCAAAGGAGCTGCCAGCCGAAGCAACAGCGTTGCCATTACCCCACCTCATTTCCGGCAAGCGCATTCCGGACAGCCTTTTCCAGAGCGTCCAGCATAGTTTTTGCCGTCTGCGCCGGAGCCAGCACCTCCAGCCCGCTGCCCACAGTAAAGCTTTGCGCCGGAGTCTCTGCAAAGCTGCTGTACATCTGCTGCGCATACTGTGCCAGTGCCGCCTTGGAAGGCACGGCGTACCCCTGCGCACTGCGGGGCACGGCCTGCTCGAATGCGCCGCACAGGTTCACCGGCTGATCTTCCCGCAGGGTCACATATACAGCGTCCGGCAGGGTTCGGTTTGCAAAAGTGTTCTGCTTGCCGGTGGGCATGGAGAAGAGGAACGCCTCGCCAAAGGCCCGCACCGTTTCCGCTGCCTGCGCTGCACCCAGCTGCCCGGCCAGTTCCATCACATTCACCGTGGCATAGCGGTACAGGGTGGAGGAGTTGTACTCCACCGTGCCCAGATGGCCTGCACCGGCGTTGTCCTCTGCCTGACAGTCATCCACGGCGGTAAAGTAATCGTACTCGTTCTGCACGGCATGGGTGGAGATGCTGTGCGCCACCTGCGCAGCGGCATCATAGTTCAGAGAAGGGTCATCGGCCACCATGCGGCCAAACAGAGCCATGTCCATCGAGGGAGCTTTCTTCAGGGCATCCTGATACTGCTTTTTATTCGTGGAACCATCCACAACCAGCTCTGCCAATGCCTTTGCCTGTGCAGTGCTCATGAAAAACAGAGCTTTGGTGCCCTTGTCATCGCTTTTGATGCCCGCATTCTCCAGTGCTTTCTTTGCCAGCTTGTCCGCTTCCAATTCTGGGGCCAGTGCAAGGATCTGCGCCTTTACCAGCTCCGCAGCCTTTTTGGTGCGCTTGCCCACATCCAGCCGGGCGTTCTCCGCAAAGGCAGTACGCATGGCGTGCTTCCATGCCTGCGAGGAAACTCTGGCGCGGAGCACACCGCCGTACACAGCCGTTTTGGGGCTGCCGGTATCATCCCGGTTGATGCAGCTGGGCGGAACGGTCTGCAAAATGTGAAAATCAACATACAGGTGCTTATTCATGATCAATTCTCCTTTTCTTTCTCTTCCGGTGCAGGCTTCGGGTCGCGGTACAGGTCCTGCCCCCACCGCAGACGGACATTGGCTGGGATCTGTGCATACCGCGGGTCGGTGCATTGCAACTCATACAGATCTGCCGCAAGCTGTGGATAGTCCAGCGGGATGCCGCCATTCTTTGCCGCGCTCAACAGCTGGATCATGCCCCGCAGATGGTGGCTGATCTCGGTAATTTCTTCTGCAGTGGCCAGCGCATTGAACCGCCGGAGCACACTGGTCTCGGTCCAGTCCTGTCCGGCACTGTTGCTCTCTGCCAGCTGCCGCACAGCCCGCCCCAGCGTATTCCCGGAACAGTTCATGGAACGGTCGTTTCCCTGCTGATGCACAGCATACAGAGTCAGGGCAAGATAAACCGCCCACTCTGCCGCCGAGGGGCCGCTGCGACTCTGAAAGCTTTCCGGCATTTCCAGCAAAAAACTTCCCCACAGTTCCGGCAGCTCTCCGGGCGCATGGCCGATGCCCCGCCGCAGCTTTGCCAGTTCAGCCCGCCGCCGGTTGTCTGGCAGGGTCTGAAGCCTGTGCAGCTGCTGCGCTGCATACATTTTGACATCCTGTGTTTTCATACAATTCCCCCTTTATGTTCTGTTTTGGGATAGATTTCCCAAAGCCTTGCGCGAAAACGATTATATGCCTTTGGTGAGGTATACAGGATGGTGCGCTCGGTCTTTTTGTTCTTATCCACCACAATGCGGTGTCCTTTCAGGGCTGCATTTCCCGCCTCCATCACCATCTGTTTCCCCAGCTGTTCCGCAATGCGGTATGCCTGTGCCTGCCAGCGCAATTCCGCCTCGTCCGGGTCGTCCTGCTCCGGGTCGATCGCCTGCAGCCACTGTCGGAAAGGCTGATCCACTGCAAAGTAGAACTGTGCGCGAACTGCGCTGCCTGCATTTTCATTCCGGTCACCGGCGGCAATTGCCAGCTCCTGTGCAAACTTCCCAACCAGCACCGCTGTCTGTTCACAGCGCTCGATCTCTCTGACGATCCGGCTCAGCCATGGGCGTCCTATCTCATCCAGAATCCCCGCCTGAAAGGTCAGGCTGTCGCTAAAAGAATCATTTACAAAGAAGTCCTTATCGCCATATTGGACACCGGAGATGCGGAAATGTACCTTTCTGCGGGGATCCAGAAGCTTCAATCTATTTTCCTGCAACTTCTCGATCCAGCATACAACGCCCGGACGATGCCCTCTGTCCTGACAAAAGACCGCCGGGAATTCCCGCCAGAATTGTTTGGCCGGGTCATGACGGCAGGGCACGAACACCACCGGTTCATTTTTCTTTACCGGCATCGTGCGCCAGATGGTCATCTGTTCGGCAAAGGCGTTTTCTCTGGGGAAGAAATCTCCTCCCAGCAGACAGAACCCATCCACATTCTCCCCCGTCCTGTGCAGCAGCAGCCTTCTGGATTGCAGGGTAAGCAGCTGTGCCGGATTGTCCGGGCAGCAAATTTCTGTCCGTTCCGCACTCTTGGGTGCTTCCAATTCCCAACAGGGCTTACTTTCGCCCCAACATTCCCGGCCGTCACGCAGCAGTGTAAGATTCATCATCAGGGTTTCGTACAAAGTATCGCCCTGTGCCTGAATAAAACCAATCTTGCCCAGCCACCCGGCCCCTACGGACGGAAGCCCCTTTTCTTTTGGCTTTGCGGAGGTGTCATCATAGCCGTTCACATACAGCAGCCACCGCGCCGACTGCGGATAGCTCAGCTGCGCCTTGCTCTGCCCCGCATACAGCGGAAAGAGTCGGAGTTTATTGCTGCTTTCCGACATTTCACCGTTGAGTTTGGCTGCCCCATATTCCGTTCCGATCTTTGCCTGCGGCACCTGCCAGAAGGGGTGTGTCGGGTGGAACAGCCAGAAGCGGTCCTCCCACTGCTCAAGATAGTTCCGCAGCGGCTGCTCCGGGAATTTGCCCAGCTGCCATAAGTCTCCCCAGCGAGCCAGAGCATCATCCTCTTCTTCAAATGGTTCTGGCTCGCCTTCCACATTCACACGGGAAAATACGGTGAACAGCACCGCCAGCAAAAGCCGCAGCATGGCAGCATTCTGCGTGGGCATTTCGCCTGCCAGATCCACATAATCCTGCGCATGGAGCAGTGCCTCGGTCAAAGAAACTTCCTGCACCGTGTTGTCCTTCAGCCGCACCCGTATCCACGGTTCGGTCAGCAAGTTAAATTCAATATCCTTCATCCGTCTCCTCCTTTTGGTAAATCAGGCCGTTTTCACGGTCATAACAAAGCTCCATGCCCGCAAGCCGGGCAGTCAGGTTTTCGTCCAGCAGCAACACCAGTTCTCCGTGCAGCAGCGGCGACAGCTGCCATGCTGCACGGTGGCTGCGGTTGTCCTCTTCCAGTTCCCGGATGACTCTATCCACCTTCCACGCTTTGCCGAACACCGCTGGAAGCCGCAGCTTCTGCCGGGCGATCTTCAGTGCCGTTTCCGGCGGGGGCGGGCAGTCGGCTGCAACGGCCCGGCCCCCCTCCTGCCACGGCAGGAAGTGGATGGTTCCGTCTGCCCGGCGCTGCATTACCAGCACTTCTACCGAGGGGTCTCCGTCCCGCACCGCCGCCCGCGCAGCTGCATCAGAATGTGCCCCCACATTCTGCATCCAGCCATCCAATGTATTGAGTTGTTTGAATTTTTTGTGCACTTTGGGCTGCAGCACAAGATATGCTTGTGCCCGCTCTTTGCGCTGAGCCTGCGCAAACTCATAGGCTTTGCACATGCCCTCACTCCGTTCCGTTTCAGGCAGGGCATCTGCCTGCACCCAGCCGTAGACCCTTTGCACCAGCGGAGAGATATCTTTGGGCAGACAGATGCTCGCCGGAAGGCATTCCCGGGTGCGCCAGAGCAGCCATTGACCATACACCGCCTCGCTGCCCTTGTCAAATTCCTCTGTGCCCGTGTCCAGCACAGCACAGACCGCTGTTTGCAGTGGCTGCGGACGAAACCGTTTTGGGTGGCGGTGCAGGCGGCCGATGCGCTGCAGAAGCAGATCCATGGGGCAAAGCTCTGTAACCATCACATCGAAATCCACATCCAAAGACTGCTCTAATACCTGCGTGCCTACTACGATCAGCCCATCACGTTCTGCAGATGTGGATTTCTTACCGATGCGCTGCATCAGCTGCTCTTCCCGCGCGGCACGGTCTGGCATTAAGAACTGTGCATGGAACACCTGCACTTTCTTTTCGGGCAGCGCCTGACGCAGCTGCTGCGCCACCGCCTGCGCTTTTTTGACCGTATTGACGATGACCCCCGCGCAGCCGCCAGCCTGCATTTTCCGGCACAGAAAATCGGGCAGCTCTTCCATTGTCAGACGCACTGTCTGCACATTCCGGGCAGCCGTATCCAGCGGGATGGTCTTTTGCTGCACCTGTGTGCCGTCCGTCCATGTCAGCAGCGGATAGCCGCAGCTGGTTTTCCACGCAGCGTCCGAGGCATCCATTTTCTGCTGGTAGGCCTCGACCAGCTCTGTGCGCCGCCGGGCAGGCAGGGTGGCTGACAACAGAATAACCGGCACCTTGTACCAGCCCAGCCATTCCAGCGCACGATCCAGATAGCGGTTCATATACGCATCATAAGCGTGACATTCATCCACAATCACTACCTTGCCCGCAAGGCCCAGATGGCGCAGCATCACATGCTTCTGGCACAGAGCCGCCATCAACAGCTGGTCTACCGTGCCAATGACAAAGTTTGCCAGCAGCGCCTGCTTGCTGCCCCGGAACCACTGGTGCACCTGCACCCGCTGTTCTTCTGCATCTGCATCTTCCCAGTCTTCCTCCACCGGCACGACCTGATGCTGCAGGCGGATATATTCTTCGTTCAGTTCCGCCATACCGTGCGCAAGCCGGATCGATTTGGGCAGGTCATCGGGTTGGTTTTCTGCCCATTGTACCAGGCGCGGAAAAACGCCATTCGCCGTTGCCTGCGTGGGCAGGCCAAAGAAGATGCCGCCCAGTCCGAACCGGCTGGCCATGATCTCCGCAGCGGCCAGTGCCGCCTCCGTCTTGCCCACGCCCATCTGTGCTTCCAAAATCAAAATGCCCGGTGCATCCATCGTGTTGGCGGCTTCAATGGCTGCCTGCTGCACCGCATTGGGCGCAAAGCCAAACCGCTTTGCAAATTCGTCTGGCTCTGCAATGGTGGACTGCGCCGTCCAAGGTGAAGCCGTCTCCTGTTTATCCCATTCGCGCCACGCCCGATCCGCACGTTCCGGATAAATTTCCTCACTGCCCGGCTCTTCCACAGGGATCGGCGGGAAATATTCGGTGTTGCTGGCGATCCAATCCGCCATGATCAAAAGCCCCGTCAGCAAAATTTCTTCGGGCTGGTTGAGCACCGGCAGCGCGTCTACGCCGGAATATCCGCTGTCCTGCAGTGCCGCCTGAAGCAATTCGTTCCAAAAACCCTCCCAGATGCACTTTTGCTCTTTCGGGTAGTAGTTGACTTCCCAGCACATAAACTGTTTGTCAACTTCTGTGCCGTCCTGCGGCCTGCCATGATGGGCACCCGCGACCGAAGCGATTCCGCCAGGGCACCCCAATTTTCTCAGGATCGCTTCACTCGCCCGGGCATGGGGCGTTTCGCGTCGATTCAGTTCTTGGCAGCTCAGCGGCGTCAGGCGTTCCAGCCGTTGTTTCGCTTCGGGCAAACACTGCATGATCGTGCTTTGGAAGGTTAAAATAGCCTTACCCAGATCGTGCCCCCAGCCCAAAAAGCGAGCCAGATGCACCAATTCTTCCTCTTCCAATCCGGATGCCTTTTTTACGCTGTCGGGCAGCCATTTCCGCACCAGAAGCTCCATAATCTCTGCCGTATCCCGCAGGTGCATCCAGAGCGGCAGCCACAGATTGCTATTTTCCGGGTCTGTCTTGCCGGCCAGAAACCTCGTTTTATTCAATGTCCATCGCATTTTTGCTCCTTTTTCGGTATGTGTGCCTTCCATGTACCTATCATAACAGATAGTGTGTCCCATAATCTGTACTTTTACATCCACAAGCGAAAAAAAGGCGCACCGGGTCGTTCCTCATCAAAACAGAAGTGTCCTCACAAGAAAAAAACTACTATTTATAGTCCTGTTTCGCCTTCTGTTTCCAAGATACTCTTTTGCTCTTCTACTGTCAACAGCTCTGTGCAAATTCATTAAAGCTACAAAAAAAACGATTTCTTTTTGTATAGGTTCTATAATAAATGTTGGGGTCGAGTCAAGCCCGATCCCAACATTTGCATAAAAAAGAAGATTGTCATTTAAAATATTGTCTGGCTTTTGGGGGTCACTTCCGTACTCTGAGGGATTTTTGCTGCGGCTATCAGATCAGCCGGAATGTTTTTTGCGAAAATTGAACGATGGAAAACTCTATGCGCCATTCAATAGGTTCTTCTGCTGCTTCAAAGTGCAGGGCCGAGCAAGCCACGCCGTGTTTTTCTTGCGGGCTGCTTTGCCCTGCGGTCACCGCCGGGCCGGCTGCCCCGCCGATGATCCCAATGCAGGCGATATCGTTTTGTGCCTTGGGGGCATAGCGATCCGTGCAGGGGGCGATTTCAACGGGCCGATCCCCTTCGGCGCAATCACAGAGGGAAATATCCATATCCGGCACCGGAGAAAGCGTATAACTCATGGCAGTAAAATGAGTCGGATAACGCCAGCGGTCTGAACCGATCCGGTTTTGCGGCAGCGTATGCTGCGCCAGTTCCTGAACGGTCAGAGTATATTCGGTTCCGCTGATTGGATGCGAAAAGGCAAACACCTCGCCCCGGGCGTGAGCGGTGAAATGCGGCCCGGGCACACGGCACGGCTGCTGCTCCATGGTAAGCGAGAGTGATTTTATTTCCGGGCGGCGCTTGCCCGGCCAGGGAAATGCCGCCCGAAAGATTACCCATCCATAGGCTGTATCCAAGGCATAATGCGCGGCCGCCATTTTTGCCTCCGGTTCACAGAGCATTCCTTCCGGCAGGCATGGATTATAAGACACCGAACACCCGTGGGAAGTCGGCATCGGCTTTTGGTTCAGCAGAAGCTGGGGCTTAAAATCAAACGAAAGCGGATTTTCCAGCTCCATTTGCAGCTGCTGTTCGCGGGTGAAATTCTCGCATGAATCGCTATCCGGGTGCAGATTCCATTTTTTCATAAAGCGGCGGATATCCTCTGCTTCGGCGCGCATACAAAAATCTGCCACAAGCCCTTTTCCGCAGGCGTATATTGCAGGAACACGCCAAAAATGCCCCGCCCATTCAAATTGCTGCTCCAATCGGATCTCCGTTCCGGCGCGGTCACGCCCAGAATGCCCCCAAAAGTTTCCTTCAAAATACACCTTCCACTCCGGCATGGGCGGTTCCGCAGCCGGGTTCATGGTCACATCATAATAGTCCTCGGTATATCGGAGCTTACTGTCATCAAACACAGCTTGCAGCTCTTGAATATACGCCCACGGCTGCTGCATGGGGGCCAGCCTGAGCCGCTCGGCCACCTTTGCCAGCAGCGCCTGCTGTTCCTGCGTGGGGAGATTTTTTTGCAAAAAAGCCTCAAACTGCGGTTTTTCCCACATCCATGCCTGTTCCAGGGCTGCCGCATCGCCGCAAGCGAGAAGCAGCCTTAAAAAATCTGCAAAATTCTTTGCCAGCGGGTGAACAAAATCGGGCGCGGCATTCATGGGGCTGACAGCAAAAACCATGCCGCCGAAGCCCCGTATAAAGCAAAAGTGGATGCCGTCCACCCCTGCCCAGCCAAAGATGGAAGCGCCTTTCGGCGTGCAGAAATAGGGCGTATTCTCTTCGCGGCGTTCCACCCCCACCGGGGAAAGATCCAGCCCGCTTCGCAGAAACTTTTCAAATGTTTTATCCATCACGATCTCCCCTTGATCCGTTTCACTTTTTCTTTTTCCTGCAAGGGTCATGACACATACCCCCAATACCGGGTGTCCGGTATTGGGGGTACATATCCAGTCATCGAATGGGGCTTATGCTGCACAGTCCCCCATGCGCCTTACATCGTACCTGTCAGGCCCATCACGGTAAACGCCGCACTCGCTGCAAGGCTCAGGGTCCACACCGCTGCGATCAGCCTTTCGCGGCGTGAGGGCGGCAGGATCTCCTCTCCTTCCTCTTGGGCGGCCCACAGATAGTGCCCGTGAGCCATAGCCTCCAGCATCCAATACACACAGGTGCAAGCCACTGCAGGGGCAAGCGCCCAGAGATGTCTGTGCGGGAGCATCCACTGCTTGGATAGGATCTCGAAAAAGAACCAGAGCAGCACAAGGGGGCGTGCCAGCAGCTCTACTTTCGCGTTGGTGCGAACACTGCGTTCATCCAGCTTGTCATCATCGGTACAAAAGGTGCCCTCCTTCAGCGCCAAAAGATTGTTTCCCAGCACCGGAATATAAATGGTAAGCATAAACATTATCGCGATTCTTCCGCCGCAAAAGGCTTCTGCCGCAAACCATGCGATCAGCATCATCCACGGCCAGATCCTCACCAGCATTCTGTTCCGGCGGGCTTCCAAACGGGCCGTTCGTTCGTCCGCTATGGTTTCCATGTGATCGATCTCATAAAACAGGTCCCATCTCCATGTTTTCATTGTGATTCCTCCTCCCAAAACAATTCGTCCAGCGTTTTGCCCAGAGCATGGCAAATTTGAATGCAAAGCTTCAATGTTGGATTATAGTCGCCGCGCTCGATCATATTGATCGTTTGGCGGCTCACTTCGATCTGCCGGGCCAGCTCTTCCTGGCTGAGGCCGAGCGCCTTGCGCGCCTGCTTCATGCGCTCGTTTTGTGCCATGGGGGTCGCCTCCTTTCCAAAATAGATGTCGTAGATGCCGTGTTCCTTTTGTCAATTATATTTTACATTCGCCCAGAGTAAATGTCAATTATTTACGACATTTTCAGCGATTGCGACAAAGCCTTTGCTATCTGATTGTGCAGAACCCCAATGCTTTGTTTGCACACAAAAACCATCAGACTCCCCTGCCCACGGGATTTTTCGGAAAGATCGGGTCGATCTTATTTGCCGACCATAACAAAAAGCTGTACAAAAATCAAGCCCGGCGGATGCCTTTACCAAAGGCGATCGCCGGGCTTATCCTGTTTTTATGGCAGCCTCACGCCGCCCGCACCGTTACCGGGCGCAGCGTAAGGTTTCCGGCCCCTTTCACTGTGTACCACTTTCCTTTTTCCAGCCGGATCTTTTCCGAAATGCCGTGCGTAATGTAACCCACGATATACTGTTTTCCGGTTTCCACATCGGTAAAGATCACATCGGTGTCACAGTCGCCGCTTACCGTTACGGTTGCCCAAAGGGGCCGGATCTGTTCCGCTTTTTCTGTGCTTTCACCGCTGGCAAGGGTAACGGTATGCGCTTTTTGCACCATAAATCCCATCACGATCAAAGCCAACAGCAAAATTGCCGTGCATAAAACAATTCGCTTTGTGTTCATAAAATTTCCCTTTTACGCCTTGGCTTCTGGGCGGGCAGCGGTTTGCCCCTGTGCGTTTTTGATGAATTCCAGATACAGGCTGTACAGCACCGCGCAAACGGGCACACTGAACAGCATACCCAAAATGCCGAACGCCTCACCACCCAGCGTGACAGCCATCAGCACCAGCAATCCGGGCAGGCCAACGGATTTGCCCACCACTCTGGGGTAGATCAAATTGCCCTCTACCTGCTGCAGGATCACCAGAAACACCACAAACCACACCGCCTTGGCGGGGTCAGCCAGCAGGATCAAAAATGCGCCGAGACCGCCGCCGATCCACGCGCCGAACACCGGGATCAGCGCCGTGGCAGCCACAAAAGCCGAAACCGCACCGGCATACGGGATGCCCAAAATCAGCATTCCCAAAAAGCACAGCACACCGATGATGACTGCCTCGGTAAGCTGGCCGGTCACAAAATTGGTAAAGGTCTGCTTGGTCAGGGTGACAATATGCAGCACCCGCTGCGCGTTTTTTTGCGGCAGCACCAGCATCACCAAATTTTTCAGGTGTGCGGAAACAACCTCTTTTTTCGCCAGCAGATACAGGGCAAACACCAGCGCCAGCATCACATTGACAAGGCTCGAAAGCACCGAGCTTGCCGCCCCCAGGGTCACGGTGATGATGCCGCTGCCCTCGTTGTGGAGCAGTGTTGTGATTTTCTCCATCAGCAGATTGGTGTCCAGCGCGTATTCCGGCAAAATCACCCCGCGCTTGGCGGCAAATTGCACCGCACCGGCCCACCATTGGCCCAGTTTATCGGCATAGCTTGGCAAATTGCGCACAAACT
>Ga0129311_1000791_pt1 | contig 25285 bp, 21 predicted proteins | sample Go1ome_FD_94435 | JGI IMG/M metagenome (GOLD analysis project Ga0129311, IMG submission 94435) | Western lowland gorrila individual fecal microbial communities from Wisconsin, USA - Go1022B metagenome | ecosystem: Host-associated > Mammals > Digestive system > Large intestine > Fecal | place... | reverse complement strand
TAGCCTTCCTTGACGACAGCGTAACCGGCGAAGTAGCCGCACTGCTCTTCGTTGAAGGCGATGCCCGCGACGTTGTCAAGGCCGAGGGACCAACCGTCGATGAAGACGAACTTGGTGTCGGTGAATTCCTTAGCAGCCTTCTCGAGGGCAGTGCCCTGCATGAAGCCGGCGCAGACGATGACCTTCGCGCCGCCGTCCACGGCAGCCTTCATGGCGTCGTAGCGGTCGTCATCGGTCGCCTGATCGCCGTTGGCGGGCTGATAGTACTTGTAGCTCAGGCCGTTGTTGGCAGCATAGAGCTTCACGCCGTCGAAAGTGCCCTGGTTGAAGGACTTATCCTTCAGCTGGCCAACGTCGGTGACGAAAGCGATCTCATACTTGCCGTCCTCGGACGTCATGTTGTCATCGATATCGTCGGGATTGGTGTAGGTGACGGTATCGCCCTGCTGATCGTCGGTGTTGTTGTCCTGGTTGTCGTCGGTCTTCTTATCACCGCAGGCAACGAGGGACAGAACCATGACGAGAGCAAGAAGCAGTGCAAAAAACTTCTTCATTCTTCTATCCTTCCTTATTTTACCGGCCGGCAGTCGCCTGTCTTCCGGTTTATTTTGGAGTACGGACGCACTCCGGTACGGAGTATACCAAAAAATCAACGGAGAATCAAGCTGATTCTCCGTTAATTTACGCATTTTGTGAGATTTGCCGGTATTCTTTACAAAAAGTCCACACTTTTTACGCTTAGTTCAGTTTAAGGTCGCCGTCCTTGACCCAGCCGAGGCGGCGGCAGACGGCGTTGATGGCGGGCGCGAGGATGGCGGGCAGCACGACGGCGACGAGGATAAGGCCCAGCCAGTCAAAGCCCGTGGGGCTCATGGCCGCAGCGCCCTTGGCGATGGCCTCCTCGCTCGGGGAGACCCAGCCGGTCCATACGCCGATCATGCCGCAAAGGCCGCAGGTGCCCATGCCGGAGTTGATGGGCGCGCCGTTCATCTCAAGATGGAACAGGCACGTGGCGATGGGGCCGGTGACGGCAGAGGTGAGCGTCGGCGCGATCCAGATGCGGGGATTGCGGACGATGTTCGGCATCTGGAGCATCGAGGTGCCAAGGCCCTGGGAAACAAGGCCGCCCCAGCGGTTTTCCCTGAAGCTCATCACGGCGAAGCCGACCATCTGCGCGCAGCAGCCCGCGACGGCCGCGCCGCCGGCAAGGCCCGTAAGCCCCAGCACCGAGCAGATGGCGGCGGAAGAGATGGGCAGCGTGAGCGCGATGCCGACGAGCACGGAGACGGCAATGCCCATCCAGAAGGGCTGGAGCTTGGTCGCGTTGTCAATGATGATGCCGAAGGCCGAGGCCGCCGTGCCGATGGGCGGGGCGATCCACTTGGCGAGCGCCACGCCGACCAGGATCGTGACGGCGGGGGTGACCAAAATGTCGATCTTCGTCTCCTTGCTCACGGCCTTGCCGCATTCAGCCGCGACGATGGCGATGATGAGCACCGCGAGCGGGCCGCCCGCGCCGCCCTCGGCGTTGGCCGCATAGCCCACCGCCGCGAGGGAGAAGAGCACCATCGGGTCCGCCTTGAGCGCATAGCCGATGGCGACGGCCATCGCCGGGCCGGAGACGCTCATGGCGTACTTGCCGATGTCCGTGAGGTACTGCACGCCGAGCTGGTCGCCGAGCGTTTTGATGATCGTGCCGATCAGCAGCGAGCAGAACAGGCCCTGCGCCATTGCGCCGAGCGCGTCGATGCCGTAGCGCCTGGCGGAGACTTCAATATTTTTCCGTTTGCAGAATGCTTTGATCTTTTCCATGATATCCTCGCACCTTAAAATAAAAATAGTGTCATGTGCAGGTGTCTTGACACGTGTACATGACACTATAATCACTCGTGAAGAGATTGTCAACCCCTAATTTCCGTTTTCCTCCAGCAGCACGCCGAGCGAGCGCAGCGCGCCGCGCACGCGCGTGAACGCCGCCTCGTTGGGGCACGAGAGCGTGTGCAGGTGGATGCCGTCGGTCAGGCGGGAGAGCGGCTCGGCATTCTCGCAGCGCTCGATGAACTGCCCGACCTCGTAGCGGTTCGAAATCTGCAGCGGGCCGGTGAGCTGGCCGTAGATCGGGTGATCGACGATCACATCGATCACCGTGCAGCCGTGATCGACGATGGCGTTGAGCTCGGCCTCCATCTCCTCCGGCGTGTGCTTCACGGCGACATGGCGCACAAGGCCGTGCGCCTCCCTGGGCGCCACATAGCCGCGCGGCGTCGCGACGATCTCCTCGCCCGACGAGCGCAGAAGCGCGATATCGCCGACGATGATCTGCCGCGAGACGGAAAATTTTTCCGCCAGCGCGGACGCGCTGATGGGTCCGTCCGCCGTGCGAAGGATGTCCGCTATAGCTTTTCTTCTATCGGCTGAGCGCATCGGCGCTCCCCCCCCTTTTCGCCCGAACGGGCCAAATTTCGATTTTGCTTTGGAATATCCGCCGCAAAAATTACAGTTTGTTGTCGCTTTCTGCCGCTTTAATACTCAAAGCAGCTGCCGCCGACGAACTCGCGCACGATGGAGTCGCGCGGCACGTAGTCGGTCCTGAGCGGCGGCACGGAGTTCACCACGTCGAACAGATCGCTCAGGCCGTGCTCGGCGATGAAGTGCTCGTCAAGCTGGCTGTAGAACTCCGGGATTTCCTTTAAGTAGCGCGCGAGGATGCACGGCTCGTAGTCGTGGAAGGTGTCGATATGGATGCTCGCGTTGGGCTTGTTCGGCATGATGTAGTTCAGCTCGCCGCGATCGACGCTCTCGGCGCGTTCGACCGTCTGGCGCAGGGAGTGGCCGCGGCCCTGATAGTCGCGGATCATGCGGCGCGCCACGCGCAGCTGCTCGGGACGCACGATGCGGTCCTTGTGCGTGATGATGCGCGTGCGCGGGGCGACGTAAACGCCCGTCGCCTCACTGCGGAGCGTGTCGAAGATGAGCGGGTTGAGCATGTGGATGCCCTCGGCGATAACGACGGCGTTCTTGTCGCCCTGCATGGGCTTATAGCCGCCGATGCCGCCGGCCTTGAAATCGTAGACCGGCAGCTGCACGAGCTCGCCGTCCATCAGGCGGTGGATATCCTCGACGAGAAGGTCGCGGTTGACGCAGTAGGGCGACTCCCAGTCGCTCGCCTCGGGCGGGCGCTCGCTGAGCGGCAGGAAGAAGTTGTCCATGCTGATAAGGCACACCTTCACGCCGAGGTTTTCAAGGTAGGCCTTCAGGCGCATGGCGGTCGTCGTCTTGCCCGAGCCGCTCGGGCCCGTCAGGCAGACGATGGGCTTTTCGCCCTTGTTCATCAGGATGCTCGCCGCGGCGGAGCTGATCTTATCGTGAAAGACCTCCTCGCAGCGCAGGACGAAGCGGGTGTCGTCCCGCATGCTGCTCACAATGTTTTCAATGTCGATGACGCGCATGTCAGGTATCTCCTTACTTTTGGGAATCGGCCGCCGCCATTTTCACAGCCGTTTCGAGCGCGAGCTTCATCATATTGGTGAAGCCCGTCTGCCGCGCCTCGGGCGAGAGCTCCTCGCCGGTGACGATATTGTCCGAGATCGAGCAGATGGAAAGGCCGCGCTTTCCGGTATAGGCGGCGTTGCAGTAGAGGGCGGCGGCCTCCATCTCGATGGCGAGCACGCCCATCTGCGCCCACTTGAGCGAAGCGCCCGACGCGTCGTAGAACGTATCGGAGGAATAGAGGTTGCCGACGGGCATCGTGAGCCCCAGCTCCTTTGCCGACTGCACGGCGGCGGAGAGGAGCGCAAAGTCCGCGATGGGCGCAAACGTGCCGCCCAGGCCGTACTGCGCGGCGTAATTCGAGTTCGTGCACGCGCCCATGCCCGCAACGATGCTGCCGAGCTTCAGATCCTTCCGGATTGCGCCCGCCGAGCCGACGCGGATGATATTGTCCACATCGTACTGCGTGAAAAGCTCATAGGAATAGATGCCGATGGACGGCATGCCCATGCCGCTGGCCATCACGCTGACGGGAACGCCCTTATAGGTCCCCGTATAGCCCTGCACGCCGCGCACGTTGTTGACGAGCCTTGGCGCGTCTAAAAACGTTTCGGCGATGAACTTCGCGCGCAGCGGGTCGCCGGGCATCAATACGGTTTTGGCAAAGTCGCCTTTTGCGGCGCTGTTGTGCGGAGTCGGCATATGCTTCGCCCTCGCTTTCTGAAATGTTATTTCTTAGAGCTGGCCCTTGGCCTCAAGCTCCTTGACGGCCTTGACGATGCGGGAGGTGCCCAGACGGTCCGCGCCGAGCTTGAGGAAGTCCTCGGCGTCTTCAAGGCTTGCGATGCCGCCGGCGGCCTTGATCTTCTTGCCGTTGGTCATGTGCGCGGCCATGAGGGCCACATCCTCGCGCGTCGCGCCGCCTCCGGCAAAGCCGGTGGAGGTCTTGATGTAGTCGGCGTTGGAGTTGGACACGACCTCGCAGAGCCTGATCTTCTCCTCGTCGGTGAGCAGGCAGGTCTCGATGATGACCTTCAGGATATTGCCGTGGCAGGAGATCTTGACGGAGTTGATCTCCTGAAGGATCTTGTCGTACTGGCCCTCCTTGACCCAGCCGAGGTTGATAACCATGTCGATCTCGGTCGCGCCGTCGGCCACGGCGGACTCGGCCTCCATGCACTTGATGCCGCTGGGGGTATAGCCGTTGGGGAAGCCGATGACGGTGCAGACGGGCAGCTGGCCGAAGCCGAAGTGCTGCTGCTCGGCGATGTAATGCGCGGCATGGTTCACGTAGGTCTGCGGGATACAGACGCTGGCGCAGCCGTACTTGATGCCGTCGTCGCAGATGAGCTTGATGTCCTCCCAGGTGGCGGTCTGCTTGAGCAGGGTGTGGTCCACGTGGCTCAGAATTTCTTTCACGTCCATTGTATGTTCTTCCTTTCTTCCTTTTGAAAGCATATTTGGTTCAAAAATTGATTTATTTTAGCACAGGAGCGCAGGGTTGTCCACGTTTCCGTGCAAAACCGCTTAAAAATCGCTGCCGTAGTACTCCGTCATCGCGCGCACGAGATACGCACAGTCCTGCACGCCCGCCGTCTCCCAGCTCGAGTGCATCGCGAGCTGGGCAAGGCCGATATCCACGGTGCTCACCGGCACGAGCGTATCGGCGATGGAGCCGAGCGTCGAGCCGCCGGGAAGGTCGGAGCGGTTGGACATGACCTGCGTGGGCACGCCCGCGCGCTCGCACACGCTGCGGAAAATTGCGCAGGAGCGGCCGTCGGTCGCGTAGCGCTGGTTTGCGTTAAACTTGATGACCACGCCCTCGTTCATGTAGGGGCAGTTGTCGGGGTCGGCATACTCGCCGTGGTTGGGATGCTGTGCGTGCGCGTTGTCCGCCGAGACGAGGAAGCTGCGCGCGAGCATCGTCTGGAAGTCCTGCTCGTCCTTCCCCAGACACAGCGCGATGCGGCGGAGCGTGTCGCGCAGGAACATCGAGCCCGCGCCCTGCTTGGTCGCCGAGCCGACCTCTTCATTATCAAAGATGCAGCACACGGAGATATTCCCGCTCTCCTTCGCGGCGAGGAAGCCCGAAAGGCAGCCGTAGGCGCACTCAAGATCGTCGAGCTTGGGCGAGAGGATGTACTCCTCCTCTCCGCCGAGCAGCGTCCCCTCGCCGCGGCAGTAGAGGAAGAGGTCGCTGCCGAGGATATCCCCCTCCGAAACGCCCGCAGTCTTCGCGACGATCGGCAGGATGCCGCCGCTGTCCCTGCCACCGAGCAGCGGCAGGGTATCGACGTTCGCCATGTACTTCATGCCGTCGTTCGCGCTGCGGTTCATGTGGATGGCAACGTTGGGGATGACGAGAAGATCGCGGTCCACATTCACGAGCTTTTCCGCAATTCCGCCGTTTTCGCGCACAAAGACGCGGCCCGCGACGGAGAGCGGACGGTCGAACCACGTGGACATGAGCATCCCGCCGTATTTTTCCGTCGAAAGCTGGACATAGTGCGCGCCGCGGCGGTCGGGGCGCTCCTTTAAGCGGAAGGTCGGCGAGTCGGAATGCGCCGCCGCCATGGCAAAGCCGCCCGCGAGCGCCTGCGGCACGCGGAAGGCAATGGTGCTCGAGCCGTTGCGCTGGACGAAATACTTCCCGCCGGGGACGAGCGTCCAGCGCTCGCGCTCGGAAAGGGCGGTATAGCCCGCCGCGAGCAGCTTTTTCCCGATGTTTTCCGTCACATGATAGCAGGTGGGGCTCTCTTTAATAAAATGCAGCAGTTCTGCTGCCGGCGTTTGCTTCATGGCGATCTCCTCCGATTTTTTCATTTTGCGGATGGTATTATAGCACATGCCGCCTCTTCCCGCAAGGCGGCAGTTTTTCTCGCGCGGGCGCAAAAGCGGTCTTTTTTCCGCGTTTTCCCGTCCGCCGCCGAATTTTTGTTGCTTATTGCCGCGCAAGGACGTATAATCATAGACTGTACCCGTGACTGACGAGGGTACCAGGAGTCCAAACTGTTCCTGCTCCGGAGCGAGCTCACGCGATCCGGGTCTTGTTTGCGCTCTCACTTTTCAGGAGGTCCTTCACTTCATGAACGATACGCACAAGCCCGCGCCGCAGCCTGCGGCAAAGCTGTGGACGCGGGATTTCACCATCATCACGCTCGGCAGCGTGATCTCCATGCTGGGCAACTCGATGTCCGGCTTCGCGCTGAGCCTGCTCGTGCTCGACTACACGGGCTCGAACCTGCTCTACGCCATCTACATCGCGACCTTTACCCTGCCGCAGATCGTGATGCCGATCTTCTCCGGGGCGATCCTCGACCGTTTTTCCCGCAAGAAGGCCATCTACACGCTGGACTTTGTCTCCTCGGGCGTTTACCTGATCGCCGCGCTCATTCTGAGCCGGGGCTGGTTCAGCTTCCCGATGCTCGCGGTCTTCTGCTTTATCATCGGCTCGATCAACAGCGTCTACTTCGTCGCCTACGACAGCTTCTATCCCCTGCTCATCTCCGAGGGCAACTATTCCAAGGCCTACTCCATCGCGAGCGTGCTCGAAACGCTCTCGGCGCTCATCATCCCCATCGCGACGTATTTCTACAATCTCGTCGGCATCGCGCCGCTGCTGGGCATCAACGCGCTGTGCTTCTTCCTCGCCGCGGCGGCCGAGACGCAGATCCGCGCCGAGGAGCACTACATCGCAAAGCAGCGCGCTGCGCTCGAGCAGGAGGCGCAGCATTCGTCGGGCCGCCAGCTGCTGCGCGACATCAGGGAGGGCTTTCGCTACCTTGTGAGCGAGAAGGGTCTGCTCTGCGTCGCCATCTACTTCACGTTCAGCTCGCTCTCCGCGGGTGCGTCGAACGTCATCACGCTGCCGTACTTCAAATCGAGCTTTGAAAACGGCGAGTATATCTACATGCTCGTCTGGGGCATGGCGATCTTCGGCCGCGCCATCGGCGGCGGCATCCACTACAAGGTGAACCTGCCCGTGCAGAAGAAATACGCCATCGCGCTGATCGTATACGTCGTCATCTCGCTGTGCGAGGGCTTCTATCTCTACTGCCCGCTGCCGGTGATGATGGTCTCGTGCTTCCTCACGGGCATTCTGGGCGTGACGAGCTACACCATCCGCATCTCCGCCACGCAGAGCTACGTGCCCGACGAGAAAAAGGGCCGCTTCAACGGCGCGTTCAACATGCTCAACACCGTCGGCAGCTTTTCCGGCAACCTGATCGCTGGCGCGCTGACGGCGTTTCTCCCCGTGCGCGGCGTGCTGACGGGCTTCATGCTCGTCACGACGGCGGCGGCGATCGTCGTGATCGGCGGCGGGCGCAGGGCCGTCTCCGCGATCTACAACCGCCAGCAGTAAGTTCAGTTTTCAACAGCAATCAACATTTCAACGGAGGATAATGACATGAAATTTTCTCAGATGCCCTACACCCGCCCCGATCCCGAGGGCGCCAAGCAGCAGCTTGCCGACCTGACCGCGCAGCTCAGGGCCGCAAAGAGCTACGAGGAGGCCCGCGCGGTCTTTCTTGCCGAGCAGGAGCGGTCCAAGCACATCGGCACGGCCTCGACGCTCGTGAGCATCCGCCACTCGATCGACACGCGCGACGAATTCTACGACGCGGAGGAGAAGTTCTGGAACGGCTTTTATCCCGAGCTGCAGGAGTACGCCCAGCAGTGGACGCAGGCCATGCTCGAAAGCCCCTTCCGCGCGGACTTTGAAAAGGAGTTCGGCGATCTGATGTTCGTCAATGCCGAGATCGCGCTCAAGACCTTCTCTCCCGAGATCATCCCCGAGCTGCAGCAGGAAAACGAGCTGACGCAGGAATACGAGAAACTGCTCGCCTCGGCGCAGATCCCCTTCGAGGGCAAGACCTACACGCTCTCTCAGCTCTCGCCCTACAAGACCTGCGCGGACGATGAAAAGCGCCTGGCCGCATGGAAGGCCGAGGGCCAGTGGTACAAGGACAATCAGGCAAAGCTCGACGAGCTGTATGACAGGCTCGTGAAGCTGCGCGACGCAATGGGCAGAAAGCTCGGCTACGAGGGCTATACGACGCTCGGCTACTACCGCATGAACCGCAACTGCTACACGAAGGAAGACGTCGAAAAATTCCGCGCGGCGGTCGTGAAGTATCTCGTGCCCGTGGCCGACAAGGTCTACCGCAGGCAGGCTGAGCGTCTGGGCAAGAGCTATCCCATGAGCTTTGCCGACAACGCGCTCGAGTTCCGCTCCGGCAACCCCCGCCCCGTCGGCACGCCGGACGAGATCCTCGCCCAGGGCATGAAGTTCTACAGCGAGCTCTCCCCCGAGACGAAGGAATTCTTCAAGACCATGCTCGATAACGAGCTGCTCGACGTGCTCTCCACCGAGGGCAAGCAGGCGGGCGGCTACTGCACGAGCATCTTTGACTATGAGGTTCCCTTCATCTTCGCCTGCTTCAACGGCACGCAGCACGACGTTGAGGTCGTGACGCACGAGGCCGGCCACGCCTTCGAGGCCTGGATGAACCGCAAGCGCATCCCCGTCGAATACATCTGGCCGAGCCTTGAGGCCTGCGAGGTCCACTCGATGTCCATGGAGTTCTTCGCCGAGCCCTGGGCCGAGGGCTTCTTCGGCCCTGACGCGAACAAATTCCTCTACAGCCACCTCTCCGGCGCGCTGACGTTCATCCCCTACGGCACGATGGTCGATCACTTCCAGCACATCGTGTACGAAAAGCCGGAGCTGACCCCCGCCGAGCGCCACGCCGTGTGGAAGGAGCTGCTCGGCGTCTACATGCCGTGGATGAAGCTCGACGGCGAGATCCCGTTCTATTCCGAGGGCATGGGCTGGCAGCGCCAGCACCACATCTACTCGAGCCCCTTCTACTATATCGACTACTGCCTTGCCCAGACGGTGTCGCTCGAATTCTGGGCCATGATCCGCAAGGACCTCAAAAACGCCTGGACGCACTACATGGCCTACACCACCCAGGGCGGCAGCCGCACGTTCACCGACCTTCTCAAAAACGCGGACCTCGAGAGCCCGTTCGACGAGAAGTGCCTGCGCGGCGTGTGCGCCGAGGCGGAGCAGGCGCTCGACAGCTTTGACCTCAGCGGCATCGAATAATGGAGAAAAAACGCAGAAAGCGCGGCGAGAATTCCTATCTCAACGACTTTCACCCCAATCTCGCGGGCGAGTACATCTACGACGGCGCTCTCTACGCCTGCACGGCGGATGCAGATGCGCGCAAGGCCCTCAAGCGCAGGCTCTGGGTCTGCGCGGCCCTGCTGCTCATCGCGGCGGTCGTGAGCGGCAGCATCCCCGCGCCGGGCATGCTGAACTGTTTCTACGTCATCCTGCCGTTCATTCTTGAGCTCATCGCGGCCGTCACCGTGGCGTGGGCGGCCGTCAGGCTCGGGCGTGATTGGGACGCGGTGCGCGAATATGTCTACGAGCGCAGCGTGACCGTCCTCCCCGGACGCGCGATGGCCGCGGCGGTATGCGCCGCCGCAGGATTTTTGTGCGAAATTATCTATCTTGCCGTATCGGGGCATGACGGCCAGCCGCTCTATGCCGCGCTTTATCTACTGCTCAAGGCGCTTTCCCTTCTCTGCGCGTTAACCATACGCAGGCTCGTCAGGCGCTCGGATTGGGTGAAAGTGACAAAAAGCGAGCACTGACGAAATTTTACACTGTACATTCGCAAACTCTCTGTGCTATAATGTGAAAAACTTTATTCGCACCTTTTTTGTGCACACCTGTCCACAAGGGGCGCACGTATCCGTTCCTGTATGTTTTTTCATACGTGGACTTTCTGTTGTGCTGTACGGGCCAGACCCGTTTTAGCAAAAATTTATAAAAGGAGTAGATCCAATGAAAAGAGCACTTGCACTGATCCTTTCTCTGGTCATGTGTCTCGGTCTTCTCGCCGGCTGCGGCGACAAGACGACGACCGACGATCAGGCCAAGGACGACACCACCCCGTTGGTCGTCGGTTATTCGGCGTTCAACGAAAAGTTCTCCCCCTTCTTCTCGGAGACTGAGTATGACCAGGATGTCTGGGTCATGACCTCTATCGGCCTGCTGAACAGCGGCCGTCAGGGCGAAATGATCATGAACGGCATCGAGGGCGAGAAGCACGAGTACAACGGCACCGAGTATACTTACTATGGCCCCGCTGACTGCGAGATCGTCGAGAATGCCGACGGCACCGTCGACTACAACTTCACCATGCGTGACGACATCACCTTCTCCGACGGCGAGAAGATGACCATCGACGACGTCATCTTCTCCATGTACGTTCTCTGCGACCCGACCTATGACGGCAACTCCACGCTGTACGCCGTGCCCATTCAGGGTATGGACGCTTACCGCGCCGGTATGACCACGCTGGCCAAGGCTCTCGCCGCTGCCGGCCGTGACAACACCGACTTCTCCTTCTGGACCGAAGAGCAGCAGACGAAGTTCTGGGACAACTTCGACAAGGGCCTCGTTCCCTTCGCCCAGGGCATTGTTGACTACTGCGTCGAGGCTGGTGTCGCTGGTGACGGCGACGTCGCTGCCGCTTCCTCCGCCTGGGGCTTCTCCGGCGAGTCCACCACCGTGGAAGACTTCGCCATGGAGATCGGCAACAAGTACGGCTGGATCTTCTCCGCGATGGAGGCCGAGGTCGGCAACTCCGACGCTCTGTCTGCCATGATGGACGAGGACGTCTACAACGACTATCCCACCACCGGCGTTAAGACCGGCGAGTCCGCTGCCAACATCTCCGGTATCAAGAAGACCGGCGACTACAGCATGACCGTCACCCTCGACAAGGTCGATGCGACCGCCATCTATCAGCTCGGCGTGACCATCGCTCCGATGCACTACTATGGCGACGCTTCCCTCTATGACTACGACAACAACAGCTTCGGCTTCCCCAAGGGCGACCTGAGCTCCGTCCGTGCCAAGACCACCTCCCCCATGGGTGCTGGCCCCTACAAGTTCCTCAAGTATGAGGACGGCGTTGTCTACTTCGAGGCGAACGACAGCTACTATCTTGGCGCTCCCAAGACCAAGTACCTCAACTTCCAGCAGTGCATGAGCGATGACGACAAGCTCAACGGCGTCATCACCGGCACCATCGATATCACCGACCCCGCCTTCTCCAACGACACGGTTGACGCCATCACCAAGGCCAACGGCGGCTCCGGCGTGACCGGCGACAAGGTCACCACCAACACCGTCGATAACCTCGGCTATGGCTACCTCGGCATGAGCGCTGCCTGCGTCAACGTCGGCGGCGATCCGGGCAGCGAAGCTTCCAAGGACCTGCGCAAGGCCTTTGCCACCGTCTTCTCTGTCTATCGTGACGTCGCCATCGAGTCCTACTACGGCGAGCGCGCGAGCATCATCAACTACCCCATCTCCAACACCTCTTGGGCCGCTCCCCAGCCCACGGACGACGGCTACAAGGTCGCCTTCTCCGTTGACGTGAACGGCAACGACATCTACACCTCCGACATGACCGCCGACCAGCGCTATGAGGCTGCTCTGCAGGCCGCTCTGGGCTACTTCGAGGCCGCGGGCTACACCGTCACCGACGGCAAGCTGACCGCTGCTCCCGAGGGCGCCAAGCTCGAGTACGAGCTCCAGATCCCCGCTGACGGTTCCGGCAACCATCCCTCCTTCATGATGGTCTCCGAGGCTTCCAAGGCCCTCGAGACGATCGGCATGAACCTCATCGTCACCGACCTGAGCGACTCCTCCGGCCTGTGGGATGACATCGATGCCCGTCAGGTCGATATGTGGTGCGCCGCCTGGGGTGCTACCATCGACCCGGATATGTATCAGATCTATTACTCCGACGTTGCTGACTTCAACGGCGACCTCGGCACCGGCAAGAACCCGTACGGCGGTCCTGCGCAGGGCGGCTCCAACAAGATGTACTGCATCGCTGACGCCGAGCTCGACGACATGATCATGGCCGCTCGTGAGTCCCTCGACCAGAGCTACCGCAAGACCATGTACAAGGCCTGCCTCGACACCGTCGTTGACTGGGCCGTTGAGGTGCCTATCTATCAGCGTCAGAACGCGGTCATCTTCTCCACTGAGCGCGTCAACATGAGCACCATGACCCCCGACATCACCACCTTCTACAAGTGGTACAGCGAGATCGAGAACATCGAGCTCAACTGATTTCCCGGCATCCTTTCAGTTCCTCAGATCTGAAACAAACGAACAGCCCGGCGGTCTTTACCGGCCGTCGGGCTGTCCCGGCTGCGCGGCAAGGAGTGTTTTTCCCCTCGAAAAACGCCGCTTGATGTGCAGCAGGAGATAAATGTGAAGAGAGATAGCATAAAAACGATTAGCAGCACATCAGAACGGAGGTAATCTGCTTGCGAAAGTACATAGTCAAACGAATCCTGATCTCCATTGTGATCCTCTTTTTTGTGGGATTCATTATCTACGCGCTGATGCGCTGTCTGCCCACCTCGTTTATCGAGAGCATGGCGCGCCAGAAGGCCATGCAGCCGGGCTCGAAGAGCTTCGATGAGTGGATGGAACAGCTCAAAGCCATGTACAACATGGACAAAAACATCATTCCCGGTTATTTTGCCTGGCTCGGTACCGCCCTGCGCGGCGAGTTCGGCGACAGCTGGCTCTACACCGTTCCGGTCCTCGACAAGTTCAACGACTGCGTGTGGCTCTCCTTCGTGATGGGCGGCATCGCGTTCGTTCTTGAGATCCTCATTGCTGTTCCTCTCGGCGTCATCGCCGCGACGAAGCAGTACAGCAGGGCCGACTACACGATCTCCATCATCGCGCTGGCCGGTATCTCACTGCCGACATTCTTCTTTGCGTCGCTGCTGAAGCTCATTTTCTCCGTCAAGCTCGGCTGGTTCGACCTCTTTGGTCTTGTTGGCCGCAACTATAATCATCTCAGCGCATGGGGGCAGTTCCTCGACAAGGCGAACCACCTGGTCCTGCCCATCGTCACGCTGGTCGTCATCAGCGTCGGTTCTCTCATGCGCTACACCCGCACCAACATGCTCGAGGTGCTCAACGCGGACTACATCCGCACCGCGCGCGCCAAGGGCCTTTCTGAGAGAAAGGTCGTCTATCACCATGCCTTCCGCAACACCCTCATCCCGCTGGTCACCATCATCGGCGGCAGCCTGCCGGGCCTCTTCTCCGGCGCGCTGATCACGGAGACCCTCTTCGCCATCCCCGGCATCGGCTATGTCTCCTATCAGGCCATGGTCGGCGGCGATATCCCGTTCTCCATGTTCTATCTCGTGTTCCTGTCGGTGCTGACGCTGCTCGGCAACCTCATCTCCGACATCCTGTACGCCGTGGTCGATCCGCGCGTGCGCATCGCTTAAGAAAGGGGGAGACGATTCATGAGTCAGTTCGACGATACCAATAAGGAAACCAACGAAACCACCGCGAACCCCAATGAAGAGCATTACTCCCTCAACGACGACCGCCGCGTCAAGGTTCTTTCTCCGGGCGCGCTCGTCGCCAAGCGTTTTTTCCGCAACCGCCTCGCGGTCGTGGGTCTGAGCATCCTCATCTTCATGTTCGTTTTCTCGTTCATCGGCGGTCTTCTCTCCCCCTACGGCGAAGATGAGTTCTTCTACCGCGATGACCAGATCAACAAGGAATTTGCCGTCGTGACGGAAAACAGCGATTTCCGTTACCTCGCCAAGGACTCCTCCCTGTTCGGCTCTCCCGTGCAGGCGCAGACCATGCTCGCCATCCAGAAGGGCAATGCGGAGTTCAGCTACAGCGGCAATAACTACACCCTCACGCAGGAGGGCACGGACTTCTACTCCATCGCTTCCGGCGGCTCGATCGTCGGCATCGCGTACAAGGACATCGTCAGCTCTTCGACCGAGGGCCAGGCGCTGAGCTTTGAGTTCGTCTATGCCGCGCTCAAGTCCCACGCCGCGCTCGAGCAGGAGGTCGAAAACGAGGCCGCGCAGGAAACTGCCGGCGCTTCCGAGGCTGCCGGTGCGACCGACGACGCCGCCGAGCCTGCCGCGCCTGATGCGCCCGCGGTCAAGACCTTCACGGTCGACGGCCTTACGTACACCATCGATGAAGACGGCGGCGTGCTGCAGGGCGACACGGAGGTCGCCTACATCAGCCGCTACATCGTGCAGGCCATCATGCCTGATATCTTCCTCTCCCGCGACTTCAAGGAAAAGCTGATCGACACCATCGCCGCCGGTGAAAGCAAGTTCACCTACACCGATGAGTCCCTCATCATGGACGATGACGCCACCGCCGCCGAGGACAGCGCGGAGGACGGCATCGGCGCCATGGATGACGCTCTTCCCGAAGAGGACAGCAGCGCTGCGAGCGCCACGGCGGAGTACACCATCGAGCGCAGCCAGAACCATGCCAACTGGATCATCCGCCAGCAGCAGTCCTCCCGTCAGTATGACTCCTACAGCTTCCCCAGCTCGAAGCACTGGCTCGGCACGGACAAGTACGGCATGGATATGCTCACGCGCCTGATGTACGGCGGCCGCGTGTCCCTGATGATCGGCTTCATCGTCATCATCATTGAGACCGTGCTCGGCGTCATCATGGGCGGTATCGCCGGCTACTTCGGCGGCTGGATCGATAACCTCATCATGCGTCTCGTTGATATCTTCTACTGCATCCCCTCCATGCCCATCATCCTGATCCTCGGCGCAGCCATGGACCAACAGCGCGTAGAACCCGGCAGGCGACTGATATACCTGATGCTTATCCTCGGTATCCTCGGCTGGGCGGGCATTGCCCGTCTCGTCCGCGGCCAGATCCTGTCGCTGCGCGAGCAGGAGTTCATGACCGCCACCGAGGCCTGCGGCATCAGCATCAAGAGCCGCATCTTCAAGCACCTGATCCCCAACGTCATCCCCCAGCTGATCGTCAACTGCACGATGGGCCTTGGCTCCGTCATCATCACGGAGGCCACGCTCAGCTTCCTGGGTCTCGGCGTTAAGTTCCCGTTCGCTTCCTGGGGCAATATCATCAACGACGTCAACAACACCCACGTGCTGACGACCTACTGGTTCATCTGGATCCCCGCGGGCACGCTGCTCCTGCTCACCGTTCTTGCCTTCAACCTCGTCGGCGACGGTCTGCGCGACGCGTTCGACCCGAAGATGAAGCGCTAAGGAAAGGAGGGCATTTGAAATGGCTAAGAAGCATAACGACGGCTATCTTTCTGCAAAGGAATCCCGCCGCATTTCCAAAGCGAACCGCAAGATCACCAATCAGCTCGAAAAACAGCACAAGCGCAAGAATGTGCCCGAAAGCGAGTATCTGACGCAGATGAAGGACGGCGCCAACGTCCTTGAGATCGAAAATCTGCACACCTACTTCTTCACCGACGTCGGCACGGTGCACTCCGTGGACGGCATCTCCTTCAACGTCCCCGTCGGCAAGACGGTGGGCGTTGTGGGTGAGTCGGGCTGCGGCAAGTCCGTGACGAGCCTTTCGATCATGCAGCTGCTGCAGCGTCCGCAGGGTCAGGTCGTGGAGGGCGAGATCCGCCTGAACCTCGGCGATAAGGCCTACGACGTGACGAAGGCGCCCGACACCGTCATGCAGCACCTGCGCGGCAACTTCATCTCCATGATCTTCCAGGAGCCGATGACCGCGCTGAACCCCGTATTCCGCATCGGCGATCAGGTCGATGAGGTCATCGCCCTGCACAATGAGGAGGGCCACGACAAGGAGCAGATCAAGCAGCGCACCATCAAGCTGCTCGAGATGGTCGGCATCGCCAACAGCGAGGGCGTCTACAAGATGTTCCCGCACGAGCTTTCCGGCGGTATGCGCCAGCGTGTCATGATCGCCATGGCGCTTGCCTGCAACCCCAAGCTTATCATCGCCGACGAGCCCACCACGGCGCTCGACGTGACGATCCAGGCGCAGATCCTCGACCTTCTGCGCAACCTGAAGGACCGTATCAACTCTTCGATCATGTTCATCACGCACGACCTCGGCGTCATCGCCGAGATGGCGGACTACGTGGTCGTCATGTATGCCGGCCGCATCGTCGAAAAGGGCACGGCGGAGGAAATCTTCGCCCATCCCGCGCACCCCTACACCATCGGTCTGATGGCCTCCAAGCCGGTCGTCGGCAAGCAGGTCGACAAGCTCTATTCCATCCCCGGCAAGGTCCCGAACCCCATCAACATGCCGAACTACTGCTACTTCAAGGACCGCTGCGAAATGTGCGTGAACGGCTGCGAGGGCGAGTATCCGCATGAGATCGCCCTCTCCCCGACGCACAGGGTCAGCTGCTACCGCTACTATCCCGAGAATATGAAGAAGGAGGGTGAATAAGATGGCTGAGCACAAGGACAATCCGTTCCAGGACCCCAATTTCACCCCCGTGGAGTATGATCCCCAGTACATCCTGCAGGTCAACCACCTGAAGAAGTACTTCCCCATCAAGAGCGGCATGATCGCTCACACGGTCGGCTATGTCAAGGCCGTTGACGGCGTCACGTTCAACTTAAAGCGCGGCACCACGATGGGCCTCGTCGGCGAGTCCGGCTGCGGCAAGACCACCACAGGCCGCACCATCCTCCGCCTGTACGACGATAAGACCGCCGGTCAGGTCCTCTTCAACGGGCAGGAGGTCTACGACCTCTCCCACAAGGATCTGCGCGCTCTGCGCACGAAGATGCAGATCATTTTCCAGGACCCGTTCTCCTCGCTCTCCCCGCGTATGCCGGTCGGCGAGATCATCGGCGAGGCCGTGCGCGAGCACAACCTCGTGCCGAAGGACGAGTTCAACGACTACATCGATCAGGTCATGGACAACTGCGGTCTCCAGCCCTTCCATAAGGACCGTTATCCGCATGAGTTCTCCGGCGGCCAGCGCCAGCGTATCTGCATCGCGCGTGCGCTCGCGCTCAACCCTGAGTTCATCGTCTGCGACGAGCCGGTCTCCGCGCTCGACGTGTCCATTCAGGCGCAGATCATCAACCTGCTCAACGAACTGCAGGACCAGTACAAGCTGACGTATCTGTTCATCAGCCACGATCTGTCCGTTGTCGAGCACATCTCCGACACTGTCGGCGTCATGTACCTCGGCAACCTCGTGGAGTACGGCGCAAAGACGGATATCTTCCGCAATCCGCTCCACCCCTACACGAAGGCCCTCTTCTCCGCTATCCCCATCCCCGACCCGACGGTGAAGATGAACCGTATCGTGCTCGAAGGCTCCATTCCCTCCCCCGCGAATCCGCCCAAGGGCTGCAAGTTCCACACCCGCTGCGCCAACTGCATGAAGTGCTGCGAGGAGGAAGCGCCCGTCCAGCGCGAGATCGAGCCCGGTCACTTCGTCTGCTGCCACCTCTACGATAAATGAGGAAAAACAGGCGCACTTACGACGATGACGACGGCCGCACGATCGCCGACATGAGCGGCATCGAATCGCAGCCGCTGCTCGTCCCCCGCATCCGCAAACGCACGGACCGTGCGGACTTCCGCGAGCCCGACGCTCCCGAGGCGAACGATCGCCCGTGGGACACGAGCGGCGAGCTGAGCCGCGAGGAGCGCAATGCCGCCGTCGGCGGCGCGCTGAAGGCCGGCCTTCTGATCGCAGCCGTGTTTCTCACCGCCGGTGCGCTGGCGATCCTTGCGATGCAGGCACTCTGGTCATAATGTAAAAAGAGGAATACTCGAGAGAGTATTCCTCTTTTTTGTTTCCGGCGGCGCGGGTGGGCGGCACAACACGGCGCAATACGACAGCGCGGGCAGCATAGCTTGTTGCTGCGTTCAGGCTTTTGTATGCACGGCGCGGTACGATGCTGTGTGCCGCACAGGAGCCCTTACAGGCGTGTATACGGCACGGTGGTATTTTTTATCTGCGGCCCTTCCGCTGCGCTGTGCGGCTTGTCAGTGCGTGCAGAGCAGTATTCCGCGCGGCTGATTGGCGCGGCGGCGCGTGCGGGCGTACAAATCCCCTTTGGATACGAAAAAAGAGCACCCTTGCGGGTGCTCTTTTCATCTTGCTGAGAATTAGCCGAACAGGGACATCAGGACGCCTGCGGCGATAGCGGAACCGATAACACCGGCAACGTTCGGGCCCATGGCGTGCATGAGCAGGAAGTTGGAGGGGTTCTCCTTCTGGCCGACGACCTGGGAAACACGCGCGGCCATCGGGACGGCGGAAACACCGGCGGAACCGATCAGCGGGTTGATCTTTTCCTTCATGAAGAGGTTCATGAGCTTGGCCAGCAGTACGCCGCCCGCAGTACCGAAGCCGAAGGCAACGATACCCATCGCCATGATCTCGAGGGTCTGGAGAGAAAGGAAGGTGGTCGCCGTGGCGGTAGCGCCGACGGTGAAGCCGAGGAAGATGGTAACGATGTTCATCAGTTCGTTGCCGGCGGTCTTCTGCAGACGATCAACAACGCCGGACTCCTTGAACAGGTTACCGAGCATCAGGCACGCGATCAGCGGCGCAGCGGAGGGAACGAGCAGCGCCACGAAAACGGTGATCATGATGGGGAAGATGATCTTCTCGCGCTTGCTGACCTGACGCAGCGGGCGCATGACGATCTTGCGCTCTTCCTTGGTGGTCAGAGCCTTCATGATGGGGGGCTGGATGACCGGAACGAGCGCCATGTAGGAGTAAGCGGCAACGGCGATAGGACCGAGCAGCTCGGGAGCGAGACGGGAGGTGACGAAGATCGCGGTCGGGCCGTCAGCGCCGCCGATGATACCGATGGAGGCAGACTGCTGATAGGTGAAGCCCATGAACTGCGTGCCGACGTAGGTCATGAAGATACCGAGCTGGGCGGCAGCACCGAGCAGCAGGGACTTGGGGTTCGCGATCAGGGGACCGAAGTCGGTCATCGTGCCGACACCCATGAAGATCAGGCAGGGGTAGATGCCGAGCTTAACGCCGAGATAGAGGACGTCCAGCAGGCCCAGGCTCACCGTGCTGCCGACAGCCCACGGCGCAAGCACCGCATCGGCAACGCCGGCCTCCGACATCTCTGTCAGGAATTCCTGCGTGATGGGCGCGCCTCCGAAGAGGTCCCAATGGACGTGTCCGCCGGCGAACAGGATCTCGTGGAACATGTCCGCGCCGGGGAGGTTGGTGCACAGCATACCGAACGCGATGGGCAGGAGCAGCAGCGGCTCAAAGCCCTTCACGATGGCCAGATACAGCAGCAGGAAGGAAATGCCGATCATGATGAGGCACTTCAAGTTGCCGCCCTGACCAAACATATAGAAGCCGGTCTGCTGCAGGAAATTAGTAATAGCAGCCATTTATGTTTCTTTTCCTTTCACAGTTAATTCAGGGGAATGCTGTTTTTTAGCCGATGACGCACAGAACGTCGCCGGGGTTGACAGCAGCGCCCTTGGCAACTGCAACGGAGGAAACGGTGCCGGCGCAGGGAGCGAAGATCTCGTTCTCCATCTTCATGGCCTCGAGGATGAACAGCAGATCGCCTTCCTTGACAGCCTGACCGGCGGCGACCTTCACATCGAGGATGGTGCCGGGCATCGGGCTTGCAACAGTGCCGGCGCCGGCGGGAGCGGCAGCCTTGGGGGCAGCAGCGGGAGCGGGAGCAGCAGCAGGCGCGGGAGCGGCAGCGCGGGCAACAGGAGCAGCGGCAGCGCGGGAGACGGGAGCGGAAGCCATGCGGCTGCCGCCGGCAGCGGACTCGACGGTGACTTCGTAGGTGGTACCGTTAACGGTGACATTGTACTGCTTGATCATAATTGTTCTCTCCTAAAAATAAAATTAGATTTTTTTGATGTTGACGATGTTCATGCTCTTGGAGGGGATGCCGATCTCTTCGGACAGAGCTGCGGTGATCGCGGCCACGATCTCCGGCTGCATGCCCTGCGGCTTGGGAGCCGGAGCGGGCGCGGCAGCGGGAGCCGCTGCGGCAGCGGGCGCTTTGTTGCTGCCCTTGAGGACAGCGCCCATTGCCATGGTCAGGAAAATGATGCAGATCAGGCCAAAGAACACGGTGCCGATACCCATCAGGGTAACAAACAGGCTGCTGTATTCCATTTCTTCCTTTTACCTTTCAAATGTGGATTATAGCAAAGCGGATGCGGATGTTGCAAGCGCTTGTGCACTTTTTTAACGGGAACCAAACGTCTTTCCCTCCCGCCCGGAAAAGCGGGAGGGAAAGGGGATCATACTTACTGCACGGACAGAACGTCGGCAAAGGCCTGGATGGCGGTCGCCGCCTGGCCGAAGTCGCGCATCTGCTGGTCAACGCCGAGCTTGATGAAGGGGATACCGGCGGCGTCGAGCGCCTTCTTGAGGTACGGGAACTCCATCTCCTCGGGGTCGCAGAACTGCTGCATGAACAGCACCAGGCCCTGCGCGCCGGACTCCTTGACCATGTTGGCCACGAACTCGCCGCGGCGGTTCTGGTTGGACTGCGGATCGTAGAGCAGGACGTCGTAGTCGATGTTGGTGAACTGATCGACGAGGGCCATCATCGGGTCGCCCTCTTCGCTCGCGTCGGTGCGGAAGGCACGGGACTCGTGCGCAACATCGTCCGCCGCGATGGCGACGTTGTTGTCCTTAAAGATCTTGAGAAGGGTCGGGTTGTCGCAGATGATGCCGGAGGTGACGACCTTGACGCCGTTCCACTTGGCCTCGGGCAGAGCGGAAAGCTCGGCGTTGAGGGCCTCAAGCTTCTCGGTGTACTCGGCCTTATCCATGAACCAGGCAGCCTTCAGGACGGCCGAGCGCATGATCGGGTCGATGACGTCGCAGTGGGCGCTTGCGAGCTTGACGAACTCGCGGCGGGCGGCGCGGGACTTGTTGTAGACCTTGATGGCCGCGGCGATATCCTCGCTCTTGATCTCGTGACCGGCGATCTTTTCAAGACCGGCCTTGACGTCGTTGTACTGGTCGAGGCAGAACTGCTTGCCCCAGTCGGCGAAGCGGTTCTGGGGGTGAGCCAGGAAGATGCAGGGCAGCTTCTCGCTCATGGCGACGCGGATGTTCTGGCTCATGGGGCGCAGCGTGTCGCAGATGGTCGGGGTGATGACGCCGTCCAGCAGATCCATCGTACCGTCGAGCAGCATCTCAAGGTCGAGCTGTGCGATGGTGCAGTAGAAGGTCGCGCAGTACTCCTTGGAGCGCTGCTCGGTCTTATTGTTGCTGCCCCACATGCCAAAGGGCATCATGCCCGCGGCATAGACGAGCTCTTCGGGCGCGTAGTAAGGCATCACGCCGATGCACTTCTTGCCGGTTTCCTTGTAGGCCTTGAGCTGGCCCTTGGGGTTGGCGGCAACGGCGGAAAATTCATTAACGATAGCTTCGATACTCATTTTTTCACGCCCTCCTTAGTCTTTCTTGTTGGCTTCCATAGCCTCGACCAGACCCTGAACGCGGGTCGCGTACTGCGCTTCGTTGAAGTTGCGCGGGTCGGCCTGGTCGCCGTCGAAACCGGCGCAGGGCACGCCGAGGTCGGCAGTGAAGCGGCGCTGCATCTCGGCCATGTAGCCGGACCAGGGCTTGCAGGAGCGGTTGTAGTGGACAAGCACGCCATCGACCTTATTGTCGCGGCAGATGCCCTCACGCCAGGCAACGCCCTGCTCGATGCAGACGGAGTTGGGCGCCTTGTAGTAGGCGCGGGCCATCTCGTCCATGTTGTTGTAGACGAAGCCGAAGGCGGGCGCGTACACGACGGCGGTGACGTTGATGCCGTTTTCCTTGAGGGGCTTGAAGAGGTTCGGGAGCTTCGGCCAGCAGGGGATGCCCTCGAACATGACGCGGTACTGCTCGGGGAAGGGCAGCGTGGAGGTGCCTTCCTCAATGTTCTTCTGCAGGTCCTTGGACAGCAGCTCGAACGCGTCGGCCGCCGCTTCCTTGCCGCGGGCGGTGACGACGTCGGCCATGTGGTTGAAGAGGTCGAAGCCGCTCATCGGGGCGGGCTTGTACTGCAGGAAGTCGCAGACCTTGAGCCAGTTCTGCGCGGTGCGGTTCGCGTGCTTGCAGGCAAGCTCGAACTTCGCCTCGTCGAACTTCTTTCCGGTGAGCTTCTCGAGCTCATGGATGGCGTTGTCGAACTGGGCGCGGACGTACTTGACGGCGGAATCGCTGACTTCCACGGTGTTGTTGTAGGGGATATCGACCATGATGAGGGGGATGTTGCACATACGGGCGATATTCTCGTACCACTTGGTCATGCAGTTGCAGATGTTGTTGCAGCACAGGACGAAGTCCGGCTGGGGAATGCGCATCTGCTTGTAGGGCTTGATGGCCTCGCGGCGGAAGTTCTTGTAGGCGATCTCCTTCTCGGCGGTCTCGGGCAGAGCCTCGATCTCGTGGATATCATCAAGAACGGTATAGGGGACCTGGGTCTTGGGGTCCTTCTTGGGCTTGCCGGTCTCGGGGTCGATCACGACCTTGCCGTTCTCGTCCTTGAGGGGCTTGCCGCTGTTGGGGTCGATGATGAACTCGAGGGTCTCGGGGTCGAACTTGCGGCTCGCGCGCTTACCGGCGGCGTAAGCCAGGGAGATACGGGCATAGCCGCAGATATCATTGTCGAAGCCGAGGTCCTCCGCGGCCTGGCACATGATCTCGCCGTCGCGCTGGGCGGCGATACCGGCAGCCTGGTTCTCCGGATACATTACGTTGAGGTCAAAGGCCTCAGCAAGCTCGCAGGGGAACTTGGAGCTGGACCAACCGACCAGCTTACCCTGCTTCTTCGCTTCACGGGCGTCGGCATAGACGTCATCGACGACCTTGCGCAGGGCAAGCACGCCGGGACTGACTTGTTTTGCCATGATTGATTCCTCCTAATGCGAATAATGATATGATTAACGTTTTTTACTGCTTTTTCAGAGCTTTCTGATAAGCGAACAGGGCGGCGCCGAGCGCGCCGTTGTACTGCGTGAGGGGCGAGGTGTGGATCTCGTGGCCGAGCTGCTCTCTGAGCGCCTGCACGATGCCGTGGTTCTGCGCGACGCCGCCGGTCATCACCACATCGTCGCGCACACCGATGCGGTGGCACAGGCCGGAAACGCGGCCCGCGACGGACTTGTGGATGCCGTGGATAATGTCGCACTTGTCGGTGCCCATGGCGAGCTGCGAGATGACCTCGCTCTCGGCAAAGACCGTGCAGGTCGAGCTGATGCCGACCTCCTTGGTGGACTTGTCGCCAAGATCGCCGAGCTCCTCGACCTTGACCTCCAGCACGCGGGCCATGACGTCGAGGAAGCGGCCGGTACCGGCTGCACACTTGTCGTTCATGACGAAATTCTTCATCATGCCGTTCTCGATCTCGATGACCTTCACGTCCTGCCCGCCGATATCAACGACCGTGCGGACGCTGGGGAACAGGAACGCCGCGCCCTTTGCGTGGCAGGAAAGCTCGCTCATCTGCATGTCGGCAAGGCCGTCAAGGCTGTTGCGGCCGTAGCCCGTGGCGAGGACGAAGTCCATCTGCTCGCGGGTCATGCCGGCGTTTTCCAGCACCTGCGCGATCGCGCGCGCGGGGCCGGTCGTGCCGGTGCCGACGGGCACGAGGGACTTGGCGGCGAGAACGCTGCCGTCCTTTAAGATCACACACTTCGACGCGGTAGAGCCCACGTCAATGCCCATGGTATAAATGCTCATCTTTCTTCTCCGTTTTCATGATCGCAGCCTGCGCGGTTCTTGCCGCCGCGCAGGCTGCGCCGCGAAAGCGTTTTTACTCGCCTGGCTTACTGCGCGTTGAGCGCGTCGTAGTCGCGGATGACGCGCGGCAGCAGCATCTGATGGACCGGGCAGATGCTCTCGGGGTTCTGGTAGCAGGCGTTCGCGAAGGCCTGGACATAGGGACGGATGTCGTTCATATCGACGATCTCGTCGGTCAGGCCGGCCTTGGCGCAGAACTTCGGGCTGGACTTCTTGGCATAGTCCTGGATCAGCGCGTTCATCTTGTCGATGGTGGGCTGGAGATCCTCGCCGGCCTTCTCCTCCTTCACGAGGCGGCGGGCATACATGGCGGCCGCAGCGGTCTCGCCGTGCATGACGTAGATCTCGGTCGTGGCGGTGCCGATGGAGAAGGCGTTGTTGTCGTTGCCCTGCGGGCCGCCGAGCACGTAATGCGCAGCGGCGGTGCCCTTGCGGAGGGTGATCTCCATCATCGGCAGCTTGCTGGACTGGATGGAGTAAATGAGGCTCTGGCCGAGACCGAGGAGCTCGGCGCGCTCAGCGTCGTTGCCGACGTCGATACCGGTGGTATCCTGGACCCACAGCATCGGGATGCGGTCACGGGCGCAGAGGGTGACGAACTCGTTCATCTTGATGAGGCCCTGACGGTACAGCTTGCCGCCGACGCCCATCGCCTGACCGTAGGTGGCCATCTTGTACTCGGGGTAGTTCATCAGCATGCCCTGATAGTTGGCGACGACGCCGACGAGCAGACCGTCGATCTTGGCAAGACCGGTGATCATCTCGGGGCCGTAGCCGTGCTTGTACTCCATGAACTCGGAGCCGTCGAACAGACGCGCGAGGACCTCGACCATGTCGTAGGAGCGCTTCTGGTTGAAGGGCACGATGCTGTAGAGGTCATTGGCGTCGAACAGGGGCTCCTTGGGATCGTCCACGCGGAAGAACTCGGGATCGTAAGCCGGCAGCATGGCCATGTACTTACGGATACCGGCGAGCACGCCCTCCTCGTCGGCGTAGACCTCACGGAAGAAGCCGGTCTCGCCATAGTGGATGGCGACGGTGCCGGGGATGTCGCTCTTGAGGTTCTTCTGCGCCTTGATGAGCGCCTCGGCCGCTTCCTTATCCACGTGGCCCTTGGGGCTCATGCCGCCGACGATACCGGCGCC
>Ga0129311_1000789_pt1 | contig 25330 bp, 21 predicted proteins | sample Go1ome_FD_94435 | JGI IMG/M metagenome (GOLD analysis project Ga0129311, IMG submission 94435) | Western lowland gorrila individual fecal microbial communities from Wisconsin, USA - Go1022B metagenome | ecosystem: Host-associated > Mammals > Digestive system > Large intestine > Fecal | place... | reverse complement strand
CGACTGAAGCACAGAAACTTATCGTCATTACCACAACCATGCTCACCTTCGGTATGGGCGCCTCCACCCAGGCCCTTTTCGCCCGTGTGGGAGGCGGTATCTATACCAAGGCGGCTGACGTGGGAGCGGACATCGTGGGCAAGGTTGAGACCGATCTGCCCGAGGACGACCCCCGCAACCCCGCAACCATCGCTGATAACGTCGGAGACAATGTAGGCGACGTCGCCGGCATGGGCGCGGACCTTTATGAGTCATACTGCGGCTCGATTCTCTCGACCATGGCGCTCGGTGCTTCCGCTTTCTACGCGGTAGGCCCCGAGATGCAGATGAAAGCCATTTTCGCACCTATGCTGATTGCGGCGGTGGGCGTGCTGCTTTCTGTGGCGAGCATATTCACTGTCCGTACGAAAGAGGGCGCTGGAATGGCCCAACTGCTCAAGTCTATGAGCGTGGGAACAAATCTCGCGGCGGCACTCAGCTGCATCGCAACCTTCGCGATACTCTACCTGCTCGGCTTCGACAACTGGTGGCAGCTTTCCTGCTCCGTCGTCGCGGGCCTGCTTGCGGGTGTTGTCATCGGAAAGGCGACGGAATACTATACTTCCCATTCGTACAAGCCTACGAAAAATCTGGCGGCCTCTTCGCAGTCCGGTCCCGCGACCGTGATTATCGACGGCGTCGGCCTCGGAATGCTTTCCACCGCCATTCCCGTGATAGCCATAGTCTGCGCGATCATCCTGGCCTATCTTTTCGCAATCGATTTCGACATTGCGAACATGATGTCCGCCGCGAACCTTTCGAAGGGTCTGTACGGAGTCGCGATCGCCGCGGTCGGTATGCTCTCGACCTTGGGAATAACCCTCGCTACTGACGCATACGGCCCTATAGCGGACAACGCTGGCGGAAACGCGCAGATGTCCGAACTTGAACCCGAAGTGCGCGAACGCACCGACGTTCTGGACGCCCTCGGAAATACGACGGCCGCAACCGGAAAGGGCTTTGCCATCGGTTCAGCCGCCCTTACCGCTCTTGCGCTGCTGGCGTCCTACATTGAAGAGATAAAAATCGCCATCGGCCATACCAAGGGCGCTCTTATCAACGGTGTCGAGGCGGCGCAGGCCTCAATCCTCGACGTTCTTGCAGAGTTCAATGTCAGCCTGATGAACCCTGCCGTGCTTGCAGGCGTATTCATCGGTTCCATGCTTGCGTTCCTGTTCTGCGGACTGACGATGAAAGCCGTCGGCCGTGCGGCTTCCAAAATGGTGATTGAAGTGCGCAGGCAGTTCCGCGAAATCAAGGGCATCCTTACCGGAGAGGGCACTCCCGACTACAAGCGCTGCGTTGAGATTTCGACCAGGTCCGCACAGCATGAGATGATAGGTCCCGCACTTTGCGCAATCATCGTTCCAGTGCTTGTCGGTGTAGTTCTCGGCGTCGCCGGAGTGCTCGGCCTGCTCATCGGAGGTCTCGGTTCCGGCTTTGTCCTCGCGGTGTTCATGTCCAATTCCGGAGGAGCCTGGGACAATGCCAAGAAATATGTGGAGGAGGGCCATTTCGGGGGCAAGAACTCCGACTGCCACCACGCCACCGTCGTCGGAGACACCGTGGGAGATCCTTTCAAGGACACTTCCGGACCGTCTCTGAACATCCTTATCAAGCTGATGAGTATGGTCAGCATAGTCATGGCGGGACTTACGGTGGCGTTCCATCTGCTGTAAACATTATTAACAAAAGATATGAAGAAAGTATTGATCGCGGCTCTCGCAGTAATTGCGGCAGTCTCCTGCAAAGAAGAAAAGAAAGTGACTCTCATCACAGTCGACCCTGCGCACTTCCATGCTGCGCTCGTCCAGAAGTCCATGTATCCGGAGATCAACCCCGATGTCTATGTGTACGCCCCCGAAGGGACGGACCTTAAAGCCCACCTTGCGCGTATCGAGGACTATAACAACAGGGCCGAGGATCCCACATGCTGGAATGAGGTCGTGTATGCCGGGGATGATTTCCTCGAGAAGATGATTGCCGAGAAGAAAGGCAACGTCATGGTTACAGCCGGCAACAACCGCACAAAGCCTTCGTATATCCGCAAGGCGGTTGATGCCGGTATCAACGTCCTGGCTGACAAGCCCATGGCTATCACCACCGAGGATTTCGAGACCCTCAAGGGCAGTTTCGAGTCAGCGCAGAAGAACGGCGTGCTCCTTTATGACATCATGACCGAGAGGTTCGAGATCACGAGCATCCTGCAGCGCGAGCTCAGCCTGATTCCCGAAATCTACGGTGAACAGCTGAAGGGAACAGTCGAAGAGCCTGCCGTGACCAAGGAGAGCGTGCACCACTTCTTCAAGAATGTTTCCGGCAACAAGCTGGTCCGTCCGGCGTGGTACTACGATGTGAACCAGGAGGGAGAGGGCCTTGCGGACGTTACCGTACACCTCGTCGACCTGGTGCAGTGGGAAGTTTATCCCGATGTCGTCCTCGACTATACCAAGGATGTAGATATGCTCAGCGCAAAACGCTGGCCCACTATCATTACGCCCGCACAGTATGAGGCTTCCACCGGCTGCAAGGAGTTTCCCGAATATCTTGCCCCCTGCGTGAAGAACGGCAACCTCGAGGTCTACTCCAACGGCGAGATGACCTACAGGCTCAAGGACGTCATCGCAAAAGTGGTGGTTATCTGGAACTTCGAGGCTCCTGCCGGAACCGGCGACACCCATTTTTCGATCATGCGCGGTTCAAAGGCTGACCTTGTCATCCGCCAGGGCGTGGAGCAGGGTTACAAGCCCGAGCTCTATATCGAGCCCAAGGGTGCAGGAGAGGAGTACGGACAGTCGGTCGCGGCAAAGTTCGCCGAACTTGAGAAGAACTATCCCGGCATCTCTCTTGAAAAGACAGATGCGGGCTGGAAAGTCGCCATCCCTGAATCCTACCGCAACGGTCACGAGGCTCATTTCGCCCAGGTGACGAAGAACTACCTGAAATATCTTTCTGACGGCAAACTCCCCGAATGGGAGGTCCCCAATATGCTTGCGAAGTATTATACTACGACCCAGGCTGTTAAAAAATCACACGAGCAATAAGTTATGGCAAAACATTTTTCACTGCCTAAAGACGGAGGTTTGAAAGCGGAACTTCTTCCGGAAGAAATCCTCCACGCCAACGAAAAGATCTTCACTTATGTCTTTCCCGAACCCTCGGAGGCAAGTGAAGTAATATCCGAGAGGGTGATCTCCACTATCAGCGAGTTCGAGGCCTCCAATCCCGGCAGGCTCTTCAAGCTCGGTCTGACAACCGGTTCCACCCCTGTTTCCCTATATAAAAAACTCAGCCGTAAGTACAGGGAGGGAAAGGTTTCTTTCCGCAATGTCGAGATTTTCTCCATTGACGAGTATTATCCGGCTTCCAAGAGCGATTCCCAGAGCCGCAACAGGCGTCTGCACGAGGAACTGCTGAACAATATCGACGTTCTTCCCGAGAATGTCCATATCCCTGACGGGACGGTGAGCGGGGCCAATCTGAGCCGCTACTGCGCGGAATTTGATGCCAAGTCCCGCGATATGGATCTGCTCGTCATCGGAATCGGAGAAGAGGGTCAGGTCGGATTCAACGAGTCAGGAGCTGCGGAAACCAGCCGCACCCGCACGGTCCTGCTCTCGTACGCATCGCGCAAGCGTCAGGCCCGCAACTTCAACGGAGACATGTCCCAGACACCCCGCACGGCCCTCACGATGGGCATGGGCACTATGCTCAGCGCGAAAGAAGTGATTCTGATGGCCTGGGGCGAGGACAAGGCCCAGGTGGTCAGCAAGGTGGTGGAGGGCAAGTACGACCCGTCCTGCCCTGCCGTCATGTTCCAGCGCCATCCGAAAGTGCAGATGTTCGTCGACGAGACCGCAGGCAGCCTGCTGACCCGCGAGGTCGCACCCTGGATACTCGGACCCTGCGAATGGACTCCGAAGTTCCGCCGCAAGGCAGTGCTCTGGCTCTGCCAGAAAGTCGGGAAACCTATCTTGAAGCTCTCCGAGCAGGACTATCTGCAGAACTCTCTCGAGGAGCTGCTCGACCAGTTCGGACCTTACTCCAAGATCAATATCGACATTTTCAACGATCTCCAGCACACCATCACTGGCTGGCCTGGAGGAAAGCCGAATGCCGATGACAGCACCCGTCCGGTCGCTTCGTCGCCGTTCCCGAAGAAGGTCCTTATCTTCTCCCCGCACCCCGATGATGACGTGATTTCCATGGGAGGTACCTTCATCCGTCTTGTGCACCAGGGACACAACGTCCACGTGGCGTACCAGACATCCGGCGATGTCGCCGTGCATGACGATGTCGTTGTCCAGCACATGGATGCGGCGGCACAGCTCGGTTTCGGCAACCGTTTCGATGAGGTAAAGGCCCTTGTCGCCACCAAGACTCCAGGTGCTGCGGAACCCCGCGAACTGCTTGACCTCAAGGCGGCTATCCGCCGCAGCGAGGCCCGCGGTGCGGTGCGCTCCTTCGGCCTCGAAGAGTCGCACGTGCACTTCCTGAATCTGCCTTTCTACGAGTCGGGCGGAGTGGCTAAACTTCCCCGTACGCAGGTTGACGTGGATATCATCAAGAAACTCATGAACGAGCTGCAGCCCGACCAGATTTACATGGCGGGAGACCTTGCGGACCCGCACGGAACGCACAGGGTCTGCACCGAGGCGGCTCTCGAGGCCCTCGAGCAGTTGCGTGAAGAGGGTGCTTCATGGGTTTCCGAGTGCCATGTCTGGCTGTACCGCGGAGCATGGATGGAGTGGGAACTCGGCAGGGTCGACATGGCCGTGCCTTTGAGTCCGGAAGAAGTCGTGGAGAAGCGTCACGCAATCTACCACCACCTTTCGCAGAAGGACATCGTTCCGTTCCCCGGAGACGACCCCCGCGAGTTCTGGCAGAGGGCGGAGGAGCGCACGCAGAACACCGCTCATCTCTACAATGAACTCGGAATGGCTGAATATCAGGCAATAGAAGTGTTCCTGAGACTGTTCTAAAAGAATTCTGGATAATTCACGAATGGCCCTGAATTTGTAGATTCAGGGCTTTTGTTGTATTTTTATGCCCTTTATGCGAAAAATCGGCTTAGTGATTATTCTTTTCCTGGCCCTTGCCGGATGCACTGTGGCGCCCCTTGAAGAGGCGCCTCGGCCGGGTAGTATCCGTGCCGGATTCGCAGTAGGCCAGTCAAGCCGGGTCAGCGTCGACGCCGCTTTGGGCGAGTTGGACTGGGAGGATGGAGACAAACTCTGTATGTGGGCTCGGAACCCGGACGGTTTTGAATTTCAGGCACAAACCTTTTCTCTTCTTACCCGGATAGAAAACAGGGATTTCGCTTATTTTACAACCGACCTTGATTCTCCCATGCCCGAGGGGAGGTATAAGTATTTCGGGGTATATCCCATGCCTGATGCGGTTTCGGGAACTACGGTGAGCTTCGATGTTCCTGCCGCCCAGCAGTCCGGAAGCACGCCGGTGATTCTTTACGGAAGCACGGAATGGGGGCCGCTGACGGCCATTGACGAGAGCAGTCCTGTCCGTCCGGAAGAGATGATGAACCTGCATATGGGAGCGCTCCTGCACTATTTCCGCTTCTTTATTCCGGAAGGGACTGACATCCTTGGAGAACCAGTGACAAGCATACGCTTCTCGATGCCGTCCGGGGTGGCGGGTACTCTGAGTTTTGAACTCGGTGCGGATGCAGTTCCTGCGGTAAGTTCCGCACTTCTTTCCGGCGGGAGCAGTGAGGTGACCCTTACCGGTATCTCGCTTTCCGAAGGGTCGGGAGAGTACGCACTTGCCGCTATCGTGCCCCCGGCAGCCGCGTACGGTCCAGGAGATGAGATGACCGTAACCCTTTATGGTGAAAACCGTTATGCCACCGCGACGCCGCTGGTGCTGTCCGGCAGGGATTTCCCGTCCGGGCACATTACTGCCGTCGCTTTGAGGGAGAATGCCCTTTATGAACGTTACAGGCTTCGTTTCAGTCTGGACGGGAATAATCTTGGGGAGGATGCGCGAAAGGTGACCCTGACTTTGAAAGACGGAAGTCTTTGGCCCGGAACGGAAAGTTCGTCCGTTGAGTGGACAGGAGATCAATATATCGGAATTGGAGAAAATCTGACACTGGAAATCCTGGAGCAGGCGGATTTCCTTGCCCTGAACGGAAAGAGGGTGGAGGTCTCGTACGAATCAGATAATGCGATAATTACTCGGGATTTGACCTTAAGTATAGCGGAGTCTGACAATCTTTCTGTATGCAGCCTGACTGTACCTTATCTGTTTGAGGAGGATTTCAGCGGTGCGGATACGGGGTTCAATATCAACGGAGACCTGAATTCGAGCGGACATAGCGGTGATACTATTGAGGGCAGTGCATATGGTCTTCCGGGGTGGACTGCCAACCAGAGTGCCGTGATTCAGGGCTCTTCCAACAAGGCTCTTGCCATCAGGCATCAAAACGAAACTGTGTTGGGCTTCCAAGGTACTTATCGTGGACGCGCTGATGCTCCACCGTTTACTGCTCTGAAAGAAGGTGCAAATGTTCAGGTGACGGTTTCTTTCGACTATGGCGGATATGCGAACGGAAACCCCGCGCCTCAGATTTCATACGGCTACGGTGTTACCCAGGGCGCATTGAGCGGCTATTACCAAGGTGGATCGGGGGCAATAAAAGGAGGTGATCTCTTGGAAAACATAGTAGGCGACAAGATTTCCACTCCGAAAGACGGCAGCGTTGATAATGTTAATAACGGGGTGAGCTTTACAATTTCTTCCTGCACTCCTTTAACTCGCCTTGGCTGGGATTGCAGCGCTCCAAAAGGCAGAAATTCATATACCCAGGAATGGGTTTTCATAGACAATATCAAAGTACAGATAACAAAATGAGAAAAACTTTATTGACAGGTTTTGCAGCGGCTGTCTGCGCCCTGCTTCCTCTGTCCTGCACAAGGACCGGGGACGAGGCAAAGGGTCTTGTCAGACTGACTCTGCAGAATGACTGGGAGGTGACGGACGTTACAAGAAGCAACGTTTCCGACTACACGACTCTTCCAAGCGAAGATCAGTTCAAATTGAGCATCACGGATGCAGGCGATAATGAAGTTTCCGTTAATGCGGCAGATCGCAGCGCGACGCTTGCCGCCGGAAACTACACCGCAAGGGCCGAGTTCGGAAGCACTTCGGAAGAGGGTTTCGACAAGCCCTGTTTCAGCGGAAGCAGCGCATTCACTGTTGTTGGCGGAGGCACTACGGAAGTTTCAATCAACGTCAAACTGGCGAACTGCATAGTCAGGGTCGAGACCACCGCACAGTTCCGCAACTACTACAATGACTGGACATTTACTGTTACATCCGGAGCGGGCACCGAGGTCGCTTTCGGAAAGGAAGAGACGAGGGCGGCGTTCTTCGATGCCTATCTCATCAAGGTCCAGGGCACTCTCATAGGCCAGAACGGCAAGACCTACAACTTTCCTCTCAAGGAATACAAGAACCTTGAACCCACGAAATGCTACACCCTCAAATTCGACGTCTCAAACGTAGGCGGTGCGGGCATAACCGTAACTTTCGACGATACTGTCGAAGAAGTAGAACTCGGATCATTTGAACTCAACGATTAGATATGAAACTCAGAACGATATTGGCCTGCTTCGCGGCGCTTTCTTTAGCGGCGTCGTGCAGCTATGATAAATTCGAATACGGCGGACCCGGTTCCGGCTACGGAGAACTTTCCTTCTCCGGTTTCTCCCTGGATCTGTCCGAGGAGATGAACAAGGTGACCAAGGCTTCGGAGGCCGCTGACGACAACTATATGCTTTTCCTCTACGATTCAGGTTCGGCTCTCGTATGGTCCAAGAACTACGGCGAGGTCAAGGCTATGAAGGACGGAATGAGCCTGCCCGCCGGCAGCTATACTCTGGAGGTGCGTTCGACCGCTTCCGCTGTTCCCGCAGCGAAGTTCTCCGCGCCCGTGTATGGCACGACCGCAGCTTTCGACATCGAAGCCTCCAAGACCACGGCACTCGGAACACTGACCTGCACCCTGCTGCAGAGCGCTGTCAGCGTGGGATATAACGACAGTTTCCTTGAGGACGTTACCGGAGACGGCGTCGCCATGGTGGAAGTCACATCCGGATCGCCGCTTGAATATGCGCTCACGTATAGAGAAGGGAATACTCCCTCCTACGAGAGAAGAATAGGATATTTTGCTGTTAACAACGGTGAGAATACAACGATGACGGTCTCCTATAAGGGCTCTATCGAGGGCAAAACCCAGAAAATGACGGCCACAATCAGCGGTGTAAAGGCCCGTGACTGGCATATCATCACTTTCGTCAAGAAAGTTGAGGCCAGCGGCGATGCAAGTTTCGGCATCGTCATTGACGGCCTGGTTGCGGATGCCGTGCTCGACAATGACGTCCCTGCGGACGAGGAGGGCGACGGATATGACCCCGAGGCTCCTACGGGAGACGGCGGCATCGACCTGGTAAGCACCTGCGATTACGATATCACAGGTCCTATAACTGTCCCTGCAAGCGGCGACTTCAATCTTACGATGCAGGCCCTTGTTCCCAACGGAACGCGCAAGTTCACCGTGCTTATCGAGTCTACGAATACGACGTTCATCGAATCGGTGGAACTTGTCGGCGGAACGACACTCGACCTTATCAATCCTTCGGACGAGGCCATGGGAGTATTCGACATCGTTCCTTTCCCCCACGGGAGCGAACTGTCCGGAGCGACATCCATTGACTTCAACCTGTCTGCAGCCCAGGTTCCTCTGCTTGCATTCCAGGGGACACACACTTTCACGATGAACGTGACTGACAACAAGGGTTGCAGGAAGAGTATTCCAATTGTTCTTGTAGTTGAGTAGGAGGAGAGGATATGAAGAAGATTACTATTATAGGATTTGCTGCGTTGTCGTTGCTTGCGTCCTGCGCCAAGAACGAGCCTGAGGAAAGAGGCGAAGGCGGACTTACTCTCAATGTGCAGACCCTTACGAGGGCTGCGATGAGTTCGGACGAACTTCTCGCCGGTGCTTCGGTCAAGATATACAAGGCTGATTTCAGCGGACTCGTGCGTTCCTACAAATACTCGGAGATGCCTTCGACCCTGTATCTGCCTGCTGACGCCTACAGGGTTGATGTCAGCGCCGGAGAAACGGCGAAAGAGAATCCCGCGGCCGCATCCTGGGAGCAGAAGAGTTACAAGGGTTCTAAAGAGGTGACGGTTGTCGCTGGGCAGAACACCAGTGTGACTGTTCCCGCTGCGGTATGCAATGTGGTTTCAGATGTGAAGTTTGAAGATTCTATAGCGGAGAACTTTGCCTCAGGCTTCAGCTGCACCGTCGGAGTAAGCTCTGAGGACGCTTCGCAGCAGCTTGTCTATACCGCTGCGGACAGCGGTAAGGAGGGATACTTCCTTGTGGGCGGGTTTGAACCGAGCTTGTATTGGAATTTCAGCGGAACTTTGCTCAAGAACGGGGAGAGTTTTTCCAGGCAGGGGGAGATTCCGAATGTGGAACCCGGAAAGAAATACACTTTCTCATTGAAATACACCGAAAAAGACGGCCTGGTCCTGCTTGAAATCTTCGTTGACGACTCTACCAACGACATCTACGATGACATCATCTTTGTTCCTGTCTCGACCGGTATTTCGGCGACTTCCCGCTATGAAATCTGGGGCGGACACTTCACTGCGCATGCTGATGTCGATGAAAGTGAGTATGACCCCTCGCGGGTGTTCTTCGAACATAGGGCGCAGGGCGGCGACAGCTGGACACGCACTGCGGCCGTCAGAGAGGCTGAGGGCACTTTCAATGCCGTAATTTCCGGCCTGACCCCCGCGACGACTTACGAGTACCGTCTTGTAGTCACTCCTGCGGGCGGTTCGGATGAGGAGATGATAGAGGCGCCTTCGACCATTACCACCGAGGCCGGGCCGCAGGCGCCCAATTCGGGCTTCGAGACGACGAGCAACGCCGAAAGCAGCAAATATCCTTCTTTCTACGATCCGTCCTCGTCCGACGAATCCCTGAAATCCAAGTGGTGGTGCAGCGGCAATGCCGGTTCGACCACTATAGGTTCGAGCTATCAGATCTGCTATCCGGACAAGGACAGCTATAAGGAGGGCAGTCAGTCCGTGAGCCTGAGATCCCGTTATGTCGTGGTAAAGTTTGCCGCGGGTAATCTTTTCAGCGGACATTTCGGCAAGGTTATGGGAACGAGCGGAGGCACTGTCTTCTTCGGCAGGCCTTTCACCGCAAGACCTACTGCGATGAGGCTGTGGATGAAATATTCGGGAGGAAAAATCAACCATGTGGGGGACAATGCTCCGTCGGAAGTGAAATCCGGAGATTATGACAAGGCTTCGCTTCGTATCGCTCTCGGAAACTGGGACTACAAGACCTACGGAGGAGACCCCGACAGCCCGATTCTGGTCAACACTACGGACGAGTCCACTTTCGTGGATTACTCTACCGACCCTTCGACCATCGCTTTGGGCGAACTTATCGTGACCTCCGACGAGTCCGACTCCACCAACAGCTGGACGCAGGTCACCATTCCTATAGAATACAGAGATACCGCCAAATACCCCACGCATGTCGTGATCGCATTCGCCGCAAGTATGTACGGAGACTATTTCACCGGCTGCGATTCGAGCAACCTGTGGATAGACGGCATTGAACTGTTGTATGAATAAGAAACTGACAGTCGTAGCGCTTCTGATGACGCTGGCGCTCCTTCCTTTCACGGCGGGGGCGCAGCGCCTGGATCGCGGTTACGACCTGTCTCACGCTTCAACCTTCGTCAGAAAGGGAACCTGGATGGTGGGTGGAAGCGCGAAATACTCATTCAACGACCTTGACAATTATTCGTTCGCTTCAGCGGACAGAACCAGCCTGATAGGCTACAAGCTCGCGGTCAGCCCGGCGTTCTGCTATATGCGTAGGGACAACCTCGGAATAGGAATGAGGCTGGAGTACGGCCGGAAGATGGCGAATGTCGACACTGCAGGCGTGAATATCGCCGGTATCGGACTCGCTGTGAATGAGTATCATACAATCAGTCAGGATATTAAGGCCAAGGCAATCCTGCGCAACTACATCCCTATCGGCGACTCGAAGGTTTTCGCCCTCGTGAACGAGACCCAGATTTCGTTCGGTTACGGGCAGAGCAAGATAGCCAGACGGCAGGACCAGGGGGTGATCGGGACTTACCAGACGAACTACAACATCGCCCTCAACATCTGCCCTGGGATGATGGCCTTTGCCAGCGAGCATCTTGCCGTAGAGTTCAGTATCAATATGCTGGGACTGACCTACAACGACACTCGGCAGGTGCATAACCGGGTTTCGAAAGGCTCGGTCGGCGCGACTTCGATCAATTTCCAGATCAATATTCTCTCCATCGGCTTCGGCCTTTATTACTATCTGTGATGAGGACAAGAATCATATCGCTTGTATTTGCTCTGGCATTTGCGGTATCTGCAGCTGCTGCTGACCGCTGTACGGAGGTCTTCTTTGCTGACAGTATTGCGGCACCGGTGAGAGATTCCGTATCGGTCCGGACTGGAGTGAACTCTGTGAAGGGTTCTGAACCGGAGACCGGACGCCGGATGGGGGAAAGTTTCCTCTTCATGCCGAAAGGTACGGTCAGCGTGGGCCTGCAGGGCTCGTACTTCAATATCTCGGGGGACAATTCCACATTGATGCTGCTTCTGCAGGACCTGGACGCCTCCGGCCGTTATCTGGGGGTCTCCCCGTATTTCGGCTATTGCTACCGTGCGAACCGGGTCGTAGGCCTGAAACTTAAATATGCCACGGCGACAGGCGGAATAGCCAAGGTCGACCTGCAGATTCCGGGTCTGGATATGGATCTTGGAATCAATGATTTAGGTGCTCAGTCGACGAGCTTCAGCGCCGAAGTGTTCCACCGCTCCTACTGGGGGCTTGACGCCCGTTCGCGGTTCGGACTGTTCATTGATACCGCGCTTCAGTACCGGTCTGTAGTCACTTCGCTGTCGGCAGGACAGACCCCTTCCGGGCGGGACGTGGGAACTGAACCGGAACCTGCGGATCCGGAGTATGACGGTACGAACGGCAGGGAATATACCCGTACAATGGGCGGAAGCATAGTCTTGCGTGCCGGACTTGAAGTTTTCGTGATGAACAACGTCAGCACCATGGTCTCCATCGGCATCGGAGGGCTTTCGTACACGAATTCGAGGAACTTCTCAGGAGGTGAGTTGACCGGTACCAAAAATTCATCCAACGCCCAGTTCAGCCCTGACATCCTGGGTATTTCAATGGGCTTGGCGTTTCATTTCTGATAGGTTATGAGAAGAATAGTCATCATATCGCTTCTTGTTTCGACACTTGCCGCCTGCATCCGCAACGATATTCCTTATCCGCTGGTTGTGGCCGGGATTGAATCGATTGATGTCGCAGGTGCGAAAGAGATAGTCATCGATTCCGGGACACGCACAGTACGCATCGTGCTGGAAGAGACCGCGGACATAACTTCCGTGGATATCAGGTCTGTGTCATTTACCGTTCCTGCTGCGACTCCATCATGGGATATAACCGGCCGCAGAGACCTTTCCAAGCCCTTGAAACTGACCCTGAAAACCTATCAGGACTACATCTGGACAATTACTGCGGTCCAGCCGATCGAGCGGTATTTCAGTATCAACGGGCAGCTGTCGGAGAGCGTAATCGACGATGTGAACCACCGCGTCTTTGTAAAGGTGGCGGGGAATGCGGACCTGAGCAATCTCGACATCAGCAGCATAAAACTCGGTCCTGCTGAAATCAGCACATACACTCCGGATCCTTCGACGGTCCATGATTTCAGTGACGAGTTGAGTTTCAAGGTGTCGTACCTCGGGAAATCGGAGGTATGGCGCGTCTATGTGGAGAAAAGCGAAATGAACGTCGAGTTGAAAGGCGTTACGCCCTGGGCGACCCTCGTTCACCTTTCCGCCCGTGGTACATCTGCGTCCTGTGGATTCAGGGTCAGGGAGAAGGGATCTTCTGAATGGACCTCCGTTTCAGCGGAAGTGCACCCCGACGGCACTTTCTCAGCCAGTCCGGAGGGACTTTCGCCGATGACTGAATATGAGGTCAAGGCATTCAGCGGCTCGGATGAGACCGAAGTGAGGACTTTCACGACGGAGGCCGCCAGGCAGCTGCCGAACCCCGGATTCGAGGTGTTCAGCAATGCGGAATCCCCTAAGTTCCATTCATTCTTCGACCCGTCGTCTCCGGTCCCGGAACTGCGCACCAAATGGTGGGATAGCGGCAACAAAGGCTCGACCACGGTCGGCGCGAGTTTCGCCATCACAATGCCGGATTCCGCGGACAAGACTGAGGGGAACAGCAGCGTGAAACTTGCTTCACGATACGTCGTCATCAAATTTGCAGCGGGAAATATCTTCACGGGAGAATACTACAAGACCATCGGAACCTCCGGCGGCGTCATACGTTTCGGACGTCCGTTCGAGCTGCACCCGAGAAAGCTGGTCCTGCAGCTGAAATACAAGAGCGGCGTCATCAGCGCCAAGACTTTAGGAGGAAAACCTGACGGAGACCCGGTAAAAGTCGGAGACAACGACAGGGGGATAGTCTGGGTGGCTCTTGGCGACTGGGATTACCGCAAGTTCGGCGGCAGTGCGGAAAGTCCTGTTGAGGTCAATACAACCGACAGGTCGACGTTCTTCGACCGCAATTCCGAAGCGGTCATCGCATACGGGGAATACGTGCTGAACCAGTCTACCGACGGCTGGATCCGGGTTGAGATTCCGCTTGAATACCACAGCCTTACCCGCAAGCCCACCCATATCATCGTCTCCGCCGCGGCAAGTATGCTCGGCGACTACTTTACGGGCAGCGAGGATTCCGTGATGTGGCTGGATGACCTGCAGCTGGTCTATTAGGGCAGCCGGCTGGAATAGTGCCGGGCCTTTTTAAGTTCAAGCCCTCTAAAAGAACGTCGTGAATCCGGCTGTGAAAGCGAGCGTGCCGACCCCTCCCTGTTCGAGGGGGCGGGGCGCAAAGAAGTGGTAGTAGCCTGCGGACGCGAGTATTGCCAGATTCTTGCTGACGTAATATTCCGCTTCGAAAGTCAGTTTCCCTGCCGGGCTGGAGAAATTCCTGTCTTCAAGTTCGAATTTGCCCGGTGCGTCCGTGTCAACGCTGACGTTCTGCAATGTTGCAAACGCGACTCCAGCCTGCGCGAGGACAGCAACGGAGACCTTCTCCGGCACGATCGGGAAGCGGTAGCCGGCGCCTCCGAGTATGGTGGTATTCACCTCTGTTCCTGCTGTGACGTTCATTCCCTCGACGCTGAAATTAGAGAACTTCATATCGAAGTCGCCCATTTCGACCGAAGCATACCAGCCTTTCTCGTTCTGGGGGCGGTACTCGACACTCATTCTCAGGTACATTCCGCTCTGCGCGGCCCCGGTGGGGGAAACGGCCACTCCGGATTCGACCGGGAGGTCTATGCAGTCAAGGAAAGCTCGCTTAGGCTTCTGCGCCTGGGCGGATGCAGCCGAAATCAGCAGTGCGGCTGCAAGGAATACAAATCTTTTCATGTTGTGGTTTTATCTTTGGTCAATGTTTCTGCCATAGACGGCATACCTCTGGTAAAGGTATTCCGTGACAAGGTTCAGTGCCATATTCAGAAATGTCACTAAATACTCGTTCCAACCGAGAGTCTCGCTCAGGAAATCCCCGCCCCAGGTGGTCAGAGGCGTGAATACGGCATAGTAGGCCGCTACTTTCAGCATGGCCAAGGGCACGTTGTTGCAGGATCGGAAAGTGAATCTCCTGTTAAGGGTGAAGTTCCAGAGGACGGACAGGGTCAGTGCGATCAGGTAGCAGGGCCAGTATCTCCACCCCACCAACTCGTTGAGCAGGGAGAACGCGCCGATTTCAATGAGTCCGGCGCTTAGGGAAAAGGCTGTAAATTTTAGTACGCGTTTCATACGCAAAGTAAAAAACACCTTGCAAGTATCTGACAATCAGTTTATCTGCAAAGTGTTTCGGTGCCCGGGGCCGGGCTCGAACCGGCACGTCTTTAAAGGACACAGGATTTTGAGTCCAGCGCGTCTACCAATTCCGCCACTCGGGCCTGTGAGATGCAAAGGTACTTAAAAATCAGCATTTACCAAATTTTTGACTATCTTCGTTAATTGTAAAGTCCGTCCCGGCAGAATGCTGCCATACAGCGCGGTATCTGCGGGCCGGGAGCGATTGCAAGCTGAATTTTATGAGTACGAAGATCAGAATAAAGAGCGCGTCGGGTTTCACTTCCCTGAAGCTGATCCTGCTTCAGTACAAGCGGGTTTTCATAGTCTGCGACCGCAATGTAGCCCAGTACGCGGAGCGCATAGCCTCGGCTCCGACCCTGGCTATTGACGCCGACGAGAGCGAGAAGAATATGGACAAGGTTCTCGTCATCTGCCGCTGGCTGCTCGAAAAGGGCGCGGACAGGAATTCCCTCGTCCTGGCGGTGGGAGGCGGTGTGACGACCGATGTCGTTGGCTTCGCCGCAAGTATCTATATGCGCGGTGTGCGTTATGCGAATGTGCCGACCACTCTGCTCGGGCAGGTGGATGCCGGAATCGGCGGCAAGACCGGGGTCAACTTCCTTTCCTACAAGAATATGCTGGGGGTTATCCGGCAGCCGGAGTTCACCTATATTTCCTCAGAGCCGCTCAAGACCCTGCCTCCTAAGCAGTTCTATTCCGGTGCGGCGGAACTGCTGAAAACCTTTATCATCAAGGATGCAAGGCGATACGAGGCCGCTGTGCGTGTGCTCTCCGGAAGCAAAAGTCTGGACGAACTGAAGCCTCTCGTTGCCGAGGCTGCCAAAATAAAGGCGAAAATCGTGAAGCGCGACGAGAACGAGAAAGGCGAAAGGCGGGTGCTGAACCTCGGACATACCTGGGGACACGCTATTGAATGGTACCAGCGCACCCATCCCGGCAGCGGGGAATTCTCGCACGGGGAGGCGGTGGCGATAGGGATTATCCAGGCCGCCCGCAAGTCGGAGGCTCTGAAAATCGCATCTCCTGGGCTTGCGGACAAGCTCTGCGCCGATTTCAAGGCCTGCGGACTGCCTACTGAAATGCCTTTCCCCATCGTGGAAATCGAGGAGGCGATGCACAAGGACAAAAAGAGCGAGGACTCGAAAATCAATTATGTCCTCATACGTAAGATAGGGGATGTAGTAATCAAGAAGTTATGATTTGTACTACTATACAGAACAAGGGATTTGAGGAGATTCTCTCCATTCTGCAGGACCCGTACGTGGAGATGGCCGAGATACGCCTGGACAGGTGTTCTCTTTCGGATGAGCAGGTAGAGGAACTGTTCGCGGAGTGCGAGAAACCGCTGATTGCTACCTGCCGTGCCGCCGAACTTGCTTCCGGATATGGCGACAAGGCGCAGAAAGAGGCCTTGAGGCGGTTGAAACTCGCGGCTGAGTCCGGGGCTTCATACGCGGACCTCGAAGTTGAGGCGCCTGTGGAGGCGAGCAAGGCTTTCCGTAAGTTCTGTTATGACAATGATGTCCGTATAATACGCTCCTGGCACGATTTCAAATCGACTCCGGATGCGGCCTATCTCGCGGAGGTTATGCACCGCTGCTACCGCTACGGAGCCGACATAGCGAAAATCGTCCCGACCTGCCTGAACGAGGGGGATGCGGAAAAAATCGGATGGCTCTACAGGACCGCCTCTGACGGAGGAGTCGAAACCTCGACCCTGGTTGCTTTCGGGATGGGGGACGCCGGACGCGGAAGCCGTCTTGACTGCCTGAAACACGGAGCGCCGTTCACCTATGCCGCGCTGGACGAAAACGAGAGTGCCGCACCGGGGCAGTGGCCGCTGGAGAAGATGCACGATGCCCTTTACGGGGACAGGAACGGGTTTTTCCGCAACTCGCTGGAAATGCCGAGTTCTAAGAGCTTTGCCCAGCGTGCGATCATTGCTGCGGCTCTTGCGGAGGGGACATCGCACCTGTACGGCTATACGCCGTGCGACGATTCCGAATCGGCGATTGCCGTGGCGAAGGCGCTCGGAGCCAAAGTGCTGCGCCGAGACAGGACGCTTTCGATTACAGGTACTGCCCTGGCCGGGATCAATCTTGACACCCTGTACGTCGGAGAGTCCGGGCTTCTTGCGCGTCTGATGATTCCGCTCGCCGCTGCTCTCGGAGGCGGGCAATGTACCGTTACGGGCGAAAAGACCCTTCTGAACCGTCCTATGAAGGGGGCGTCCGAGATAATGGCTGCGTACGGAGTGGTGCTGAAAGGCGACAAGTTGCCTTTAGAAGTGAGCGGCAAGCTCATTCCGGGGAACGCCGAAGTGTCCGGCAAGGGCGGTTCGCAGCTTATTTCCGGGCTGCTGATGGCGCTTTCGGTCTGCGAAAAGCCGTCGGTCCTGTACGTTACCGATCCGCGCAGCATACCGTATATGTTCATAACGATCGATGTCCTGAAAAAATTCGGCATCCGTATCGCCTCCGAGATGGAGGGGGATGAGGAGATGGTCGAAAAGCAGGACTGGTCGCGCTGCAGCGGAATAACCTTCCATATCAAGGGAGGTCAGCGGCTGAAAGCAGCGGATTTTGACCTTGAAGGGGACTGGAGCGCAGCTGCTCCGTTCCTCGTTGCCGGCGCGGTGTTCGGCGGTGCGGAGATAAACGGGCTGGACCTGCACTCGCTGCAGGCGGACCTGACCGTGCTGGACGTGCTCGTGGAAGCCGGGGCTGCGGTTTCGACCCTGGACGAGGAGGGAATTATCAGCGTGCGCAAGGCTCCGCTCGAGGCGTTTGACTTCGACCTGAACAATGCCCCGGACCTTTTCCCCGCAGTTGCCGTGCTCGCGGCGTTCTGTCCGGGGGAGAGCCATATCGCCGGAACCGGGCGGCTCATCGGCAAGGAGAGCAACCGTGCGGAGGCCATACGCAGTATGCTGGAGGCGATGGGCGTAGAAGTCTGCATCGAGGGGGACGAGATGATTATCCGCGGCGAAAGCTATTCTTCCCGGTTGCTGTCGGGCAGGCTCCTGAAAGGCGGCAGCTACACTTCTTCTCACGACCACCGTATGGTTATGGCCTTGGCTGTGGCGGCTCTCGGGGCTGATTCGCCCGTCGTGATTGATGACGAGGCCTGCCTGTCGAAGTCCTATCCTGAATTTCTTGATACTTTTCTTCATTAACACTGAACTATGAATATTCGTCTGACTTCTCTGCATTGTTTTGTCGCTGCGTTGTTCGTATGCACCGCGGCGGCATTGTCCTCCTGTTCTTCAACGAAGGACAACTCGGCGACGGTAATTACCAAAACGCGCAAATTTCCCAATGTGGATTCTCTTGTGCGGACATCCCCTCTGGTGCTTAAAGTGTCTTCCTCCGCCACAACCGCGCTCGCGCAGGGGGTGAAGTTGACTGATATGGATATTACCATTCCGCCTTCATTGTCCGGGGAGACGGAGAATATGAAAGAGAAAATTCATATCGTTGCGATAGATCCTTACAAGGACGGCATAAATATCAGAACGGCCACTCCGAACAATTCGGTGGCGGTTCCGACGGGGAAGTGGCCCCACCAGAGCTTGAGCGGAATGGCCAAGGCGCTTGATACGCCCTCCGCCCCAGTCCTGGCAATGGTGAACGCCGATTTCTGGAACACGACCACGCAGATAGCCGTAGGGCCTCTGCATTGCAACGGAACGGTCATCAAGTCCACTTTCGAGCCTTTGTATAAAAAGCAGGGCATTTCTTTCATCGGAGTCAGCAAGTCCAAGGTGATGGCTATTGAACACAGCTCCGAATATGAAAGGCTTCAGAATGTCTATCCCAATCTTACGGGTTCCGGCATCATTCTCGTGTGGAACGGCAAGGATGTGGATAATTCCGGCGACAGCGACAAGGAAAGGCATCCCAGGACTGCGATAGGATATACTTCCGACAACCACTGCTTCTTCCTCACCGTTGACGGACGCTCGACCGCGTCCAAGGGCATGACGATGGATGATATGGGAAGCATTTTCTCGGCCATGGGCTGCGTTGCGGCGGTGAATCTCGACGGCGGCGGTTCAACCATGCTCCTCGTAAGGGATCCTTCGGACGGCGCTCTGAAAATATGGAATACCCCCTCTGACGGAAAGGAAAGGGCCGTTATCGACGCCTGGGTCGTAACCGGCAAGCCTGAATAATTGAAGTTTATTAAGCATCCCTCTCTGTAGATTTCGTCTTCTACGGAGAGGGTTGTATGTTCGCTATCGCGTAGCTTTCTCCCGCCTCGGCATAGCTCAAACAAGTTTGGCTCTGCTCTCGGCTTAGCCGAAAGGTTATTTCAAACGGATGTTGGAAATTGTGACTTCGCCGGAAAGGACTTCGTCACGGAACTCCATCTTCGCATCGGGGTCGCTTTTCAAGTCGTTCAGCCAATGCAGGAACATCCCCACCCGCACGGGGATTTCGACTTTCAGGGTGACTTTGTCCCATGGGACTACTTCATACTGTTCGATTGAAGCAATTTTAAACCCTCCTGACATTCCGATTGACAGGCCGGGGGGCAAAGTCCTGTTCAAGAGAGATACTTTTATTGTAGACTGTTTCAGGAGTGGAATATGCGTCCATTGTTTCCTCTGAGAAATACTCCCGATAATACCCGGTCTCAAAAAGTCCCGACAGATCTTCCCCTGCAGGAATCCCTGCGAATTCCCTATTTGAGGTAATTGAAATTCCTCCACTACAGATTATCGTTGTAAGATAGCAAAGTTTAAATGCTTCCCCATTGGGCCTGAACAAGTTATCGCAATATCTGTCGTAAGCGAAATGTACGTATGCCATGTCTTCCACATCCAGATCTTTTACAGCTCCGTTTTCTATTGTTGAATAACCGCACATGGCATCTATTCTTCTATACCCTAAATTCTCTATATCCAGATCGAAATATATGGTGTAAGGACGGTCCTCATCTTCAGTAAGGTCAAGGACATTGGAGGCAAGGCACTCTCCGGGCATGAACTGGTGCACGTGCCCTGCCGGATTGTTGTACTGAATCAGTTCAAGATATGCGTCCACTATGCCCCAACAGGAAACGAAGGACAGCGAGATTGCCGAAACAAGCAGGAGGTTGATTAGTTTTTTCATTGCCGACGGGATTTCTATATCTATAACGTACTATTACCCAAAATACTGCATCGAATCAACGCCCAAGATAGAATTTATTTAAAATTATGGCAAAATCGCTCGCGAAGCTTGAAGAACTCAGTATTCAATAAAAATTTGACGAAATTTTATATTTTGTTATTGTAAAACGATAATTATTTATTATGTTTGCGATAACAAACAACTTGTGTTATGCTTATTGAATGGTGGGCGGGACTCGAACCCGCGATGAAAGTCCTCTGGGTGGTGACACTTACGGCTTCCCTTATTTTCCTTATCCAGACGGTTATGACCTTTATCGGGCTGGACAGCGACACTGATATGGACTTTGACGTGGATGCCGACGCCGCTGACGGTTCAGGACTGCTGACTTTCAGGAACCTGGTGAACTTCTGCCTCGGCTTCGGCTGGTCCGCAATTCTGCTGCGGGACTCGATAGGCAGCACGGTCTGGCTTCTGATCGTGTCCATCCTTGTCGGCGCCGCCCTGGTTTTCCTTGTGATGATGCTATACAAATGGCTCGGAAGCATGCAGGAATCCGGAAATATCGACCTGCAGAAATCCGCGGCAGGCTGCGAGGGTGAAGTTTATCTTACAATCCCGGAAGCGCGTTCCGGAGTAGGCAAGGTGCAGATCTTCATAAACGGTTCCGTGCGCGAATATCCGGCGATGACCGACGGGGAGGGCCTTGCTAACGGACGCCGTATCAGGGTTGTCGAGGTCGTGGGCAAAACCCTGCTCGTGGAACCCGTTGAGACGATAATCATTTAATTTTCAAACATACTCAGCTATGGCAACTTATCTCATTCTCATCATTGTATTCGTCCTGTTCGTGACATTCGCGGCGATACTCAGACGTTACCGCCGCTGTCCGTCGGACAAAGTTCTCGTAATCTACGGTAAGACCGGCCGCCGCTCCTCGGCCAAGTGCGTCCACGGAGGCGCTGCGTTCGTGTGGCCCGTTTTCCAGGACTACGCCTTCCTTGACCTGACCCCGATTTCAATCGAGTGCAACCTCACCAACGCCCTGTCCAAGCAGAACATCCGCGTGGATGTGCCCTGCCGCTTCACCGTCGGTATCTCCACCGAACCCGAAAGCATGAACAACGCCGCAGAACGTCTGCTCGGCCTGACGATCGAGGATATCCGCAATATCGCTACCGACATCCTGTTCGGCCAGCTGCGTCTCGTAATCGCGACTATGGACATTGAGGAGATCAACTCCGACCGCGACAAGTTCCTTGCGAACGTCAGCACCAACGTCGAGGCTGAACTCCGCAAGATAGGCCTGAAACTCATCAACGTCAACGTCACCGATATCCGCGATGAATCCGGCTATATCGAGGCTCTCGGTAAGGAAGCCGCCGCAAAGGCCATCAACGATGCGAAGAAGAGCGTTGCGGAGCAGAACCGTTACGGTGAAATCGGTAAGGCGGAGGCGGACAGGGACAAGGATATCCGTATCGCCCAGACCATCCGTGACACCCGTATCAACACGGCTGACGCCAATGCTAAGGCTGTCGAGGGAGAGAACAACTCCAAGATCGCAATCGCCCAGTCCGACGCTCTGCGCCGCGAGAAAGAGGCTGAGGCTGCCCGCGTTGCGGTAGCGGCTGAAAAGGTGCAGGCCGCACGCGCTCTCGAAGAGGCGTACAAGTCCGAGAGAGATGCGGAACTTGCCCGTGCCGAGAGGGAGGAGGCTACGCAGAAGGCGAATATCGTCGTTGCTGCGCAGATCGAGAAAGAGAAGATGGTCATCGACGCCGAGGCTGAGGCCGAGATGATACGCCGCAAGGCGAAAGGCGAGGCTGACGCTATCTACGCCAAGATGGACGCGCAGGCCCGCGGTACTCTCGAAATCCTCGCAAAGCAGGCCCAGGGCTTCGGCCAGATGGTGCAGGCTGCGGGCGGAGACGCTTCCCAGGCTATCCTTATGCTCATTACCGAGAAACTCCCCGAACTCGTAAAGACCCAGGTCGAGGCTGTCAAGGGCATCAATATCGACAAGGTCACCGTCTGGGATTCCGGAAAGGGCGAGAACGGCAAGACCGCAACGGCGAACTTCGTGTCAGGGCTTATGGGTTCCGTTCCTCCGCTCCAGGACCTTTTCAATATGGCCGGAATGAATCTGCCGGACTATCTGAAGGGAACCCCTAAGGAGGAGGCTGCCGAAGTTGAACAGAAGCAGTAAGTTATGCCGATAATAGTAAATGTGGATGTGATGCTCGCCCGCCGGAAGATGTCCTCGCAGGAGCTTTCCGAACGGGTGGGCATATCCCCCGCAAACATATCAATCCTGAAAACCGGAAAGGCGAAAGCGATACGCCTTTCCACCCTCGACTCACTGTGTAAAGCCCTCGACTGCCAGCCTGGCGACATTCTTGAGTACCGTCAGGATTAATGTATGGTTTTTTCTGACTATCTTTGCAGCCGTATGGATGCAAGTCAGGAAAAAGACATATTGGAAGGTGCCCTTGCCCAGGAGTATAAGGAAGGCTTCGTCACAGAAATTGAGCAGGAGTTCGTCCCCAAAGGACTGAACGAGGACATCATCCGTACAATATCCCGTATCAAGGCGGAACCCCGGTGGCTGCTGGAGTTCCGTCTTGACGCGTTCAGACGCTGGCAGAAGATGACGCCTCCTACCTGGGGGCATCTGAAACTGCCCGAGATTGACTATCAGGACATAATATACTACGCCGCCCCGAAAAAGGACTCGGAACGTCCTACGGAGATTGATCCGGCCCTGATGGAGACTTTCGACAAGCTCGGCATCCCCCTTCACGAAAGGGAAATCCTTGCCGGAGTGAAGCCGAAAGGCAATGTCGCAGTGGATGCGGTTTTCGATTCGGTCAGCGTGGCCACGACTTTCCGCAAGACTCTTTCGGAGAAAGGTATCATATTCTGCTCCTTCTCCGAGGCGGTGAGGGACTATCCCGAACTTGTGCGCAAGTACCTCGCGTCGGTCGTTCCTGTCGGGGACAACTACTACGCGGCGCTGAACTCGGCGGTTTTCTCCGACGGCTCGTTCTGCTATATCCCGAAAGGGGTGAAATGCCCGATGGACCTGAGCAGTTATTTCCGTATCAACGCGAGCGGGACGGGGCAATTCGAAAGGACACTTATAGTCGCGGACGAAGGCTCGCAACTCTCTTATATGGAGGGATGTACGGCACCGATGCGGGACGAGAACCAGCTGCACGCGGCGGTCGTAGAGATCGTGGTCGAAGCCGGTGCCGACGTGCGCTACTCCACCGTCCAGAACTGGTATCCCGGTGACGCCCAGGGGCGCGGAGGCATCCTGAATCTCGTTACCAAGCGCGGAATCTGTAAGGGCGAGGGCTCGCACCTTTCCTGGACGCAGGTCGAGACCGGATCTGCAATCACCTGGAAGTACCCCTCGACAATTTTGAAGGGGGACTATTCCTCGTCAGAGTTCTATTCGGTGGCCGTGACCAACAACTATCAGCAGGCCGATACGGGAACAAAGATGATTCATATAGGCCGCGGTACCCGCAGCCGCATCGTGAGCAAGGGCATTTCTGCGGGCTACAGCGAAAACAGCTACCGCGGACTTGTCAAGGTCCTGCCCGCTGCGGTCGGGGCTAAGAACTACTCGCAGTGCGACAGCCTGCTGATAGGCTCGCTCTGCGGGGCGCACACTTTCCCCGTAATCGAGAACGCCTGCCCTGCGGCGACCGTGGAGCACGAGGCCACGACCTCTAAAATCAACGAGGACCAGCTTTTCTACTGTGGCCAGAGGGGGATTCCCGAAGAGGACGCGGTCGGGCTGATCGTCAACGGCTATGCGAAAGAAGTGCTTTCGCGACTGCCTATGGAGTTTGCCGTAGAGGCGCAGAAACTCCTTTCCGTTTCACTTGAAGGATCTGTAGGATAATGGATTGGCTTAATACAACCTGGTTTACAATCGGGACCGCCCCGGTGCTTTATATAGATGTGCTGACCTCCCTGCTCGGCCTGACCTGCGTATTCTTGGCGGGACGCAACTCGAAGAGCAATTTCTGGGTGGGGTATCTTTATACGGCGGCTCTGTTCCTGATGTTCTGGAACAAGAACCTCTATGCGAGCCTGATGCTGCAGCCGGTGTCTCTGGCGATCAACGTGATGGGTCATTACCGCTGGTCGCATCCGAAGGCGGAGGAAAAAAGCTCCGAGAACGAAAAGAATCTGAGAGTCAGTATGCTGACCTGGACGCAGAGATTGTTCTGCGTGCTTGCGGTGTTTGTCGTTGCCGGTCTTTGGGGCTGGATGCTTGATGTACTGTTCCCCGCCGATCCGCACCCGTACCTTGACTCCTGCGTTACGGTGCTGATTCTTATGGCACAGCTGCTCTCCGCGCTGAAGAAGTGGGACTGCTGGATTGCCTGGCTGCTCGTGAACATTACGCAGATCGCCCTGCATATCAGTGTCGGGCACGTCTTCATGCCGATAGTATGCGGCCTGTATCTGCTGAACGGAATGTGGTCGCTTGTGACCTGGACGAAACTTTATAGGAAAAAAGCTTGAATATGAGTGATATTATTCTGGAAATAAAGGACCTGCACGCCGGCATCGAGGGCCGTGAAATCCTCAAAGGGGTGAATCTTTGCATCCGCCGCGGGGAGGTTCATGCGGTTATGGGACCGAACGGTGCGGGAAAGAGCACTCTGTCTTCCGTGCTGACCGGGAAACCCGATTACAAGGTGCTTTCAGGCTCGGTCACTTTCTGCGGGCAGGATCTGCTTGCGATGAAACCCGAAGAAAGGTCCTGGGCCGGTATCTTCATGAGTTTCCAGTACCCCATTGAAATTCCCGGTGTAAGTATCACCTCATTTATGAAATCGGCGCTTGCCGCTCACAGGAAAGCGAAAAGGCTTCCTGAGTTGAAACCGGCTGAGTTCCTGAGACTTATGCGCGAGAAAATGGCGACTCTGCAGATGAAAAGCGAATTCGCAAAGCGCGAGGTCAACGTCGGGTTCTCGGGTGGCGAAAAAAAACGCAACGAGATCTTCCAGATGGCTATGCTCGAGCCGCTTTTCTCCATCTTGGACGAGACGGACAGCGGTCTGGACGTGGACGCCCTGCGCATAGTCGCGGACGGAGTCAATGCAATG
>Ga0129311_1000788_pt1 | contig 25332 bp, 22 predicted proteins | sample Go1ome_FD_94435 | JGI IMG/M metagenome (GOLD analysis project Ga0129311, IMG submission 94435) | Western lowland gorrila individual fecal microbial communities from Wisconsin, USA - Go1022B metagenome | ecosystem: Host-associated > Mammals > Digestive system > Large intestine > Fecal | place... | reverse complement strand
ACTTGTCATGCGAGGAAGCTCCTTTCTGTTTTTTGTTTTGTGGTGATTCAAATATAACACAAAAGAGCCTATCCTCGTTTTTTATTTCTTTAGCTGTAACACAGGTATTGTAAACCTACAAAAAACAATATTAAATGAGATTTAGGATATTGATTTTAACAAAGTATTAGGATATAATATATAGGCATTTGTGGACAGCTTTAAAAGAATATGATTTAAGTCAGACGGCTGAACGGTATTATAATTCATTTGATAATTGTGTCTATTTCGGTCGCCGGATTTAATTTATATATAAAAATTTATAATTTATTTTACACAGGGGGACTAAAAATGGAAAGCTTTATTTATGTAGCACCGGTACTTGGTGTTATAGCTCTTGTTTTTGCCTTCATTCTTTCAGGAAAGGTTTCCAAAGAAGAAGTAGGTACAGACAGGATGAAAGAGATTTCTACTGCAATCAGCGAAGGTGCACATGCATTCCTTACAGCTGAGTACAAAATTCTCGCAATCTTTATTATCGTATTATTTATCCTTATCGGACTCGGAATCGGTTTTGGTTCAGCTATCGCTTTCGTTGTAGGAACATTATTCTCAATCCTTGCTGGATATTTCGGAATGAGCGTTGCTACAAAGGCTAACGTAAGAACAGCCAATGCAGCAAGAAACAGCGGTATGAACAGAGCCCTTTCAATCGCTTTCAGCGGCGGTGCCGTTATGGGTATGTCAGTTGTTGGTCTTGGACTTCTTGGTGTCAGCATTTTCTACATGGTAACAAACGACACTAACATCCTTTTCGGATTCAGCCTTGGTGCTTCATCTGTTGCACTTTTCGCTCGTGTTGGCGGCGGTATCTATACAAAGGCTGCCGACGTTGGTGCCGACCTTGTTGGTAAGGTTGAAGCAGGTATCCCTGAGGACGACCCTCGTAACCCCGCTGTTATTGCCGACAACGTAGGTGATAACGTAGGTGACGTTGCTGGTATGGGTGCCGACCTTTTCGAATCATATGTTGGTGCTATCGTTTCAGCTGTAACACTTGGTGTTGCTGCTTTCGGTGCAGAGGGTGCTATATTCCCCCTTGTACTTGCAGCAGTTGGTATTCTTGCAGCAATCATTGGATGCTTCTTTGTTAGAGGCGATGAAAAGTCAAATCCTCATAAGGCACTTAAGACAGGTACTTATGTAGCAAGTGTTATCGTAATTGTTTTATCATTTATCTTAAGCTCAAAATTCTTTGGCTCAGTAAACCTTGCAATCTCAATCATTGCAGGTCTTATCGTTGGTGTTATCATCGGTATCATTACAGAAAGATATACATCAAGCGATTACAGATCAGTAAAGAAAATTGCTGACCAGTCAGAAACAGGTGCCGCTACAACAATCATCAGCGGTCTTGCAGTAGGTATGGAATCAACAGCTGCTCCCATTATCCTTATTGCAATCGGTATTCTTGTTGCTTACGCATTTGGCGGACTTTATGGTATCGCTCTTGCAGCAGTAGGTATGCTTTCAACAACAGGTATCACAGTTGCCGTTGACGCTTACGGCCCTATCGCAGACAACGCCGGCGGTATTGCCGAAATGAGCGGTCTTGATGAAAGCGTTCGTGAAATCACAGATAAACTTGACGCAGTTGGTAACACAACAGCTGCTATGGGTAAAGGTTTTGCTATCGGTTCAGCTGCGCTTACTGCTCTTGCACTTTTCGTTTCATACTCACAGGCAGTTGGTCTTTCAGCAATCGATATTCTTGATACAAAGGTTATTGTTGGTCTTTTCATCGGCGGTATGCTTCCTTTCCTCTTCTCTGCATTCACAATGCAGTCAGTTGGTAAAGCTGCATTCCAGATGATCGAAGAAGTTAGACGTCAGTTCAAAGCTATCCCCGGTATCATGGAAGGAACAGCTAAACCTGACTACAAGAGCTGCGTTGCTATTTCAACAAAGGCTGCTCTTAAGGAAATGCTTGTACCAGGTATCATGGCAGTCGTAGCACCTATCATCATCGGTGTTCTTCTCGGAACAACAGCACTCGGCGGACTTATCGCAGGTGCACTTGTAACAGGTGTTCTTATGGCTATCTTCATGTCAAATGCCGGTGGTGCATGGGATAATGCAAAGAAATATATTGAAGAAGGAAATCATGGCGGAAAGGGTAGCGAAGCTCATAAGGCAGCCGTAGTTGGCGATACAGTTGGTGACCCCTTCAAAGATACATCAGGTCCTTCAATCAACATTCTTATTAAGCTTATGACAGTTGTTTCACTCGTATTCGCTCCTTTATTCGCTTTAATCAACAGCGGTGCAGGATTATTATAATTGATACGGTTTTATAGCTGAAATACTAAGGCAGCCTTTTTAGGCTGCCTTTTACTTTAATATGGCGGTGATATAATGAATGATGAATTTAAAGGCTTTCCGAAAGAAATTATAGATTTTTTCTGGGAACTCAGAATGAATAACAATACCGAATGGTTCAGAGAAAACAAGGACAGATATGATACGCTTGTAAAAACGCCGATGAAGTTGTTTTCCGATGAAATGGCGGAAAGGCTTAATAATATGAAGCTTGGAGAAAGCTTTGTTCCGGCAATATCAAGAGCAAACAGGGACATAAGATTTGCAAAGGATAAATCTCCGTATAAGGACAGAAAATGGGTTGTTTTTAATTACAGAGAAGGTCGTTGGCAAGGTAAAATCTGTTTTTATTTTGAGGTAGCACCGGAAGGCTGGTGTTGTGGTGTAGGCTCATATGAGAGTGATTCTGCATTTTTGACACGATACAGAAATAAGCTTGCGGCTGATAATGCGGCTGTCGAAAGACTTGAAAAAAAGCTTGCAGGACAGAGTTTTTTTAAGGCTGATACCAGACTGTATAAAAAGAATTTTATTCCCGAAGGTACACCAAAGAATATTGAAAAATGGTTTCAATTCAGAAATGTTGCATTTACATCTGATTACAGAATGGACGAGGAGCTGTTCACAAAGGATATTATTGATGTGGTTGAAGAAAAATTTAAATTCCTTAAGCCGTATTTCTTATATCTTAAGGATATATAAAAACCGAGTGTGCCGCAAAAAGCACACTCGGTTTTTGAGTTTCAGATAAAATTTTCAGCAAGAATATCAACTGCCTTTTCGGCAATAATTGTTTCGGCATATTCCATAAGACGATATTTGGAAAGAGATGTAGCATTCTGTTTCTGACCGTATTCTCCGAGAATATATGAAAACTTTTCAAAGGTTTCCATGGAGTCCTTATTGACAGAAACAACAAGATAATATTTACCAAACTGTTTATATAATGAACTATCGTTTATTGTTCGTCTGTTTATCTTAATACATACGTCTATAACATCATCGAGTTTTTCAAATGAATATATAAATGTATCGGTTGAGCCTATCGGTTCGCTTCTATGTACATTTATCGATTTGCGTTTATATTTATGGTTATCCTTTGCTTTTGCGGAAACTGTTTCGCTGTCTTCGGAAGAATTTTCTTTTTCCTCAGAATCAATTTTGGTAACTATAATCATTATACTGTCCATGGCAATGGGCAATGCTTCTATCAAAAGCGGTGCATCATCAATGGAAAATCCACATTCTTCAAGGGCTTTTGCAAGCATATCACGGAAAAGTTCTTTCGTTTTTTCTGTTGATGAAGTAAGATCTTCTAACTTAATATCTTTTCCGGCAAGGTCTTCTTTGCTGAGTATGAATTTAATCTGGGTATCGCTGATTTTTTCTATTTTCATAAGTCGTCACTCCCCATATTAAAGATTATACAGTTTAAGTATAGATAAATAAAAATCGTATGTAAATAGGATAATATATGCAATACATAGGTTTTGTCAATACTTAAAGAATAAAATTCTATTATAGAATAAAGTATATTTGTTTTTTCTATTTATGTAAAGTGTTTAATTAAACCATATATTTTTATAGATATGCGGTGCTTCGATTATCAATGTATATGTTTTAATTTATACAAATTTTGACTGTTTGCATTGTTTTATCCGAAAATCCATGTATATGGCGTTTTTCTTTTATTGCGTCTGATATAAATTCAATAATATCAGCAGTAAATACTTCTCCCGGATAGATTACAGGTATTCCCGGAGGATACGGTGCAATCATTTCGGCACTTATTTTTCCTTCCGCTTTTTCAAGAGGGATAGACTCTGTTTTTGAAAAATATGCTGCTCTCGGTGTTAAAGCCATAGATGGAATTGCAGGCATTGAAAATTCGGAATTTCTTGAACTTTCTTTTTTATTTGCAATCTTTTTAACAGCGGCGATTAATCGGTTGGCCTGCTTAATGCTATCGGAAGGACCGAGTATCAGAACTACATTAAAATCATCTGCCATTTCCGCACAAATATTGTAATTGTTAAAAAGCTCATCAAATATATCAAAGCCACATTTGTTGTCTATTGAAAAAACAATTCTCGTTCTGTCAAAATCAAATACTTCTGTGTCGGAATGTTTATCGTAACAATTTACACCGTCTATGGAATTAAGCCCGTTTCGTATATAGTCCGAAAGCTTTATTAAATGCTCAATGTCATATTTTCCGTTTACGGCAAGCCTGTGTCTTGCGGCATCAAGAGATGCCATAAGTATATATGACGGACTTGTTGATTGTACTATCTTTAATGCAGAGTCAACCTTTGAAATATCTGCAAGAGTGCCTTTGATGTGCAGCATTGAGCTTTGCGTCATTGCTCCGGCTGTTTTATGAATGCTCTGTGAGCACATATCCGCTCCGGACTGCATTGCAGAAAGCGGAAGTTTGTCTGAAACAGAAAATGCAGCTCCGTGAGCCTCGTCAATCAGCAGAAGAGCGTTATGTGAATGGCATATATCGGCAATGGCTTTTAAATCACTGCATATTCCGTAATAGGTCGGATTAACGAGAATAAAAGCTCTTATATCAGGATTTTCTTTAAATGCCTGTTCGACCTTCTGCGGTGATATGCTTCCGAAAGTGTTAAGCTTTGAACTTTTTTCCGGTTCTATGTATATCGGAGTTGCTCCGCTTATAATCAGTCCCATAAGAATCGATTTGTGACAATTTCTTGAAATCAGTATTTTATCGCCTTCATGAACTGAAGATATTATCATTGCTTCGTTTCCGCAGGTGGTTCCGTTCACAAGAAAAAAGGTTTTGTCTGCACCGAAAAGCTCGGCCGCAAGCTGTTGTGCCTCAGCTATTGCATATTCAGGTTCGTGTAAATCATCTGTAATCGGTGTTTCGGTTAAATCGTATTTTAATATTGTATCGGAAAGCATTAAAAAGCTTTCGTCTGCACAGGAGCCTCTGTGATGTGACGGCATACAGTAATAATCGGGATTAAGCTTGTCAAATTTAAGCAGAGTATCTATTATAGGCGTTTTAGTTTGATTTATATTCATAAGTGTCACCCCATAAATGATTTTGTTGTTTTACTTAAATACTTTAGCATACAAATCAATAAAATAGAATGATTTTTTTTGACTAATATGGTATACTATTACGATAGGTTTTTATGCTTACTTAAATTTATGAGGTGAAAAATATGGCATCTAAAAAGGCGGCAGGAAGGAGTAATTCAACAAAAACTACATCTAATAAGCCTGCCAATAAAAAAACAGCCGCTAAAAAAACAACATCAAAAAGCAGCTCAAGAGCCAATGCCAAAAGCAGTACAAAAAAGAGTTCGGGAAAAAGTTCCGGAAGGAGTACATATAACAGAGTCGGCAGTAAAAAAGGTTCTTATAAAGCTCCGGCTGATTTATACAGAAACAATGCAGCAGTGAATGAATCCGCAACAATAATAGTTGCAGCAATATCCGTAGTTGCAATAATAAGCCTGTTTTCAAGCAAAATGGGCGTTTTCGGCGAAACGATTTCTGCTGTATTAAAAGGGCTGCTTGGACTTGGCGGCTATCTGTTGCCGTTTGTGGTTATTATATTCAGCATTTGGATATTCATGAGCGAAAAACGTGAAGGCTTTAAGCTGAAAATAGCGGCGTCGGCGTTGTTCTTATGCTCGATAGCTGCGTTTGCATTTGCACTTTCGTCCGACGGACAGGGTAGTATATCCGTTCAGAGACTCTATGATACCGGAGGAGCACTCAACGGAGGAGTTATCGGCGGAGCTTTTGGAAACTTTCTTATAAGCTTTTTCGGTAAAATGGGTACATACATAATACTTACGGTATTGATAATAATTTCGATTGTTCTTGTTACCGAACTGTCGTTTATAAACGGAATGTCTTCTGCGGCAAAATATGTCGGCGATGCTCCGAAAAAACATAATGAGCATGTTAAAGAAAGAAATGAACGCAGACTTGCAAAAAGAGAAGAAAAGGAATACAGAATTGCCCAGCGTGCGGAAAAGGCGGAAAAACGTCGTGAGGTATTTAATATACTTATGGACGAGAATGACTTTGACGATAATGACAGTTGGGATTATGACGACAGAATTGAATATGATGAGGAAGAACCGGAGAAATTCCCGGAAGGAGAGCTTCCTTCGGATTATCTTATAAGAAATATTGCAAGACACAACGGTACAGCCGCACCTGAAATGAATATTAAAAATGATACAGAAAATACACGTATCGATTTCAATAAAGAAAGAGGCATTCAGAGTGTAATAAGCGGTGACGAGTACTACGACGATGATGATATTGATGAAGAAATAGAAGAGTATGACGGCGAGTTTGAGCTTAACGCATCAAATGAAGAAAATGCTCAAAATGAACCTGTTATTGAAGAGGATTATAAAGAAAGCATACCTGTACAGAATGTGAATGCAGAAAAAGCCGTATCAGAGCCTAAGTTTGAAATAATGTTCGATGATGAGCCTGATGACGAAGAAATATCACCGGTGCAGAATAATACAGAAAATAATGCTAAGAAAAGCGATACAGAGCTTCCGAGCCACATAGACAGTGGAATAATAGGCGGAGCAATATATACAGAAGAGGAAAAGAAGGCGGTTACAGGCGTTGATTCGAATATGCCTGCCGAACCGGCATCAAAGCCGGAAAGAAAGCTTATTCCATATAAATTTCCTCCGCTTTCACTTCTCGGAAAGGATCCTAACACAGGCGGAAAAGAGTCAAAGGCTGAAATGCTCAATACAGCAAGCAAGCTTGAAAGCACTTTGAAGAGCTTCGGCGTTGAGGCAAAGGTTATGCAGATAAACCAGGGCCCTACGGTTACAAGATACGAGCTTTCTCCGAGTCAGGGTGTTAAGGTAAGCAAGATAGTTAATCTTGCAGATGATATTGCTCTTAATCTTGCGGCGAGCGGAATAAGAATAGAAGCGCCTATACCCGGAAAAGCGGCAGTAGGAATTGAAGTTCCGAACAAAAATCCTCGTTCGGTATATTTAAGAACGGTGCTCGAGTCTGACGAATTCCGGAACTTCCCGTCAAAGCTTGCGTTTGCACTTGGACAGGATATTGCCGGAAATCCGGTTGTAACGGATATTGACAAAATGCCGCATCTTCTGATTGCAGGTGCGACAGGTTCCGGTAAGAGTGTTTGTATAAATACACTTATAACAAGTATCATATATAAGGCAAAGCCTGATGAGGTCAAGCTTTTGCTTGTAGATCCAAAGGTTGTTGAGCTGAGTGTGTATAACGGAATACCTCATCTGCTCATACCTGTTGTTACCGATCCTAAAAAAGCGGCAGGTGCACTTAATTGGGCTGTAAGGGAAATGCTCCAGAGATATAATGATTTTGCCGAAAATTCCGTAAGAGATATTAAGGGTTATAACCGACTTAAGGCGGAAAAAGGCGAAACAGACTTTATGCCGCAGATAGTAATTATTATCGACGAGCTTGCCGACCTTATGATGGCGGCTCCCGGAGAAGTAGAGGACAGCATATGCCGACTTGCACAGATGGCTCGTGCGGCAGGCATACATCTTATTATTGCAACACAAAGACCGTCGGTTGACGTTATTACAGGTCTTATCAAAGCAAACATTCCGTCAAGACTTGCCTTTGCGGTTTCTTCGGGAATTGACTCAAGAACAATACTTGACTCGGTCGGAGCCGAAAGACTTCTCGGAAAGGGCGATATGCTCTTTAATCCTGTCGGCATGAGCAAGCCTGTCAGAATACAGGGTGCATTTGTAACAGACCAGGAGGTTGAAAGTATTGTTGAGTTTTTAAAGCAACATAAATCTGTGGAATATAACACTGCCGTGCTTGATGAAATAACATCATCGGTTAAAACAGGCGGCAGTGAAGAGCATGACGAATATTATGACAGAGCGATAGAGCTTGTTGTAAATAAAGAAAAGGCATCAGTTTCCATGCTGCAAAGACAGTTCAGAATTGGCTACAACCGTGCGGCAAGACTTATGGATGAGCTTGAGGCAACCGGAATAGTCGGACCGGAGGACGGCAGTAAGCCGAGAAAGGTTCTTATATCAAAGGCAGAATACAATGCCGCAAAAAACAGTGAACAAAACGAATAATCGTTTTACGGAGGTAAATTATTTTGAAAGCAAATATTGCATTTGTATCACTTGGGTGTGATAAAAACAGAGTAGACAGTGAGGTAATGCTCGGAATACTCAGAGAAAGAGGATATACAATCGTTTCAGATGAAACAGAGGCGGATGTTATTGTTGTAAATACGTGCTGTTTTATTAAAGACGCACTTGAAGAAAGCATTGAAACAATAATAGAAATGGCTGAATACAAGAAAAGCGGAAGATGCAAGGGACTTATTGTTTCCGGCTGTCTTGCACAGAGATTTGAAAAGGAAATGTTCCATGAAATGCCGGAGGTTGATGCGGTTATCGGCACAACAGCTTACGAAAGTGTTGCCGATGTTGCCGACAGAATACTGAACGGAGAAAAAAGTATTAAGGTAATGGAAAACATAGACTCACAGATGAAGGAGGAAAATGCTTCGAAAAGAGTTCTTTCCACTGCCGGACATTATGCCTATCTCAAAATATCAGAAGGCTGTGATAACCACTGTACCTACTGCGTAATACCTAAAATGCGAGGAAAGCACCGCTCCAGAACAATGGAAAGCCTTGTTGAGGAAACAAAAATGCTTGCTGAAAACGGAGTTAAGGAGTTACTGGTTGTTGCACAGGATACTTCGATATACGGAAGGGATTTATACGGAAAGCCTATGCTCCATGAGCTGCTTAAAAGACTTTGCCGTATAGAAGGAATAGAATGGATAAGACTTCTGTACTGCTATGCCGAAACACTTACGGACGAAACAATACAGACTATGGCAGAGGAAGACAAAATCTGCAAATATATTGACATACCTATCCAGCACGGAAGCGACACAGTGCTTAAGAGAATGGGAAGAAAAACATCTTCCAAGCTTATATCGGATAAAATAGCCGCACTCAGAACGGCTATGCCGGATATTTGCATAAGAACAACAATAATAACAGGCTTCCCGGGAGAAACGGAAGAAGAGTTTGCGGAAGTATGCGAATTTGTGGAAAAGATGAGATTTGATAAACTTGGCGTATTCACATATTCACCGGAGGAAGGAACGCCTGCGGCGGAAATGGATAACCAGATTGACGAAGAGGTAAAGGAAGAACGCAAAAATTATATAATGGAAATCCAGAAAAGAATTTCAGCCGAAAAATGCGAAGAGATGATAGGAAAAACAATTAAAGTCATTACAGACGGAAAAATTCCGGAAGAAGGCGTATATTGCGGAAGAAGCTATAAGGACGCTCCCGATATTGACGGACTTGTGTTCTTTAAAGCCGATTATGAAATTATGTCCGGAGATTTTGCCGATGTAAAAATAAACGAAGCAAGTGATTATGACCTTATAGGGGAGGCTGTTTATTAATGTCTATGAATTTACCTAATAAGCTTACTATGTTCAGAGTCGTTCTGATACCGGTGTTCATTGTTGTTCTTATGAGCGGACTTATTGCAGAGCCGGCAAGCAGATATATAGCCGTTGTTATATTCTGCGTTGCATCGTTCACAGATTATCTTGACGGACATATAGCAAGAAAATATAATCTTGTTACCAATTTCGGAAAATTTATGGATCCGCTTGCGGACAAGCTTCTTGTGTCTGCGGCAATGATATGTATGATTGAGCTCGGTATGCTGCCTGCATGGGTAGTAATAATCATAATCAGCCGAGAGTTTATAATAACCGGATTCAGACTTATTGCGGCAGAAGGCGGTCTTGTAATTGCCGCAAGCTGGTGGGGAAAAATAAAAACGGTTACACAGATGGCAATGATTATTCTTATGTTACTGGGTGTAAACAAGGTAATCGGAACAATACTGGTTGTTCTTGCAACAATATTTACGGTTGTTTCTGGAGTTGATTATATTGTAAAAAATATATCGGTGCTTAAAAACTAAGCTGTTTGGGAGGCTTTTATATGAATGCTGAAATTCTTGCAGTCGGAACAGAGCTGCTGCTCGGAGATATTGTAAACACTAATGCACAGTTTATTGCACAGGGCTTGGCAGAACTGGGGATAACGGTTCATTATCAGACGGTTGTTGGTGATAACCCGGAGAGAATAAAAAAGGCTATGAACATAGCCTTTGAGCGTGCGGACGTAATAATAACAACAGGCGGTCTTGGGCCGACAGAGGACGACTTAACCAAAGAAATAGGTGCGGAATATTTTGAACGAGAGCTGATAATGGATGAAAAGGCACTTGAAAGAATAAAAACAGCATTCCGGAAAATGAGCAGGAAAATGACCGAAAACAATGTTAAACAGGCTATGGTGCCAAAAGATGCAATAGTTATGTATAACGACAACGGAACAGCTCCCGGAATTATAATAGAAAACAAGGACAAAATACTGATCATGATGCCCGGACCTCCTAAGGAAATGAAGCCTATGTTCAGTGAACAGGTAAAGCCTTATCTTGCCGGAAAACAGGAATATACTCTTGTATCAAGAACGCTCAGAATTGCCGGAGTAGGCGAAAGCTCAATGGAAACAAGAGTTAAGGACATTATCGACAGCCAGACCAATCCGACAATAGCACCCTATGCAAAGGAAACCGAGTCGGTTTTAAGAGTTACGGCAAAGGCAAAAACAGCCGAAGAGGCAGAAAAGCTTATAGAGCCGACGGCAGAGGAAATATACAGCCGTTTCGGAATTAACGTATATGCCGAAGGTGAAACAACCATGCAGGAAACTGTGGCTAAAATGCTTATAGACAGCAAAACAACAATAGCCGTTGCCGAAAGCTGTACCGGCGGCCTTGTTGCGGCAAAGCTTATCGAATATCCGGGAATATCGGAAGTGCTTATCGAAGGTGCGGTAACATATACAAACGATGCCAAAATGAGAAGGCTCGGCGTTAAGAAGGAAACACTTGATAAATACGGAGCTGTAAGTCCACAGACAGCGGCAGAAATGGCAGAAGGAATAGCCAAAACAGCCGGAACGGCTATAGGTCTTTCGACAACGGGAGTTGCAGGACCGGGACCTTCGGAAGGAAAACCGGAAGGTCTTGTGTATGTCGGAATATATATAAACGGCGAAACATATACAAAGGAACTTCATTTTAACGGAAAGAGAAATGCTGTAAGAGAAAGAGCCGCATATTCGGCACTTGATATTTTAAGAAGAAAAATTGTTAAAAATATATAAGCATGATTTATTTACTTGACAGGCGAAAATATGTATTCTATAATAAGAACATAATTTCGATATTAGATATGCTTTACGGCATTGAAAGGGGATAGACAGCTTTGGCAGAGAAAAAGAAGGATTTAAAGGATTTCAGTAAATTTGACGATAAAGAAAAAGCACTTGAGGCGGCACTTGCTTATATTGAAAAGCAGTACGGCAAGGGTGCGGTAATGAAGCTTGGTGATGACAAAAGCAGAGTTAATGTTGAGGTTATACCGACAGGCTGTTTAAGCCTTGATATTGCACTCGGTGTAGGCGGTATACCAAAGGGAAGAATCATAGAGATATACGGTCCCGAATCATCAGGTAAAACAACAATAGCACTGCATATGGTTGCAGAGGTTCAGAAAAAGGGCGGCATTGCCGGATATATCGACGCAGAGCATGCGCTTGATCCCGTATATGCAAAAAATCTCGGTGTAGATACGGCAAATTTATATCTTTCACAGCCCGACGATGGCGAACAGGCACTTGAGATTGCCGAAACAATGGTGCGTTCCGGTGCTATCGACATAGTTATTGTGGACTCTGTTGCGGCACTTGTTCCCAGAGCCGAAATACAGGGCGAAATGGGCGATTCACACATGGGACTTCAGGCAAGACTTATGTCACAGGCGCTCCGTAAGATTACGGCTTTTGCAAGCAAATCGAATTGTACGATTATATTTATCAACCAGCTTCGTGAAAAAATCGGTGTTACATTCGGTAATCCCGAAACAACAACAGGCGGCCGTGCGCTTAAGTTCTACGCATCGGTACGTATTGATATAAGACGAATTGACGGAATTAAGGCAAACAATGAGCTTGTCGGAAACAGAACAAGAGCAAAAATCGTTAAGAATAAGGTTGCACCTCCCTTCAAATCAACGGAGTTCGACATTATGTACGGACAGGGTATTTCAAAAGAAGGAGATACGCTTGATCTTGCCGTTGAAATAAATATCGTAAATAAGAGCGGTGCATGGTATACATACGGCGAAACAAGAATAGGACAGGGACGAGAAAACGCCAAGGCATATCTCAAGGAGCATCCGGACGTTCTTGCCGAAATTGATAAGAAGGTCAGAGATTATTACAGCATAAGCGAAGAGGCAATAAAAGAGGCTGTCGAAGAGGATAAGGCGGCTGAAAAGGCTAAAAAAGCAAAGAAAACAAGAGTTGTTGCCGAAGATGACGATGATATACTCATAATTCCTTCCGATGCTTATCTTTCAGATGAAGATGACGGCCTTGACACTTCTATTGACGATGAAATGTTCGATGATGACGGCTTTGATGAATAACGGATGTCGGAGTTTTGATATGATAGTTACATCAATAGAACAGCAGAAAAAGGACAAAAGCAGATATTCGGTATTTATTGACGGCGAGTTTGCTTTCGGCCTTATAATGGACGACATTCTTTATTTTAAAATAAAAGAAGGAATGGAGCTGCCTCAGGAAAAATACGATTATATAATGGATTCCGTCATTTATATAAAGGCACAGGACACAGCGGCAAGATTTCTCGGCTACAAAATGCGTACCAGAAAAGAAATATATGATAAGCTTATGAACTCCGGATATACGGAGGAAATATGCGAACGGGTTATAAGAGGCCTTGAAAAATACAACTATATAAATGACGAAATTTACTGCAAAAAATATATAAAGGAAACCTTGAGAATACGTCCTAAGGGCAAATATCTTATTAAGCAGGAGCTTAAAAACAAAGGTATAGAAGCGTCGGTTGCCGAAAAAATGGTTGAAGAGGCGGAAATAGACGAGCTTGATGCGGCAAAAAAACTGCTTATGAAAAAATATGAAGATTTTGCCGGAATGGACAGAAAAGAGCTTGCCAAGGTTTATGGCTTTTTACAGCGTAAGGGCTTTTCCTACGGCACAATAAAAGAGGCGGTAAGAGAGCTTGCGGATGAAGGCATTTAAGTTTATAATGGGGATACCCGGCGTTTTAACTGGGTATCCTTTTGTTGTTTGGAGGAAATGAATTGGGAAGCTATCTTAAAGAACTTATCGAATTAAGAAAAAATTTTGTGAACGCATATGAAAAAATGAAATATGCAGAGGCACTTGACTGCGGAAACAAAATTATTGATATTTATAAGAAAAATAATGAAACAGATACGGCTGAATATGCCGAAGACATAAATAATATCGCAATACTTTATGATGATATGCACATACCGGAAAAGGCTAAGGGCTATTATCTTGAGGCGGCAGAAATAAAAAAGAAGGTTCTCGGTGAGGACAGTGAAAGCTATTATGATACTCTGACCAATCTCGGAACACTTTACAGCATAACCGGAGAATATAAGAATGCAGAAAATATACTTAAAGATATAAGAGATCATGCAAAGGAAAAGCATGGAATAAATTCCGTTCCGTATATAGAGGCAGTCTATAATCTCGGAAATATGTATGTCGACAACGATAAAAGCGATATGGGCATTACATTTCTTGCGGAGTCGCTGGAATGTGCAAAGAGAACAAAAGAATGCGACGCAAATATGTTCACCGATATTCATGTAAGCATAGCAGAGGCGGCAGAAAATACCGGAAATTACAGAAGAGCCGCAGATGAATACGAAAGAGCGGTAAAAGCAGGCGAAAGAGCCGGAGAAAAAGATACGTATTTCAAAATGACTTATCTTATGAATTATGCAAATGTTTGTCAGAGCTTGGATAAGTTTTCAGAGGCTGCAGATATTTATATAAAGGCATTGAATATACGCGAAAAAATTATGGACATAAATCATCTTGATTATATTTCAATGCTAAACGGACTTGCGGCGATTTATACAAAGGACTGTAAGTATGAAAAGGCTCTTGAGGTACATAACAGAATACTCGGAATGATAGAAAATATGCTTGGCAAAAACCATATATTTTATGGTGATGTGCTGACCAATATAGGTCTTGATTACAGCCGTATGGGCGATTTTGATAAGGCTGTGGAGTACCATAACAGGGCATTGAATATAAAGAAAGAGGCAGTTGGAGAAAAAAGTCTGCATTATACGGCAACACTTTTGGCTTTGTCCGAGGTTTATGAAAATATAGGCAAATATGACAGAGCTATTGAGATACAGGATAAGGTTCTTGAGCTTAAGAGAGATATGTTTGGTGAAGTGAATGAGCAGATACCGGAAATTCTTATTAATCTCGGAAGAATTAATATGGAAAAGGGCGAACTGCTTAAGGCACAGGGCTTTATAATGCAGGGTTTGATTATGAGCAAGGAGCTTATGCTTATAACTCCGGGCAAAATAAGAAGCTATACGGAAAACGTCAGAATAATGGCTGAGGCCTGCTGTAAGAAAAAAGATGTTGATAAAACGATACAGTTCTGCAACAGATATTTGGAGCTCAGAAAATCAAAATACGGTGACGAGCACCCTAAATATGCAAGAGCACTGCATTTTTGTGCCGAGCTTTATGAACAGCTCGGCGAAAACGAGAAGGCCTCCGAATGTCTTGACACTGCCTGCGACATTGCTGAAATGATGATGGGAAACGATACGGTTTTCTGCCGTCAGTGCTATTATCACAGCGGTGCATTGTTATATAAGGTTAAGAAATACAATGAGGCGGCAGAAAGACTGAGAAAGGCCGCATCAATGTATAAAAGATATAACGGCAGTGAAGAGGATTTAATAAAAATAATGTATCTTCAGGCAAAAACGCAGTATATGCTCGGATTTCCGAGAAAGGCAGACGAATGTGCCTTCAGAGCCGAAGGGGCGGCATCAAGAGCAGGCTGTAATACCGATTTCATAATAAATGAGCAGATTGCTTATGCAGAGCTTATGCTGAACGGCGGAGATTATGACAAGGCTGCGGAAAAACTTTCGGCTGTTGAACAGAAGGTAAAGGAAAACGGTGAAAATGCCGTTATTTATGAGGTTATGAGCATATATGCGGAGGCATGCTATAACGCTCAGAAGTATGAAGATGCGGCATTAAAGGCTGAAAATGCACTTGAGTATGCCAAAACAGGCATTGAAAAAGCGGATATGCTGCTGCTTATGGCAGAGGCACAGCTTAAGCTTGAAAAATATGACAAATCGGTGGAATTGCTTGAGAAAATCAAGAGCCTGATTGAGGCAGACAGCAATGTGTTGGAGAAATATAAAAGCATTGTATATTGTATGCTCGGTGAGGTATATGGCAATCTTAACGAAACGGAGAAAGCCGACAAGCATTTTGATGAAGGCATAAAAGAGGCGAAAAGCAGAGAAAATATTGATGTCGAGAATTACTGTATGTTTCTGGATATGGCGGCGTCTGTGGCAGAAAAAATCGGCAAATGCTCAAAGGCTGTTGAATATATAAGCGAAAATGCACTTATGATAAGAAAAAGCGAAGGCGAGTCGATAAGATTTGCCGAATATATACTCAATTCCGCAAGACTGTACTGCATTCAGAACAGATATGAGGAGTCCATATTGCTTTATGAAAAGGCTTTGGAAATATACTCAAAGGTTTACGGAGAAAAATCCGATAAGTACATAAATGCTTTTACTGATATGTGCAAGGCACTTGCAGCACTCGGAAAAAACGGCGAAGTGATTGAGAAAATCGAAAAGCTCGACTCATACGGAAACCATAAAAAAGAATTAACCGGTATGCTTGCAGAGGCTTATAAAAACACAAAGGCATATAAAAAACTGGTTATGCTGAAATTTAAAGAAAAGTAAGTATTTTAAATTAAAACCTAGTTGAAAACCATTTTGATATATTATATACTTAAAATAGTTGTATTATAGATGCTTTTTAAGGAGATGAAGTATATGAATAAATTTAAAAAATTCTTCACGGTATTGATAATGGTTTTGATTATGATTCCAAGTGCAAGTATTAATGTTTTTGCTGAAAATGTCAGAACTGTGGTTGATGGGAAAAGTGTTCTATTAACAACGGAACCAGTAGTATCCAATGGAATTGTATATGTATCATTGGAAGATTTTGCAATGAATGCACTTGAAATTAAAGATATAACATATGGTGCTTCATATAATCAGGTTGAAATTTTGACAAACGAATTTAAGGCAGTAAACTTTGACAAAGCTCAAAAGTCAATAGAATTGTACAAAATCGGCAATAATACAATTAACAAAATTATACTTAATGAGCCATACAGATTTTTGACATACGGCAATAATGTTCTGGTTTCGTTAGATACAATAGAGGCTTGCTTTGACTGTACTGTAAGATATAATCCGGAACAGCAGAAAATAAAAGTCAATAAAAATGGATATTCATTCTGTGTTTCTAATAACTTCGATAGTGAAGAAATATTTTTAAATGCTGGCGAAAAGGCATATTTCAATATAAGCGGACTGGATTACAATGCCAATTTAAAGTATGCTGTTGTTGATATGGCAAATAACACGGTACTTATAAATTACGGAGTTACGTTTGATGCTGTGTCAAAATGTGTAACTGCCGTTAATTCCGGCGATTATGGACTGATTATCAGCTATTCCGACTTTGATACTCCTTATGCAGAACACAGCGGAGAAAAAATACCTGTGGACACAGGAGTATATGCCATTTTGATTCATGTAAACGGCAATACTATACCGGATTATATGAAAACCTCGAATTTGCCTGTTGGAACAGTGCAAAGCGAGAAAACAATTCCACTTTATTCCGCAGACGGAAGAATAAGATATACCTTGGAGTCAGAAGTTGAGGCATATAAAAAGGTCGGCTGGTATGAAAGCTGTCCGATAGTCGGAAAAACAGTATGGATTAACGACTTATGTCTGCCATATTCGGATTTTCCGTATGATTCCGAATATATGTCGAAGAGAACAGTGTGGAAATTGGATACTATATCTGGCTTTAATGCGGATAATTTAGAAAAAATAAATGACAATCAATATAAAATAAAGGAGTTTTATTTCTGGGAAGATAATAAAAGAGTAGCTATTAATTCTGATATTTTGTTTACAGGAGAAGATTATAGAATAAATTCGTATTGCATTGCAAGTTGGGATAATCCTAGAAATGTTTATAAGCTGTCTGATGATGAATGGAATGGTATCCAAAATGGAAAGGTATGGGTAGGAATGTCAAAAACAGCATTCCAGCTTTTGGGCTATACAATGCCGGATGCAGTTAATTCGAGAAACACAATATATGGTGTATATGAGGAATATACATATAAATTTAATTATTTATGGGATACATATTATTTTTTAAACGGTTATTTAACGAAATTTAATATTAATTATTAAGAAAAAGCTATATAAATATTGACATATACCAATGTTGATGTTATTATAATCAAGTGTGTTCAGCCGCACGAAGAGGTTTGAAATTCCGACAAAGGGTTGGAATACCGTATTCGGCGAGTAAATTGCGAGGAGGTGTATGTATGTACGCAATTATCGAAACAGGTGGAAAACAGTACAAAGTAACTGAAGGAAGCATGATCAAGGTTGAGAAGCTTGCTGTTGAAGCAGGTACAGCTTATGCTTTTGATAAAGTTCTTGTTGTTTCAGACGATAACGGAGTTAAAGTTGGTGCTCCTTACGTTGAAGGTGCAAAGGTTAACGCAACTGTAATCGGCGATGGCAAAGCAAAGAAGGTTATTATCTACAAATATAAACCTAAAAAAGGCTTCCATAAGAAAAACGGTCACAGACAGCCTTACACAATGCTTAAGATTAATTCAATCGCTCTTTAATTATTATGATACGAGTAAAAATATTTCGTAATAATTCAGGAGATATTTACGGCTTCCGTCTTACGGGACACGCTGACTATGCAAAAAGCGGCAGAGATATTGTCTGCTCGGCGGTGTCGGTGCTTACGGTCAATACGATTAATTCCATTGAGCGTTTTACCGATGAACATTTCAGTTGTGAAACCGATGATAAAAAAGGCGGATATTTGGAATTGGTGCTCCCGGCCGTTAAGGACGGAGAACACAATCATGATGTTCAGCTTTTGCTTGATGCAATGCTGGGCGGACTAAACGACATTGAAAATGAATACAGTCGTTATATATCGATAAACGAGGAGGTGCTCTAAATGTTAAAATTAAACCTTCAGCTTTTCGCTCATAAAAAAGGTATGGGTTCTACAAAGAACGGTCGTGACTCTAAGTCAAAAAGACTTGGTGCTAAACGTGCAGACGGACAGATCGTAAGAGCCGGCAATATCTTATATACACAGAGGGGAACAAAAATTCATCCCGGTATCAACGTAGGCATCGGCGGAAACGATTCACTCTTTGCTCTTGTTGATGGACGTGTAAAATACGAAAGAAAAGGCAGAGACAAAAAACAGGTTTCTGTTTATCCCGTTGAAACAGTGGAAATCGCAGAATAATCAAGTTGAAGGTTTCAAATCCAGTATTTGAAACCTTCTTTTGTCTTAAGCTGATCAGAGTTTTATACCGAAATGACAGCATAGGTGATTAATTCTGATGAACTTAAGGTATGATAGTTAAGAGGTGAATAAAAATGTTCGTAGATAGAGTTAAAATTCATGTAAAAGGCGGCGACGGCGGTGACGGCTTCGTATCTTTTTACAGAGCAAAATACATTACACACGGTGGCCCGGACGGCGGTGACGGCGGAAAAGGCGGCAGTGTTATATTCGTCGGTGACGACAGCATGAACACGCTTATGGATTTCAGATACAAAAGAATGTTCAAGGCTGAGCCGGGACAGGCAGGAGCAAAAAGAAATCGTTTCGGAAAAGACGGAGAGGACATAATCATAAAGGTTCCTAAAGGAACAGTTATACGTGAGGCGTCCACAAACAAGATAATGGCGGATATTGCCACAAGCAATGAGCCCATTGTGCTTATAAAAGGCGGAAAGGGCGGCAGAGGAAACCAGCACTTTGCAACGCCGACAAGACAGGCTCCAAGATATGCAGAGCCGGGACAGAAATCGAAGGAATACGATGTTATACTTGAGCTTAAGCTTATTGCTGACGTCGGACTTATCGGTTTTCCCAATGTAGGAAAGTCAACCTTCCTTTCAATGGTTACAAATGCAAATCCTAAAATTGCAAACTATCACTTCACAACACTTTCACCTAACTTAGGTGTTGTACAGCTCAATTCCGGCAAGGATTTTGTTCTTGCGGATATTCCCGGTATTGTTGAAGGTGCAAGCCAGGGCGTAGGACTCGGAATAGAGTTTCTCCGTCATGTTGAAAGAACAAAGGCTTTCATACATGTTGTTGATGCGGCGGCAATCGAAGGTGATGATCCTGTTGAAAATGTTAAGAAGATAAATAACGAAATCATCAGCTATAATCCTGAGCTTGCAAAGCGTCCGCAGGTAATTGCGGCAAACAAGACCGATATTCCCGGTTCGGAGGAAAATGTCGCAAGACTTAAGGCTGAATTTGAGCCGCAGGGCATTAAGGTAATTCCGATATCGGCGGCAACAAACACAGGACTTAATGCTGTTATCGAAGAAGTAAGAAAAATTCTTGACGATTATCCCGATGATATTGTATTTGAACCCGAATATGAAGAGTTTGACGATGTTTCGGCAGGCAATGAGCCTTATACAATAGAAGTATTTGACGGAAACTACTATGTTGTATCCGGTGTCGGCGTTGAAAAGATGATGGGCTATACAAATCTTGAGGACGAAAACGGCTTTGCATTCTTCCAGAGATACCTCAGAGAAAAGGGCATTATCGAGGCTCTTGAAAAGAAGGGGATCAAGGAAGGCGATACAGTCCGTATATATGACCTTGAATTTACTTTCTATAAATAAAACAAAAGACGCTTTGTATTCAGCCGAAACAAAGCGTTTTTATTAATGATTTATTGCAAAAAACGATTTTGTTGGATATACTTAGAATGATATAAAAGAATAGGAGAGAACTATGTTAACAAGCAAACAGAGAGCTTATCTCAGAAGCATGGCAAACGGACTTGAAACAATTTTTCATATAGGTAAAAGCGGCGTTACACCCGAACTTACAGATGCGGTGGACAATGCACTTGAAGCAAGAGAACTTGTGAAAATCAATATACTTGACAACTGCCTTATGGGCACAAGAGAAGCGGCACAGATAATTGCCGAAAGAACACACGCTGATGTTGTTCAGGTTATCGGAAATAAATTTGTTCTTTACAGACAGGCTAAAAAGCCGTCTATTGAGCTTCCTAAGGCAAAAAAGGATTGATACGGTTTGAGTAAAGCGGATTTCAAAAAATACAAAAGCATAGCGATTATGGGCGGAGCATTTGATCCTCCGCATTTTGGACATTTGGTTACCGCACAGACGGTTTATGACAGCTTTGATGTGGATAAGGTTATCATTATGCCGCTGGGAGATGCACCGCACAAGGCAAACAGCCGCACAAAGGCTGAGGACAGATACAATATGGTGCTTGCCGGAATAGACGACAACGATGCTTTTGACATTTCCGATATGGAAATAAACCGCAAAGGAAAGACGTATACCGTTGATACAATAGCCGAAATAAAAGAAATTAACCCGGAGCTTAAGATATATTTTGTTATAGGAGCAGATGAGGCAAAAATGCTCGATACATGGCATGAGCCGGAAAGACTGCTGAAAATGTGCAGCTTTATTGCCGTATCACGTCCCGGCTTTGACAGAAACGAGCTTATTAAAACCGTTGATGAGGTAAGAAAAAAATACTGCTGTGATATTCACTATATTGATGTTCCGGCACTGGATATATCCTCCTCAGATTTAAGAGAGAAAATATCGGAAGGCAGGTCAATAAAATATCTTGTTCCTGACAAAACGGAAAAATATATCAATGAGCATAATTTATATAGAAGGTGTAATTAAATGTTATCTGTTGATGTTATAAAAGAAAAACTTCAGTCGGCACTTTCGATTGATAGATATATTCATACGCTCGGCGTTGCGGAAGAGGCACAGAAGCTTGCCGCAGTATACGGTGATGCGGAGCTTGTTAAAAAAGCCGAATATGCCGGACTTCTGCACGACTGTGCAAAGGACTATCCCGACGACATGAAAAAGCGTTTCTGCAAGGAATATCATGTTCCGGTTGATGACGTTATGAAAAAACAGCTCGGACTTATTCATCCGTTTCTCGGTGCAGAGGTGGCAAAAAGAGAGTACGGCGTTGAGGACGAGGATATAATAGGTGCGATAAGATGGCATACGACAGGAAAGCCGGAAATGACTGTGCTTGAAAAGATAGTGTTCATTGCCGATTACATTGAGCCGAATAGAAAGCCATTTGACGGACTTGAAAAGGCAAGAAAACTTGCTTATGAGAACCTTGATAAGGCTATGGCATACATTCTTGAAAGCACCATTGAATATGTTAAAGAAAGAAACAGAGCGCTTCACCCGTATTCGGTTGAGGCACTCGAATACTATAAAAGAATTACCGAATAAGGAGGAAATATATGAACGAAGAATTACACAACGAAGCGTTAAAAATGGCTGAAATCGCAAAAGAGGCTCTTGATGATAAAATGGGTGAGGATATAAAGGTACTTGACCTTTCGGGCTTAAGCAACATTGCCGATTTCTTTGTTATCGGCAGCGGCAGCAATCCTAACCAGGTAAGAGCTATGGCAGACAGTGCAAACGAAAAGCTTTTTAAAGCCGGATATAAGCTTCATCATTCGGAAGGATATTCCGGCGGAGCATGGATACTTCTTGATTACGGCAATCTTATAATCCATATTTTTGACAGAGAACAGCGTTCGTTCTACAGTCTTGAAAGAATCTGGGGCGACGCAAAAGAATGCTGATAAACAGGTTTATTATTGAATATTGACATAATAATGATATACTGTTCTTAGTGCGTTAAATTTTAATACTATTGTTTTAAGGAGATAAATTACTATGGGAGAAGCAATGACAGGCTTAAAAAGAAGCCATATGTGCTGCGATGTCAGTGAAAATCTTATCGGAAGCGAAGTAACTGTTATGGGCTGGGTTCAGAGAAGACGTGACCTTGGCCAGCTTATCTTTATTGCCCTCAGGGACAGAACAGGAATTGTACAGGCTGTTGTAGACGGAAACAATTCTGATAAGGAGCTTTTTAATAAGGCTGAAACAATAAGAAGCGAATACGTTGTAGCAATCAGAGGTAAGGTTGCGCCGAGAACAGAGGGAAACGTAAACAAGAACATGAAGACAGGTGCTATCGAGATTATAGCAGACGAGCTTCGTATTCTTTCCGAAAGCGAAACAACTCCGTTCCAGGTTGAAGACGAAATTACTGTTAAGGACGATTTAAGACTTAAGTACAGATATATTGATTTAAGACGTCCCTGCCAGTTCAAAAATATTGAAATGCGTCACAGAACAGCACAGGTTATAAGAAAGTTCCTTTCCGATGAAGGCTTCCTTGAAATCGAAACACCTATGCTTGGCAAGAGCACTCCCGAAGGTGCAAGAGACTATATCGTGCCCAGCCGTGTGCATCCCGGCAGCTTTTACGGACTTCCTCAGTCACCGCAGCTTTTCAAGCAGTTACTTATGGTATCCGGAATGGACAAATATTTCCAGATAGCAAAATGCTTCCGTGATGAGGACTTAAGAGCGGACAGACAGCCTGAATTTACACAGGTTGATATGGAGCTTTCATTTGTTGATGTTGACGATATTCTTGACGTAAACGAAAGACTTATCAAGAAGGTATTCAAGGAAATTCTTGATGTTGATGTTCAGATTCCCCTCCAGAGAATGAAATATGCAGAGGCAATGACACGTTTTGGTTCAGACAAGCCTGATGTACGTTTCGGCATGGAGCTTCATGACATAACAGAAATCGTTAAGGATACAGAGTTTGTTGTATTCAAAAATGCTATTGAGGCAGGCGGCAGCGTAAGAGCAATCAATGCTGAAGGCTGCGGCCATTATCCCAGAAAACAGATTGATTCACTTGTTGAATTTGTTAAGACATACAAAGCAAAGGGACTTGCATGGATTGTTGTTAATGACGACGGTTCACTTAAGTCACAGATTGCAAAATTCTTTACACCCGAAAAGCTTCAGGAGATTGTTTCCGCACTTGACGGAAAGCCCGGCGACTTAATTCTTATCTGTGCAGACAAGGATAAGGTTGTATTTGATTCACTCGGAGCTTTAAGATGCGAAATAGCAAAACGTCAGAACTTAACAAAGCCCGGCGATTTCAGATTCTTATGGGTAACAGAATTCCCTATGTTCGAGTGGGACGAAGAAGAAAACAGATATGTTGCTGAACATCATCCGTTCACATGCCCTATGGACGAAGACCTTGAGCTTCTCGACACAGATCCTTCAAAGGTTCGTGCAAAGGCTTATGACATGGTACTTAACGGCTTTGAGCTTGGCGGCGGAAGTATCCGTATCCACAGACGTGACATTCAGCAGAAGATATTCAACCTTCTCGGCTTCTCTGACGAAAGCGCACAGGAAAGATTCGGTTTCCTTCTTGACGCCTTCAAATATGGAGTTCCTCCTCATGGCGGACTTGCATTCGGCTTTGACCGTATAATAATGCTTATGAGCGGAGCAACAAGCATAAGAGATGTAATTGCATTCCCTAAGGTTAAGGACGCATCATGCCCTATGACAAATGCTCCTGACGTTGTTGACCAGAAACAGCTTGACGAGCTCGGAATCGCAATAGTTGCACAGGAAGAAGAAACAACAGAAGAATAATATAAATGCTTATACAAAAGCCGTTTTCTTTTAAAGAAGATGGCTTTTGTAATATTCAGACCGGAAGGAAAAATTTTATGGACATAAGATTGGCAGAAAACGAAGATTTACCGGAAGTTATGGAAATATACTCATATGCGAGAGAATTTATGAAAACCATCGGAAATCCGACACAATGGGCAGGCGGTTATCCCAAAAAAGAAATGCTCGAAGATGATATTGCAAAAAACAATTTGTATGTAGGTATTGATAACGGAAAAATTTGTGGCATATTTGCGTTTATAGTCGGTGAGGACGAAACCTATAAGGTTATTGAAAATGGTGAGTGGCACAGCAATGCCGTATACGGCACAATTCACAGAATAGCGTCAAACGGACAGGTTAAAGGCTTTTCAAAAATATGCTTTGATTTTTGTAAAGAAAAGAATAAATACCTCAGAATTGATACACATAAAAACAATAAACCTATGCAGTCGGCTGTTAAGAAATACGGCTTTAAAGAATGCGGAATTATTTACACATATGACGGAAGTTCGAGAATTGCGTTTGATTATATAGGCGAGTAAGAATCAATTAAATATTTTCACCAAAAACAGATTGTCGGTTGGCAGTCTGTTTTTTTGTTTGCCGATCGTGGAAAATGTCAAGACCGATATGCTCGCATATCGGTGAAAAAAGCAAGGCTGTGGATAAAGGTATAAATGCCAATGTTACAGTTATGTTACAAAATGCCAAAAACAATTGACATTTTCAGGGGGGGGTAAAATGAACATATACTAATTGATAGATATGTGCATGTTGTACATTGTGCATAACCGTTTACCCGACAAAATGGCAGAAAACAAGGTGCTCTATGAATGTATCGGTCAATTTGTATAAGCCAATACGTACATTTAAAATTAAAGGAGGAAATAAGATGAAAAGAAAATTGGCATTACTTATTGCCGCTGTAATGACAGTAGCAATGGTACCCGCAACAGCTTTCGCATCAACAAAGCTT